>MAAC01013224.1_pt1 | contig 15338 bp, 13 predicted proteins | sample 1115981 | NCBI WGS metagenome assembly MAAC01 (sample SAMN04961126, study PRJNA320927) | seawater metagenome | isolation source: sample BD02T64 sea water enriched with oil for 64 days | place: USA:Gulf of Mexico | collected 2013-07-27 | reverse complement strand
CCATCTTTTGCGCCGCCTGCAACGCCGTGCGAATGGCGCGTTCTGTTTCGTGGATTGCGTCGATTTCGCCAAACTTAACACCTCGCGAACGGGTCGTGGCCGCGCCAATCACCCGAAAACCGCTTTGTCCAGCAAGCGAGCCCACACCGTCTTGTTCCAACGCACGATCATCGCCATCAAAGCGCAGCACCAAACAGGCCACTTTTGAGGTGCCCACATCCAGCACCGCTATCACGCCACGCTGCATCGCGGCTTTGCGCATGTTGCGCATTGCTCGTTGTGTTTCGTAAAGGCCGCTCATCGCTAGTCCCCTGCTCCTCTTGCTAAAACCTGTCCCTCACGTCCCAGCATCTATCTACATCATTCGCTCAACATCGCGCGAATGCGTTCCAATTCATCTTTCGCCCCTTGGGCCAAACGCAAAGTTGGTCGCCCCGGAAGGCGCATATCAATCGTTGTAATATCGCGCTCCAGCAAGTCTTGCGCATGGTGTAATGCCAGCACCCGCTGCAAGGCCGGCACCGGATCCTTGGCAGGCAACATGATCCGCTGCCCTCGGTCAAAAACCACATCCCAGCGCCGTGCCCCTACGCGCACAAGCCCGCGCAGTCGATTGGAAATCGGCGTGGCAATCACCAGAAGACGGCGCGCTTCAACCACCGCATCCTCCGCGCCCGCTCCCGTGATCAAGGGAAGATCTGTGCGCTCAGCACGCGCTAGCAGACTGCGAATGCGATGCCCCTCCGCATCTAGTAAAAACACCCCTTCTGGGCCGCGCCAAACAACTGCTGGCACACGTTCCACCACATCAATCTGCAAAATGCCGCCGTCACGCACACGCAAGCTGGCAGTTGCGACCGGATCAAGGTCTGCAATCTGGCGACGCATATCTTCAAGATCCATATCAAAGCTCGTTTGTGGGAAATCCAATGGCAGGATCACCCGGATATCTGCCGCAACTTTCTCAGAAGCGCCATCAATCGACATCGCCTGAATCATAAATTCAGGGCGTTCCTCAAAAGCTTTGCGCAGGCTAGTGACCTGCGTGTTGATCGTCTCGCGTGCGTCGTCATTATTTAACAAAAATGCCCCCACACCCAATGCCGCAATCGCAGGCACACCCAAACGCAAAAATCCGCGAAACAGTGGGGTCAATGACAGGCGTTGCATCCGGTAGGCCATGCGGCTTGGGGCCGGATCGGCCCGATGGGCAGATCCCGTATCCTGGTGCAAGTCATTTGACGACATCAGCTGCCCGTGCGCTTTAATGTGCGCTTGGATCCGAGCTTGAATACGAGCCTGGATACGAGCTCGATTGTCGGCTTCAACTTCAGCTTGGCTTCGAGGCCTTTCTGGCTGATGCGGTTGTGTGCCACCATGCAATGATGGATCGAATACTGGTCTCGATGCAGGGCTTGATGGGGGAAAATCATTCACAATGCATCCTCCACCAAGAAACGGCAGAAGGTGCCAAAATCCATGCCCTCATGTGCCGCTTGTTCCGGCGTCAAAGAGGTTGGCGTCATGCCCGGTTGATTGTTCGTTTCCAGCAGGATCAGCCCATCCATGCCGCGTGCTTCGTCCCAGCGGAAATCGGTTCGGCTTACGCCAGAACAGCCCAAAGCCGTATGCGCCCGCAAGGCATAGTCCTGACAGGCCGCATAAATATCAACTGGAATATCGGCGGGGATTACATGGCGCGATCCACCTACTTCATATTTTGCCGCGTAATCATACCAGCCCTCAGTGATGATATCAGTCACACCCAATGCGCGCGGCGCAGACGTTCCCAAAACCGTGCAGGTCAATTCACGCCCAGGGGCGAAAGTTTCCACCATCACCGTTGTGGGCATGTCGGCCGACAATTGCGGCGGCGTATTGGCACCCTCATTGACGATATAAATCCCAACAGATGAACCCTCATTCACCGGCTTCACCACATAGGGAGGTTGCATCACATGACGCGCGCGCACGTCATCAGCATCAGCAATCACGCTTTCCACCACCGGCAAACCAGCGGCACGAAAGATCGCTTTGCTACGTTCTTTATCCATAGAAATCGCTGAGGCCAGCACACCAGAATGCGTATACCGCAACCCCATCCAATCCAGCAAACCTTGGATCAACCCATCTTCGCCGTATTGGCCATGCAAAGCATTGAACACGACATCGGGTGCGACCTCTTGCAGACGCGCAACAAGGTCAGCGCCCTGCCCTGTCTCCTGACCAGGATCCAGCTCAATTACATCAAATCCTTCACCCCGGAGAGCTGCCGCACATTCGCGACCAGACGACAAAGACACTTCGCGTTCAGCCGAAGGTCCGCCCATCAATACTACAACCCGGAGACTTGTCCCGCTCGACATCATCATCCCTTACCGCTTTTTGGCCCTATCTTGGCCGGTGCATGCTCTTTTGAGATGCGTTTTTAAAGCTATCCACATGCCTTGGTTTTCCAAGTGCCTGTGGCTGTGTCCAACACTTAATCTGCCTGCTGTCGGCCCACGCGCATAATTTCCCAGTGTAGCGTAATGCCGCTGGTTTCGTAAACCTTTTTCCGCACCGCCTCGCCCAGACCTTCCAGATCAGCAGCCGTTGCATTTTCACGGTTGGTTAGGAAATTTGAGTGCATCGGATTCATTTCCGCCCCACCAAGACGCGCCCCGCGCATCCCCGCATCATCAATCACCTTCCAAGCCTTCAAATCATGACTGTCATCCGCCTGCCCAGTGGAGCTAAACCCAGCAGGGTTGCGAAAGGTTGACCCCGCGGTGCGATCCTTCGTCGGTTGCGTCTCGTCACGCTTTTGCAACTGTGCCGCCATCCGCTCATTTAGCGCATCCGGCTCCCCCGCTGGTGCTTTCAAACGAACCTGCGTCAAAACCCAACCCTCAGGTAATTCCGTCTGGCGATAAGCGAATTTCAAATCTTCCGCAGTCAACTCGACCACTTCACCGCCACGCGTCACAGCCGACGCGCCCGCGAACACATCGGCAAGATACTGCCCATAACAGCCCGCATTCATCCGCACAGCCCCACCAATAGATCCCGGTATGGTGCGCAAAAACGTCAAATCAAGTCCATGCTCCGCTGCCTTACGCGCCACATGCGCATCCAGCGCCGCCGGGCCTGCCGTGACAACATCACCCTCAAACGAAATCCCGTTAAAACCACGCCCCAGTCGGATCACAACGCCAGAGATGCCCCCGTCCCGCACAATCAGGTTTGATCCCACGCCCATAGGAAACACCGGCACATCCTCCGGCAAAGCCGCCAAAAATTGCGCAAGATCATCACGATCCGCAGGTTGAAACAGCACATCCGCAGGCCCACCTACACGCATCCAAGTCAGCGAGGCCAAGTCACGGTTTTCAGTCAAAGTGCCACGCACCTCAGGAAGGTCAGAAAGTTGGATCATCAGAAGGCCTCAGCTATCAAGTATTACAATGTCTTTAATTGCTTTCCCGAAGGTTGAAAACGTCTTTCCGTCAAAGGCGAACTCATCGCCAGCAGCCAATGTTATGCTGGAACCCTGATCAGGAATTGTACTGATCTCAGTCTTGCCAGCCCAAACGGCGCTTCACCCAACGCATCAGATAAACCAAAGGCCACCGCAGCATTGATAGCCCTGCCGCCATAACAAACAGTGTCAGCCAAGGGCCATTTTCCCAACAAACATACCCCAGCAACGGCACGCCGATCCCCATCAACCAATAGGCCCGCGTCCAGTAATTGTCGCGTGACGGCAAAATCGCCATGAAGTTGGCTAAAATCATCCAGATACAAGCAAGGGCAAGCGAAAGATTAATCATGTGCGATCACTTGGCTTTGGGGAGGTCGGCACATCATGCCCACTCCATTTTCGGATATAATAAAACAACGGACGGCGGAACATCGACACAAATCCGGCAAAACCCGCAAGCGCCAGCCAAGGCCCGTGTTCATATCCAATGAAACCGATCACAAACGGGGCCAGCGCCAGCAAAGTGAAGCCCGGAGGGAATTGCAACCGCATGGGCAAAAGCGCTGTGACCGTCGCCGCAATGACCCAAATCGCACCAATTATGAGGGAGCTGCTCACTTTTCTGCCATTGCATCGGGCAAAGCATTCGTCCAGGTCGAAATCGTACCCGCCCCAAGACAAACCAACATATCACCCGGCTGGCCATGGGTTTTCAAAAATTCAGCCAAACCTGCTTCATCATCCACTGCATGGGCACTTTTATGACCGTGGGTCGTTAGGCCCGCGACCAGATCGTCGCGGCCAGCACCTTCAATAGGTTCTTCACCCGCGGCAAAAATATCAGTAATCCCAACGATATCCGCATCATTAAAACAGGTGCAGAAATCCTCAAACAGATCATGCAAACGCGAGAAACGGTGCGGTTGATGCACAGCCAATACACGCCCACCTTCAGACACAGCATTGCGTGCAGCTTTCAAAACCGCGTTGATTTCAACCGGGTGGTGGCCGTAGTCATCAATGATCGTCACGCCGTCAATTTCGCCAACACGGGTAAAGCGACGGTTAACGCCGCCAAATTCTGCCAAAGCTTGCCGGATCTCATCGCGTTTCATGCCCAAATGGCGTGACACAGCAACCGCAGAGAGGGCATTTGAGACATTGTGATCGCCGGGCATCGGCAAGGTACAGTCTTCGATCACGGTGCCCTCCGCATTCAATTCGATATCGAAATGCGCGACGCCTGCTTTCCATTCAAGGTTCACAGCACGCACATCAGCTTGCGGGTTAAATCCAAAACTGATCACACGGCGATCGGTGATTTTCCCGACAAGAGACTGAACCTCAGGGTGATCCGTGCAACAGACCGCCACACCATAAAATGGAATGTTTTCGACGAAATCGCGAAAGCCCTGGCGCAGGGTATCAAAATCCCCCCAATGTTCCATATGTTCCGGGTCGATGTTGGTGATGATCGCAATCGTCGCTGGTAGGCGGTTAAAGGTGCCGTCCGATTCATCGGCTTCAACCACCATCCAGGCGCCCTTGCCCATACGCGCGTTCGAGCCATATGCATGGATAATCCCGCCATTGATCACGGTCGGATCGACCCCGCCTTTGACCAGAAGCTCTGCAACCATCGTTGTCGTTGTGGTTTTACCATGGGTACCCGCGACGGCGATATTGGACTTCAGGCGCATCAGCTCTGCCAGCATCTCTGCGCGACGCACAACCGGCATGCCCGTGCGGCGCGCCTCGTCCAATTCGGCATTCCCAGGCTTGATGGCAGAAGAAATCACGACCACAGCCGCACCTTCAAGGTTTTCAGCCTTTTGGCCAACAAACACCTTTGCACCCAGACGTTCCAAACGCGCAGTAATCTTGGACGCCTTCAGGTCAGATCCCTGCACAGTGTAACCATGCTCCAGCAGCACCTCTGCAATCCCCGACATGCCGATGCCACCAATTCCAGTAAAATGGATTGGGCCAATTTCGGTGGGAAGGTTCGTGGCTGCGGCGTTCATATTCGTTCTTTCTTTACGGCTCGGGCTTAACCTGATTTGGCATCCGAGATGGCAGGGCCCAATTGATCAACAAGGTTAACGAGGGCATCGGTTGCATCCGGGCGCCCCTGATCCAGCGCGCAATGCGCCATTTTAACCGCGGCATCCGGGTTTTCCAGAATAGCAGCGATATGCCCGCTGAGCGTGTCAGATTCAAGCAAGGATTCAGGAATGAGGATTGCGGCCTGCGCTGCAACAAGTCCACGCGCATTGGCGGTTTGGTGGTCTCCGGTGGCCGCTGCAAAGGGGATCAGCACCGAAGGGCGACCAATCACACTGATATCGGCAATGCTTGACGCACCCGCACGGCTGATCACGAGTTGCGCTTCGCCCATACGACGCGGCACATCCTGAAAAAACGGCTGCACATCAGCGCGAATACCCGCTTGATCATAATAGCCGCGCACACGATCTTCATCTTCGCCACGCGCCTGATGCGACACATTGATATTGCTCAGAATATTTTTTGGTAGTTTTGAGATCGCTTCAGGCACGACATCAGATAGAATGCGCGCCCCCTGCGAGCCACCGATCACCAAGATATTCATCGGGTAATCGCCTGGGGGAATATACGGCGCACCGGCTTTTTCAAACACGGAAGACCGAACAGGGTTGCCCGTGTGAATGCCTTCAACACCCGCGGGCAGATCAGTCGGCCATGTACCGCAGGCCACGTAATCAACGCGCTTGGCGAACAGCTTATTCACCCGCCCCAACACACCGTTTTGTTCGTGGATCATCCGCGGCCGGCGCAAAATCCAAGCCGCAGCGACCGCGGGGATCGCCGGATAGCCGCCAAACCCCACAACCACATCGGGTTTGTCACGCCGCATACGCAGGGTCATCGACAAAACACCACCGAAGATCCGAAACGGCACAGCCAATTTCGCCATCATGCCGCCACGTGCAAAAGTGGCCGAGGAAATCTCTTCGATCTCAACCACATGCGGAAATCCGCCGGTATAGCGCGCGCCGCGTGAATCAGTGGATAGCTTCACCCGCCACCCCTTGCGCAGCATCGCTTCTGCCAAAGCTTGAGCTGGGAACATATGCCCGCCCGTGCCACCTGCCGCGATAATTATAAGCGGTGCTTGAGTCATTCTTATCCTCGTTTATGAACCGGATGGTCGCTGTAACAGCCCGTCCGGCGGAAATGATCGCCAATCGCGCCTTGCGGGCGCTCGCGTGTAAATGCCAGTAACATACCAAGGGCAATCCCCCCCGCAATCAGAGATGATCCGCCATAGCTGACAAATGGCAAAGTCATACCTTTTGCAGGCAAAATACGCGCGGCAACACCCATGTTTACAAAGGCTTGCACACCAAACATGCAGGCAAGACCTGTGCCCGCCAGACGAATAAACGGATCACGTTCGCGCATCAGGCGCAGCAGCGAGCGCAGTGTAATCAACGCAAAAACCGTGATAATGATGGCCACCAGCACAAGGCCATATTCCTCAGCGGCGACAGCAATAATGAAATCCGTATGGGCATCCGGCAACCACCATTTAACCTGACCTTCGCCAAGCCCCACGCCGAACAGACCTCCCTCGCGGATCGCGTCTGTCGCATAACCCATCTGTGTGGTCGGATCGACATCCGCGCTGATGAATCCATCAATTCGACGGGCGAAATGTTCGGAATTTTTATAAGATATAATGCCCACAACGACGACCAAACCAGCCACCGACGCCAGCAAGACAAAGGGTGCACCAGCCACGAAATACATCACCCCCCAGCCAAACAACACGAGGCAAGCCTGGCCAAAATCCGGCTGCAACGCCAAGAACAGGCAGATCACAACCGTTAATGCGAAAGAAAGGGTTTTACCGGGGGGGCCGTTGATCTCCTGGCTTGCGGCCATCAACCATGCGGCCATGATCACAAAGCCAGGTTTTAAAAACTCGGAGGGCTGCACAGATGCAAAGCCCAGCGAATACCAACGCGTCGCACCTTTGCCAAAATCCGTACCCAGAACGGGCAAAAGCATCAGGGCCACAAAGGCGCACAGAAAGCCCAACACACCTAGGCGACGTACAAGATTTGGGCTCATCATTGAGGTCAAGATCATCGCCATCAACGCCATGCAGCCAAAAATCGCTTGGCGCTCAACATAGTGAAACGCAGCAAAGCCGTTCTTCGCCGCAAGTGGAGGCGATGCAGCCAGCCCTAGCAACATCCCAATCCCAAATAGGATTAAAACGCCGGTTAATGTCCACTTATCAATCGTGCGCCACCACCGGGGCAAAACCGCCTCGCCCCGTGTTGCAGGAACTGAGCCATAGACCATCTCTGTCATGGAACTGCCTTTACTACCTCAAAAACGCCCAAAATCAGGGACTTACACGCTTTCACCGGGATCTTCCGGTATTCAAATAAAAGTGCGACTGCTCAATCGTGCCCGGTTTTCCGGATCTGCCTATAACTGTAGCGCATTTGCGGCGATCTGACCAGTGCCTGCGCTGCGCCCTTGCACAATTCCGCCACCCGTGTTCAGAGACGGTTATGAATTACGACGTCATTATCATCGGAGCCGGTGCCGCAGGCATGATGGCCGCAGCAACGGCGGGCCGGAACGGCGCGCACGTGCTGGTGCTTGATCGCGCGAAATCTGCAGGCGATAAGATTCGCATCTCCGGCGGCGGGCGCTGCAATTTTACCAATATGTACGCGGGTCCTGATAATTTCATTTCCCAAAACCCGCATTTCTGCAAATCCGCCCTGTCCCGTTTTGGTCCCTGGGATTTCGTCGAAATGGTCGATCGTTACGGCATCAAATGGCATGAAAAAACTTTAGGTCAATTGTTTTGCGATGACAGTGCCAAAGACATCATTCAGATGCTGCGTACTGAGATGGAGCAGGCCAAAGTCACCCTGCACCTAAATACTGATATCACTGGCGTTGCACGTCACAATGATGGCTTCCAACTGCGCGCAAATGACCGCCTCCTCACATGTCAAAATTTGGTGGTGGCTTGCGGCGGGAAATCCATCCCCAAGATGGGCGCCACCGGCTTTGGCTATGAAATCGCCCAGCAATTCGGCCTGCCTATCGTGCCCACCCGTGCGGGCCTTGTGCCCTTCACCTTCTCCGGAAACACGCTTGAGGCCCTAAAACCCCTCGCCGGCGTCGCCGTTCCCGCATGCGTCACGGCGGGTTCTAAAGGTTTTGACGAGGCCCTACTGTTCACCCATCGAGGCCTCTCTGGCCCCGCCGTATTGCAGGCCTCATCCTACTGGGAAGAAGGCACACCGATTTCACTGTCTCTTTTGCCAGAAACCGATCTCGCGGCGGCGCTGAAGGCCCAACGTCAAATCAAAGGCGGCATAGGCATGGCCCGCGCCCTGTCAGAACATTTCCCAAAACGTCTAGCCGCGATGTTGTGCGAAACTTTTCACTGCACAGGCAATCTTGCTGGCCATTCTGACCAAGCCCTAGATGATTTGATCGCACAATTGCGCAATTGGAAAATGACCCCCTCCGGCACTGAAGGCTACCGCACCGCAGAGGTCACATTGGGCGGCGTCGACACAGACGCGCTGTCGTCCAAAACCATGGAAGCCAAATCCACCCCCGGCCTTTACTTCATCGGCGAGGTCGTCGACGTCACGGGCTGGCTTGGAGGTTTCAACTTCCAATGGGCGTGGGCTTCAGCCGTCGCTTGCGGGCAAGCGATTGCGGCGATCAAGTAATCCGCCACTTGATTGTCACTTGCCATCAGCGTGCAAAATTTTCGCGACAGCCGCCGCAAAGGCGTCACCGCGTTTCTCAAAGTTCGGGTATTGATCAAAGCTCGCAGCTGCTGGGGCTAACAGGATCGTATCACCTGGCTCCGCATCCTCAAAAGCAGCCTCAACCGCACGTTCCATCACGTCACAAAGCGCGTAATCTGTGTCTCCCAGCTCCAACGCAAAATCGCGTGCGGAATGGCCAATCAGATAGGCTTTCTTCACGCGTCCTAAGTGTTCAACCAGTGGTGAAATCCCACCATCCTTACCAAGTCCTCCGGCGATCCAACGGATATTTTCGAAGGCCTGCAACGCTTGCGCCGCACTATCCACATTGGTCGCCTTGCTGTCATTCACAAAGGCAACACCGGCCTTGTCGCCCAGATGTTGTGAACGATGTGGCAAGCCAGCAAAACTTTGAAACCCCTGCTCAATCATGCGCGGAGCAATACCCAAAGACCGCAGCGCTGCATAGGCTGCACAGGCGTTTTGATGGTTATGGCGCCCAGGAAGTCCACGCACATTCCGCAGATCAATCGACCCCATCTGCTTGCCTTTACGGCGCTCGGCAAGAAACCCTTTCTTCGCGGTCACGTTCCAGCCCATCCCCAAAACCTTACCTGTAACGGAGATCCGGATTACCCGGTCATCAGCCATGCCTTCCGACAATTGGCCGGCCAAATATTGACCCTCGGCCTCGTCAACGCCAATCACCGCACGATCAGGTCCACCCTCGGCAAATAACCGACGTTTGGCTGCAAAATAGCCGCCCATCCCCGCATGGCGACCCAGATGATCCGGCGACAAGTTTGTAAACACAGCAATGTCAGGGGTCAGTGCGCGCGCCAGATCCGTCTGATAAGATGACAGCTCCAACACGACCACTTCGCCATCATGCGCTGGATCAATATCCAACACACCGCGCCCAATGTTCCCCGCCAACTGACAAGGCTTTCCAGCTACCTCAAGGCAATGATAAATCAAGGCCGACGTGGTTGACTTTCCGTTTGATCCCGTCACGGCGATCACTTTGGGGCTGACTGCGAAATTGTCCCACTCCTGCTCGGCAAAAGACCGGAAAAATAGACCTATATCATTGTCGACTGGCACGCCCGCAGCCAGGGCTGCAGCGACCACAGGGTTAGGGGTTGGGTATAGGTGTGGAATGCCTGGCGACACGATCAAGGCCGCCAATCCGTCCATTTCCCGCATCAAGTTAACAATCGTGAACCCCATGCCATCAGCGCTGTCACGCGCCTCCTGACTGTCGTCCCACAAAAGCGCCTCGGCTCCTCCTGCCTCCAACGCCACAGCAGTCGCCAATCCTGAACGACCAAGCCCCAAGACGCCAACTTTGCGGCCCTCAAATCCCTGTACCGGTATCATCACGCTCTCCTGTTCGTGCGGGCACTGCCCTTTTCATCTTGCTCGAAATACTCCGGGGGAGTCGCCCGCATACGGGCGGCGGGGGCAGCGCCCCTATCGCCTTTCAATCCTTAACGGATTTTCAGTGTCGCCAACCCGATCAGCGCCAAAATCAATGCGATAATCCAGAACCGGATCACGATCTGAGGCTCAGCCCAGCCCTTTTTCTCAAAATGGTGATGGATCGGTGCCATAAGGAAAACCCGTTTCCCTGTGCGTTTGTAATACAGCACCTGAATAATCACAGACAGAGCCTCAACCACAAATAAACCACCTATCACAGCCCAAACCAGCTCATGTTTGGTTGCGACAGCAATCGCCCCCAAGGCACCTCCAAGTGCCAGAGATCCTGTATCGCCCATGAAGACTGCTGCGGGCGGAGCATTGTACCAAAGAAAGCCTAAGCCACCGCCAAAAAGTGCGGACACAAAGATTAACAACTCACCAGTTCCGGGCACGTAATGCACATCCAGATACTCGGTGAAGTCAACACGTCCAACCGCATAGGCAATCACACCCAGCGCACCAGCCGCAATCATAACCGGCATAATTGCAAGTCCGTCTAGGCCATCCGTCAAGTTCACCGCATTCGCAGACCCAACAATCACAATCATAGTGAACGGCACAAAGAACCAACTAAGATTAATCAACGTATCCTTGAAAACAGGTAAGGCCAATTGACCAGCCAGCGGATCAGGATGCAGACAAAGCGCCCAGAACCCGGCAGCGGCAGAAATTCCGAAGCCTGCCAAAAGGCGGATCCGACTGGATACTCCTTTGGTGTTGTTTTTACTGACTTTTGCGTAATCATCAGCAAAGCCAATCAGGCCAAAACCCGCAGTCACAAACAGCACCAGCCAGACAAAACCATTATCCAATCGCGCCCAAAACATAGTTGATACCAACAACGCCCCGAGGATCAAAACCCCGCCCATTGTTGGCGTACCCGCCTTGGTCAAAATATGGCTTTCAGGCCCATCTTCACGAATGGGTTGGCCGTTGGATTGCTTGCGACGCAGCAAATTGATCAATGGGCGACCAAAGATGAACCCAAAGATGAGGGCCGTGAAAAAGGCCCCACCAGCGCGGAAGGTGATGTAGCGGAAGAGGTTGAAAAAATCCCCACCGTCTGAAAGTTCGGTTAACCAATACAGCATTTACATGTATCCTTCCGTTTTCTGCTTCAGCGGATGGCCCAGCTTACGCAGCGCGTCAACAACTAGGCTGACCTTTATCCCTTTTGACCCTTTTACCAGCACAGCGTCACCCGGACGCAACAGGTTGCGGAACTGTGTTGCCAGATCGCTGGCCGCCACGGTGTATTCGCCACGTTTACCACCCGGCAGGATCTGCCAAAGCGCATGCATTCGTGGGCCAACACAATGGACCACATCAATCTCACGCAAAACTTCAAGCTGGGCGATTGCCGTGTGATCATCAATCTCTGTCGGGCCAAGTTCCAGCATATCGCCCAACACCGCCACGCGCCGTTTTGCCCCGGTTTCCGCTGCTAAAACCTCAAGCGCAGCGGCCATCGATGTCGGATTTGCGTTAAACGCATCATCAAGCAAGGTGAAGTTTTCGCCCTCAACCGGGTCTAGGCAAATCATTTCCCGCTGCCCCCGTCCCTCGGGTGGCAACCAACGCGCCATATCTTGCGCCGCAAGTATCGCATCCGCCCCAAGCGCATCAACCACCGCCAGCGCCCCCAAAGCATTGCGAGCAAAATGTCGACCAGCACAGTTCAGCTTGAATAGTAATTCACCCGCCGGAATTTCAGCCTGTAAGATCGTCTGAGCGGCCGACAGCTGAACCGATTTCAACATCCAAGGCTGATCACCCTCACCAAACAATACGGGCATTTCCAGCCCAGCCGTCAGAATGGTACTTGTTTCGATATCTCCTGGAACCACAGCAATACCATCAGGTTCAAGCCCATCAAAGATCGAAGCTTTTTCCTTTGCAATGCCATCAATATTGTCAAAAGCTTCCAAGTGTGCAGGCGCGATAGTGGTAATCAACGCCACATGTGGGCGCGCCATCTTTGCCAACGGCGCAATTTCACCGGGATGGTTCATGCCAATTTCAATCACCGCAAAATCTGCATCTTTAGGCATCCGCGCCAGCGTGATCGGCACGCCCCAATGATTGTTGAACGAGGCCTCAGCCGCATGCACTTGTCCTTGACGCTCCAGCACGGTACGCAACATTTCCTTGGTCGAAGTCTTGCCAACAGACCCGGTAATCGCCACCAAACGCCCCTTAAAGCGCGCACGGCCCGCACGGCCCAAATCCTCTAGCGCGGCCAAGACATCATCGACCAACAACAAAGGTGCGCCATCAGAAACGCCTTCGGGTACACGGCTTACCAAAGCTGCCCCCGCGCCCTTTTCCAATGCTTGAGCAACAAAGTCATGCCCGTCACGGGCAGCTTTCAAAGCGACAAACAGGTCACCTTTCGCAATACTGCGCGTATCAATAGAGATGCCATTGACCGACCAGTCGCCTATAGCTTTACCGCCGGTCGCAGCCTCAATTTCTTTTGCTGTCCATAGGCTCATGTCAGCCGCCCTTCCAATGCTGCAACAGCCACAGAGGCCTGCTCGCAATCGTCAAATGGCAAAACTTGATCCCCAACGACTTGGCCGGTTTCATGACCCTTACCACAAATCAACAAAGCGTCGCCTGGCCCGATCGCATCAACGCCGCGCAAGATTGCCTCGGCACGATCGCCAACCTCCACAGCAGTAATCCCCTCAACCTGCTCACAGCCCGCCATCACCGCAGCGCGGATCAAGGCCGGATCTTCAGAACGTGGATTGTCGTCGGTCACGAAAACCACATCCGCGTTCTCACAGGCCGCACGCCCCATCAATGGACGTTTCGTTGTATCACGATCTCCGCCAGCGCCGACAAGCACCACAATTTTGCGCATCACATGCGGGCGCAAAGCCTTCAGCGCCGTCGCGATTGCTTCTGGCGTATGGGAGTAATCGACAAAAACTGGTGCGCCATTTGCACGTGTCGCCGCCTGCTGCATTCGGCCCCTCACGGTCGAAAGATGCGGCAGCGTTTCAAAGACGTTCGGTGGTTCAATACCGGTACCGATCACCAAACCTGCCGCAGCAAGAATGTTTTCGGCCTGAAACCCACCGATCAAATTCAATCGCGTGTGGTGACTGTTTCCGCGCCATTCAAACAACAAATCTTGCCCCGTCGCATCGTATCGTTGCCCCAGAATTCGCAGATCGGCACCAGCTTGGCGTCCAACCGTCAAAATCCGCTGACCACGGTTACTGGCGATCTCAACCAGATCCATCCCGCGCGCGTCATCAATGTTGATCACCGCGACACCATCATCGGTCAGAACCCGGTCAAACAGCCCAGCTTTCGCCTTGAAATAATCATCGAAATTTGCGTGGTAATCTAGATGATCTTGGCTGAAATTCGTAAATGCTGCCGCCGTCAAGCGTACGCCATCTAGGCGGTTTTGCGCCAACCCATGCGAGGAAGCCTCCATCGCGGCATGGGTCACGCCCTCCGCTCGAAGTTCAGCAAGCAATCGGTGCAAAGTAATGGGCTCCGGTGTGGTGTGATTCAGCGGTGCGCTAAAGGCCCCTTCAACACCCGTTGTACCAAAGTTCACCGCCGATAGGCCCAGCTCTTCCCAGATCTGGCGGGTGAATGTTGCCACGGATGTTTTGCCATTGGTGCCGGTTGCAGCCACCATGATTGCGGGCTGCCCACCAAACCAAAGTGCCGCAGTATAGGCCAGAGCCGCGCGCGGCTCCGCCACGACGACAACAGCGGCTTCGGGATAAGACTCCATATCTTTTGCTGCAATTTCAGCGCCTTGTGGATCTGTCAGCACAGCAGAAGCCCCCATACGCAAGGCATATTGGATGAATTCTGCGCCATGAACTTTGACCCCAGGAAGGGCGGCAAACAGATGCCCAGGCTTCACATCTCGTGAATCAACAGACAGGCCAGTGATCTGCACATCCCAGTCGCCACGCGCATGAAGCCCCAGATCAGAAAGTGGCCTAGGCAAAGGCACGCGGCCCTCGGTTCCAGCTGTTTGTCCCATTGCCTGTGCACCCCTGCATGTCTGATTCTGTCGTCGTTAGTTGCTGGTCAGTGTTACCGCAGTCAGGGGCAGAGTTTCAATCTGTGGCCGCAGTCCCAAAAGCGGTGCCACCCGCCGTGTCAATTCCGCGGCCACCGGCACAGCTGTCCAACCTGCGGTGCGGCGGGTTTCGCCCAGACCCTCGATGGAAGGTTCATCCAAGGTTACGATCAACACATATTGCGGATCAGACGCGGGAAAGATTGAGGCAAAGGTCGAGATCACTTTGTCATCATAATATCCGCCTTGCGGTCGCGGCTTGTCCGCCGATCCGGTTTTGCCGCCGACTTCATAGCCTTCAACTTCACCAAAGCTCGCCGTGCCGCGTGTCACCACCTGGCGCAGCATATCGCGGGAAATGCGTGATACCTCTTCCGATACCACGCGGGGACCATTTTGTGGTGCATCTTGGCGCAGTAAAGTCGGTACAATCCGTGTACCGCCATTCACAACTGACGCATAAGCAGCCGCCAAATGCATTGGGCTCGCGCTGATCCCATGGCCATAAGATATTGTCATCGTTGACAACTCT
>MAAC01000873.1_pt1 | contig 15341 bp, 13 predicted proteins | sample 1115981 | NCBI WGS metagenome assembly MAAC01 (sample SAMN04961126, study PRJNA320927) | seawater metagenome | isolation source: sample BD02T64 sea water enriched with oil for 64 days | place: USA:Gulf of Mexico | collected 2013-07-27 | reverse complement strand
TTCATTCTAAGAGAGTTTCTTGGAATAGCAAAAGAAAATATGGCTATAGATACGTAACATCTGTATTTTAGTTAAAGAAATTAGTTAGTTTTTAATAGTTGATAAAAGGGTTGCAATTTGAAAATTGCAACCCTTTTTGATATTAGTTCTTTCTGGTCGGTAATACGTCTCGTTCTATCTTACCTTTCTTAATTGCTTTGTAGTTCTCGTAGCAGTCTAAAATGGCTTCAATCATCTGTAAATCACTTGCTTTTTGAATAAAGTAATCTGAATAATTACAATCAACAAGCAGCTTTCTTAACTCTTGTTTGTCCATTTGTAAATACTCCATCATCACCTCTCTATCAAACTTACCACTTAACATATTACGTAAATTGTCTATTTTCTTTAATTTTTGAAGTTTTTTTAGCTGATTTGGTTTTTTTCCAAAAAGATTGTATAAAAAATCGATAGGCTGAAATAATGCTGCTACAGGTGAGTTTAAATTTTGAGAAACTGGTTTTCCAACTTCATAGGTTTGTGGCAATCCGTTGATATGAATTCTAGTAAATCGATCTTTTGGTACTTTCTTTACATCAATTTCTAACACACCAATAAGTGTTGTAGATCTAATAACTACTTCTTTAATCTCATTAGCCTTTTCGTGTAGAGAAATAATCAACTCATTCCCTTTTAATAAATCATTTGTTACTTTTAATTTGATAGATTCAAACCCCAAATAAGAAATAAGTATGGTATCATTGGCTTGAGTAGGAATTTCAAAATGTCCATTTTCATTTGTAATGGTACCCACAACAGAAGATAAATTTAAGATATGAGCTGCGCTCAACACTTTATTACTTTGTGCACTTACAATTTGACCTTTTAATTTTGTGTTTGTTTGTGAAAACCCTAAAAAAGAAATTCCAACAAATAAAATAAGTAGTATGTTTTTCTGCATTTGACAAAAATACTAATTAAAGTAAGCTGAGTAGTTAATTTTCTGTGAAATAAATATTTTAGAAAAATAAACGCTAGCAAAACCAATAGTGCTAAAAAGAATTTAGTTTAATTTTTTATACATACAGATAACATTTTTAGAGTGCTTCTTATTTTTTAATAACTATAAATTATAAATGTTTCTTTTTAGTGACCTCTTTATATATGTTGAGATTTACTTTATGTTTCATTTACATATTCAAATGTAGAAGAATAAAGTGTGTATAAAATGGAGGTTTAGATAATCGTTGTTTTTCTATCGATGAAAGGACTTTTACCTTCTATAAGTAGTACTGAGTGTATTTTTAGTTTAATTCCAATTTCATCATTACATCGGTTTGTATGTCTTCGCCCAGAATAAAATTATGTTTCCCAAAAACAATAAAACCATTCTTTTCATAAAATTTAATTGCATTGAAATTCTCTTCCCATACGCCTAACCATATTTTGTTGATTTTTTTTTCTTCAGCCAAATGTTTCGCTTTGTTAAAAAGGAGCTTGCCTATTTTTTGTCCATGATAGTTGGCCTTGACGTATATCCGTTCAATTTCAAAGGAATTGCTTAGAAGATTTTCTGTTTGAGCATCACCAATATTTACTTTTAAATATCCTACGACTTCATTTTCATCTTCTGCAAAATAAAATGCTGAATTTGGATTGTTTAACTCTGTTTTTAATTTTGGGAAACTAAAACTCTCTTCTAAGTATTTTTCCATATCTGATGCTGAATTATCTGCAGCAAAAGTTTCGTTGAAGGTCTCTTTTCCAATTTTTTGAAGTGTGTGTAGATCATGGTTCTCTACTTTTCTAATACGATACATATCTATTTAAGGATTGGGGGTTAAACTATAATAGTAATTGCATTTATTATCCTAAAGATACTGTTTTTTTAAAACAATTAAAAAATAACAGCTATAAAAGCATTGGTCTTTAGTGTTTTACCGAGCAGATTGGGGTTGGAGAAGAATTTTATTGATGCGATGCGTAGTGTATTGGCTCTTATAAAAAAGAATTGTGCAACCAATAATTCAATAAAATGTCTTGAAGGTATTTTATAGTGATGTACATAGAAACTAATGCACCTATGCTTAGCAATAATAAGATAGTGCTATATATATAATCTGTATTTCGTTTATTAATAATCATACTCCAAAATACGTGTTTACCTTTAGGTTTAGACTGGATAAAAGATAAACTAAACATTGGCGTCGGTGAGCTGTTAGTTTGCTGTGTTTAAAGGGATTCTAAATGCTTGGCTTTATGCCTTACAATCTCTTGTTAACCATTAGATATTTCAAATTTCACGAGAATAACTTGTGGATGCTAGCTATTTAGAAGTATAAAAAAAGGAAGTTAAATACTTCCTTTTTTTTATTTTGTTATTGAAACCTTCCTTTTAAAGTGATGGTAACAGTACCACCTGCTTTTGTTTTTGCATCTCGTTGCACATTGCAGATTCCGGATGTTTGCGGAACTGGTGGGCTAGGAGCACCTGTTGGTTTTGTTTTGCATATTGGAGGCGCAACACTCGCAGTACATATATCGCAAGCATACGGGTAAACCCCAATTTGGCCTACATTATTGCCAATACTTTTATTTTCAAAAGTAGTAACATTAGCATGTTGTACACTGGCATTCCAAGCACCTCCTCCTTGCATTGTATATTCATATTGTGCGTTGGTTCCAGCTACACCACTTATATCTAAAGTCTCTTGTGGGATGCCAGTTTGGTATCCATTATTTAGAATAAATTCAGCCAAGTTTACTGCTAAAGGAAAATCGGTTGTTGGACAATTTAACGGAGGGCTATCTAGAGAGATGTTTCCATTTATTCCTTCACCGGGTTTAGGTGCATACGGTGCTGTTGATGCTCCTGCTGCCAAAGTGAAATATCCCTGCAAGGGTTTTTTAGCAATTGGGTTTGTAACAAAAGGGATTAAAGAAACATCCTGTACACTGCCAGTTGTTGCGCCTAAGGTTAGATATAATGTTACGGTTTCTGAAGTGTCATTTTTAATGACAATGTTTGTTTGTGACATAATAGATTTTATTGTTTGTAATGCCCTACTTTGTTTTTATGAGTGTTCGGGTCAGTTTTTCTCCTTCAGTTTTGTTATTGCTTCAATTTGTACGTTAGATTGCCAATACAAAAGCTGAAAAATTTCTGTGAATTTACAATTATAGCCTATATAAAAAACACGTGTTTATACCTGTTTTAGTGAAAGAGAAATACAACCAATTTATGATCAACTGTAAGAATAATACATATAATTAGTGCCCGTCAAATAGTAATTTCAATTTTTAATGGAATTATGTGTCAATCTTTTTTAACACAGTATTTTTAAAAGAAGAGAAATCTACTTGTACCCGATGTACTGCATATCATAATGTTAACATAAATTAAAAATAATGGGGTCGAAATCATAATGGGTATTATACCTAATTAACACAGTACATCCAGTAAAAAACAACGAATAGAATAACTACAAGAGTAAAAATAATTGCCAAAAACTCTCCAATTCCACTAGAGCTGCTATTCTTTTGTATGATTACAATAATTTAAAGTTGAATACAAACATAAAAAGCCTCCCGAAAGAAGCTTTTTTATAATCTAGTGCTCCCCTTAAATAAGCACTGAACTATACACCAAATTAAAGAAGATTAGATTGAAATTCCTATAGGTAAAACACCTATTTTTAAAACAAAAGTTAAAGAATTTGTGGTTATGGTAAACGCTTTTTTAAGAAAGAAATGCACTAAATGCGGATTAAACAAAACTAAAGTTGATGTTTCAAAAACGGATTACTGTAGACGAGAATCGTATAAATGAAGCTATTTTAAAGATGGCGAAATAGAGCTTAATAAAAATTCAGGTTATTTTAGCTCGAATGTAATGCCCTTTAAATTGAAATGAAAATTCTAACATATTTCTTTTTAAAAAGTAAAAGCTGAACAATACCTATAATATAGTTATCGCTCAGCTTTGTATTTTTTGATATTTTGCTTAGTTCATATAAAATTATATAAAACTATGATGTACTCTCCTAAAGAATCTCTAACCTAGCATCATCATTTTGAGCAACTCCTTTTGGTGCATCAAATAGTAATTTAACCATAACAGGTGCATCTTTAGTTCCGTTATTTTTTACTGTACACGTTCCTCTATAGGAAGCATCTGAAGGAATGAACACTCTTCCTGTTTCCATAATTGAAAGATCGTAGTTTTCAACAGTATTACAATATGGCATAATGCTCATATAGTTTTCCTGTTGTATTTGACTAGTTATAAGTTGAAAACTAACTGATTTACCTGCTTTAACAGTTACAGTTCCTAATGTTGATATTTGTAAATTCATCTTTTGTGATTTTAAATTTTCCTACTCTAATTAAAAATAGGCTTTTCGGATTCCGCCATTGTAATAAAAACTAGATTGTAGCTACTTAATCAAATATTCCTTCTAATTACAATTCAAAGTTCATGAAGTAATTTGCTTAATTTTATGGAAAAGGCATAAGAGCTTGGTATTTGGGTATAACAATGATATTCTTTGGTATAAAAGATAAATGGTGCATCGGAAAATAATATTGGTTGTCAACAGATTAAAAGAAGTATTGCCTAAATATCAAAAAAAACAGGTGTAAATACCTGGTAGATAAGTATGTGTAGCTTGGTCTTATGGTTTTTTCTAAATTACTTTTATCTTTTGCTATTAATAAAAGAAGACGATCCTACAGTTGTTTGTAGTGTGCAACACTTCTCTTTCAAAAATATAAAGTCCTTTAAAGTTCGATTCTGAGTATAAAAGACTTACTAATAGATAAAAAATTAGTTTTGAGATTGTAATTAAGCATATATAAACGTTGTGTATAATTTAAAAAAATGGAAACAAAGAAAGATTTCTAGGATAAGCTTAAGGTCGGACCTACGATATTGGCAACAATTTTAGTGCCTGTCGTAATTGCAATTATTTGAAATATATATTCCAAAGACTTGAAACGCTCTGAAAACAATGGAAAATACACTGAATTAGCAGTTAAGATTTTATCTGAACAACCCCGTGAAAACAGTCAAAATATTAGAAATTGGGCCGTAGATATTATAAAAAACTATTCTGGTGTTGACATTGACAAGAATACCAGAACTGAAATGATTAAAACCGGAGTTGTTATTTGGGATGACATTAGCCCAGGCTATGTTGATCCTGTAATTGGTATCAATGAACGTGCAGTAGAAATTAGATTACAAGATTTTTCAACTGATGGTCTTTCTGATTATTTCTTAAGTAATGGTCATATTGCACATGCCGATGATGGTTGGTATAGGATATTCTTCAGTAGGAGCAGGACGAGAGAACATCATCTTGGCTGGGGATGGAATATTATCAGGTTCCATAGAGATTTACATTAAGGAATATGATTTTAAGAAAAATATTATTGTAGACACAACATTTTGGAAAAACACCGAGTTAGACTATCTGATTATTGAGTACACAACACAAAAAAAACCTATACCCAACAAAAAATAAACAATGGTAAAACAGGCGTTTAATAAGAATGGTAACCAAGGTTAAGAAAGGATGTAATAAAATGCTATTTTAAAATACAGGGATACTACGTTATTACCTTGGGTCTTCCCAGACAGTTTCAATAAAGATTAAGTCATTTAAATCACATGTGTTTGATGTCCATACGCCAAATTCACAAATAACATTACAGTTTTCATCAACAACAGCATAAGATTCATCTGTACCTATATTTCTTTCTAGCACATAAACTGCATTATTTTGATACGAATATTTTTTTATGTTAGATTTAGTTGACTGTACTGGGCTTTCATAAATAATTTGTAGTTGAGATTCAAAACAAGCGGGATAGGTAATTTCTTCGGCATTTTTTGTACATGAAAATCCTAAAACAAAGAGAAAAATATAAGGGATTAATTTTTTCATAATGGTTGTTTTTTTATCCCTCAGAATTTGTCACAGCATTGGTTAAACCTACAGTCATTTGGGTTTTTACTTTTATTTGACCTTCATTGGTTTTTCCATAATACAATTCTCCAAATTTAGTAGCATCATTAAAAGCTACCTGTACAAGTCCATCTGTATCTTCATAAACCAAAACTTTTTGACAAAAGGCATCCAATCCAATTTTTGTTGCATCAAACATCGCTTCGGCACCTACTTCTGGAACACCAAAGAGACACAGCATTGTAGCACCAATAGCTATGTCAAAGCCCATGGCATCTTTTTGCAAATCAATTTGAGAAAACCATCGATTGGTTTGATTATCACGTACAAATTCCCTGATTTTATCTACGGTCGAATTAAAATTATAGTCAGAAGTAATGTGAAGTATGCCAAAGCCATTGTTAACCGTTACACAATCAGTTTCTGAAATTGAGTCCTGAGGAAGTTGCCCAACAATAGTATCGATTACTTCTTTATACCCTGTAACATCATTATCATTTAAAGCATGTCTTTTTTGAATAAATTCAGCAGAGGTGTAGGCATAAGATGCTTTCTCAGAATTTGGTTCAGTATATGCAAGAATTTTAAAAGGCATGTCTATACCTATCAATTGGTTTTTAGCTAAAAGCTCAGATACAATCCTAGAATCATCCGCAAAAATAGAAACAATGGCAGGCGGAGTTTCAGCGCCATTATTTTCGGCCATTCTATGATGGTCAAGCTTCACAACTTCTCTGTATTTAAGGATGTTTTTTTCTACCGTAATATGTGCAGCATCTACCTTGTCTGAAATTGATTTTTCTGCCGTTTCAATTTTATACATAATTGTTGTTTTATTTTTTGCTAGCGAATTGCCAACTGGTTAAATCAAGAACAAAGTACTCTGTTGTCTGCACTGTATTCTAGATAGATGGAACCTTAAGTTCCTGTCTACAATTTATTCTATTACCAATGTACCAAAACTCTTGTTAATTACGGCTTGTGAAATTTATAGTTATAGTAAATGCTAATAAATCAGGTATTTACGCCTGTGTTTATCCAGTGTGAACAACCGGAAAATGCATTGAATTTGTTGCGGAATATAAAAAAAGCCCATAAAACTATGGGCTTATATATGGTTCAAACAAAATCGTTTCTTTTAGCTTTGACCTGTATGATAGTAAGTAAGCCTACTTTGTGTCAAATTGTTTCTTATAAGCATAATTAGAAATGTAACACTGATGTGGTTTGGATCTAAAACGGGAATATTATGTCCTAAATCTTTCAACATTTTTGATACAGGTTCTGCAATTCCTATAAAACCTGTACACCCAAATATGATGGACTCAGCGCCTAGTTCAATCGCTTCTAATGCCTTTTCAAATGCTTTAGGAATGACCACCTCTTTATTTGGAAGATCAGCAACGGGCAAGCCAATAGGCAGAATGCATGCCAGATTATCTAAAATTCCGAAGTTTCTAAAATGCTCTTCTTGCATGGCTACAATACTATCTACAATTGTAATTAATCCGACTTTTTCAGAAAGGGAAATAGCCGTCATGGCTTGCGGTCTAAAGCCTCCAATTACAGGAATATTTACATTTTCTCGAGTAGCTTCTACACCACAAAAATCAAAATCTGTTACAAAGATTCCGTCAAAGCCTTCATTTTCTGTTTCTATTGCCAACTCAATAACATGAGGTGAGTTGATTGTAAAATCGGTTCTGTTCTGTATATGTGTTTTTCCTTTTGTAATATGTCTTACATCAAAATATACATCAGGCGGAATAATCGTTTGAACGGTTTCCATAACAGTTTCGTTATACGCACTGGTATTTACCGGGATGATAATTCGGATTTTAATTTTTTTTTCTGCACTCATAATTGCTTATTTATATAGTTATTAATTGAATTTTAGGGCTTAATTGTATTGACAACTAAATCTAAGTTAGAAGAAAATTTCACGCTGTTTAACGAGTTGCAATTTTTTATATAAAATCAGGTATTTATGCCCACGTATTAAAACGGTAAGAGACCGTATATGCATCAAATGAATGCATGAAATTGAAAAAATGAAGTACGATACGACAAAAGCACTTCACAAAAAAAAGCCCCAAGTAACTACATACTTAAGGCTTTTTTATAGGGTGTAAATGATGCTATTATAGATTTATTTTTTATCTCAAATTAGTTTTAAGTACTACGGTAGCATCTGAAAACCCGATTTAAAATAGGCCACGAAAAACATAAAATAATACTACTATATTATTTTAATACTGTTACTAGAATTGCTTAGTTAATAATAAGTTTTTTAACTGTTTTCCCTTCATCAGTTACAATCGTTATATAATACAATCCTTTGGCTAAATTTTTTACTGCAATGGTTTGATCCGTTGTCGTTAAAATCAATTCCCCAATAGTATTATACATACGCGCATTTTTTAACTGTAGGTTTGCTTTTAATTGTATGGTAACTGTTTTGTTTGCTGGATTGGGATATACTTTTGTGTTTGATGTAACAAATGTATCTATAGCTAAAACTTCAGATAGATTAAAAACACGTACATGACCAACATGATTGTCAAATCCATTATTATCAGGACCTCCAATGGCTACCGTATTTCCGTCAGATGATAAACTAACACTTGCTCCTAATAAGTTATTGGTTACTCTACCATCAATATCAGGACCCATTTGCGTCCAGACACCATTGTTGTTTTTATAAATACGTACATGACCAGAATGCGTATTACCAGGCGAAGGTGTATTCCAAGGGCCTCCAATGGCAACCGTATTTCCGTCAGCTGATAAACTGACACTTCTACCAAATTGGTCTCTTGTTTCTTCTCCTCCAATATCAGCACCAATTTGTTCCCAAGCGCCATTATTATTTCTATAGATAGATACATAATCTACCTCCGTAACCCCTGCATTATCTTGAACACTTCCAATAGCTACTATAGTTCCGTCTGATGACAAACTTAAAGAGGACAAACTTTTACCAGATGCTGTAAAGTTTCCTGCTAATTTTGTCGCAATATCAGCACCTATCTGCGTCCAAGTACCACTGTTATTTTGATACACACGCACATGACTTGAATTGACACTATTTCCATCAGTATCGGTAGCTGCAACAGCCACAATATTTCCATCAGAAGATAGACTTATACTTATTCCAAATTTATCTCCTGCTGTTGCTCCATCAATAGAACCTATTAAAGTCCAAGTACCACTGTTATTTTTATACACACGTACATGACCAGCATCAGAACCATTTACATCATTGTTAGGTGCTCCAATAGCCACAACACTTCCATCAGATGATAAACTTAGTTGTGCTCCAAATTTATCTCCTGCTGTTGCTCCATCAATAGAACCTATTAAAGTCCAAGTACCACTATTATTTTGATAGATACCAACATGACCCGAATTCGCTCCATTTGCATCCTTATTAGGCGCTCCAATAGCTACAATGCTACCATCAGATGAAATATGTACACTCTTGCCAAAATCTTCAGACGAGGTCTCTCCATCAATATCAGCACCTATCTGTTCCCAAACGCCATTGTTATTTTTAAAGATACGGACATGACCAGAATGCGTACTATTGCCATCATTATTAGGGCCTCCAATAGCTACAATACTGCCATCAGATGATACACTGACACTGGTGCCAAATTCATCTTTTGCGGTTTCTCCACCAATATCAGCACCTATTTGAATTTGAGAAAACAATACACTTGAAGTTAATAATGTAATAAAAAGTAATTTCTTCTTCATTTTTTTAAAGTATTAAAACCAAATCTACAACTAAAAAAATGAAATCTACACGAAAATCTAAGATCCTAATATTAAGAGTATGTGTTGTTTAGGTGAAAATTATACTCCTGCGTCTTTAGTGTGCAAATGGTCGTTTAAAAAGAAACATGTACATAAAATTTGGAGTGTTTATACGACTCTTTTTTATTGGTGTTTTAGGCAGTCTTGCAACTAGTAATTCTTTTTCATTTTTAACTCTACAGCAACAATTAATTATACAGGGTGTTGTATACAGTTATGATTGTTTTAAAACTTTAATAATTTCTTCTTTCTCAGTTTTCTTAAGATTTAATTTAATTGTAGAATTATTTTTCAACTCATTAAGTAGAATTTTTTGAGAAAAGAAATTTCCATCTATGTGACCTAAAATAAATAAGCTAGTATTTCCTTTAATTTTGATTTCTTCAAAATTTAATATTTCACTTGGTTTTTTATAAATTGTTAATATTGAATTTAAATTTTCATACAGAATGTAGTATGTATAATCTTCAATCTCAACCTTTTTATTTTTCAAGTTAAAAGATAAAGAGTACTCTTCATTTACAAGACGATCGATATTAATCCAGTTTAATTGAGTTAGGTAAACTGAGTTTTCGAAAGAAGATTTCTTTTCCCAGTTTTTTCTTCTCTGTTTTTCTAATTCGCTTAGGTTATCTAAATATATCTTTACAGAATCTTTGTCAATCCATTGTTCAAGAATTATTCGTTCCCTTGTAGTTCCTTTATTAACTATAATTAAAGTGTCTTTTAATTGTTGTAAAGACCACGCAAAACCTGTCAAAGAATCAATCTCTCCAATGTAAATATTATTATTTTTCATTCTTTCATCTGGAAACTCAACTTGTAAGTAGTTTTGGCTTTTTAGATTAATTTCTTTTCCACCAGCATAAAAGTTGATTTTAATTACGCCTGAAGATTCCAAAAGTTTATTATCGCTAGTAATTGTACTAATAGAGTTTAATAAAAGCTGGTCGAAAGAATAAAACTCTTTTAGTGTTAATGTTATTATTTCATTTTTTGCAACTGCAAACAATTCTCTCCGGAAATGAATTTTGGTTCCATATTTTCCAGTTATTGTTTTAGTATGGATTGTATCTAAGTCAAAAGTTTGATTTTCAATTTTAGAAAGTCCTTTTAAATGATTTTTTGGAGAGTATATACTTTCTTTCTTTTCACAAGAATGTAATATGAGACTCAAGATAAAAAGGATTGTTAAAAAGGTTTTTTTTATCATAATAATTATATACAACGTGTTTGTGTATGATTTGCTTATTAAATGTATAACTGAAAATCTGTAGTTAAATAAAAAGTTTAGCTATAAAGACAATTAAGAATAAAATAACAGAAATGATTAAAACAGCTCTACCACGAGAATCAAATAGATCAAGAATTGGCAAAAAAGGGATTAGTATAATCGCCAGAATAGCGTTCCAAATTTTTTTCATTAACCAAATATAAACAAACTTAAATAACAGTAATTAAAAAACCTCGTTAGGTGCATAAATAATTAGCAAGATGAATGAATGTAAATTAACAAGGACAATTACCAGTGCAAGACATTCCAGCATCAGCATCGTCACAATCAGAAGTACCGTCATCATAATTAACTTGAACCCAATCAGCTTCTGTAACGCTAATTGTCACAGATATTGCTTCTCTCTTGGCTACGCTTTCTATTTCTTCACCCTTATAAAGATTTTGGTTTTTCAATCTATGTATTTCCAAGAGAGCAGAACGAGCTATTGTACTAAGGCATTCAATTTTTCTTTTGTTTTTTTCGGAATGAGGAACACATTTTTTTAATTGTTTTTCATTTTTCATGATAAATTTTTTTAATATTAATAATGATACAAATTACCAATGAATAAAAATATAATACAAGAGTGAGAACACTAATACAAAAGAAGAAAAACACGTATTAATATACCTGTAGCTTGATTACTATTTAATTTCTAATTGGAATATTTCTTCCCAACCAATAAGACACATATGAAATGTATGAGAAAAAGATTGATTATAGTCGAATCCATTTACAAATTCAACCAAAGGGACAAATGCAAAAAATAAGACAATAATGGCGCTTATTTCATTACTTAAATATTATATACTCTTCTAAACCCTAATTTCAACTAATAAATAGACCTCTACTTCTAAATAGAAATAGAGGTTTATTTGATCTCAAAAATAGTCAACAGTTGAAATTTGTACTTAAGAAATTAGGCAGGAACAGTACCCGGTAGATTAGTTACAATTTTCTGGTATTTTGCAATAAGGGACTTAAGTGGCCACTTATATTTAGTTTTAGGCATTCCTGGAAATTGAGCTAAAAGATATTTAAAGACTGGATTTATAGGACTACCAAAAAAGAAATTACCATAAAGATTGTAATAACCAGTTAAGTATTGTATCGCATTAATGTTTTTGTTGCTTTCTATATCTAAAGGAACACCTAAATGTACGTCACCGCTATTATCAACAACTTTATTCCAGTCAAACCCAAGTTCATTCATTTGATTTGGATCAATTACATGCCTCAGGACAACTGTATCATCCCACGGATATTTATCTTGTAATAGTATCCCTTGAGCTGCATTACTTGTTCCTACAAGTTTAGCATTATCCATAATAGGCCATTGCTTTAAGATTGGAAAAGGTGCATCTGTGGCATTGGTAAACGGGATATATTCACTTGCATTAAGCTTTCCTGCAAATAGGTTGTGAAAAGTATCTGGATTAGGAATATGCCTTAACCCTCCGTCTAAATGAATATAGACAGCCCCGTTATCTTCTTGATGATATAATTTATTCATAATTTTATTATTAAATTCCCCTTATTTAAAACAGGCTTTTCGGGTACCGCCTTTGTGATTAAAACAGATAGTTACTCGATCGAATATTTTGTTTTGATTACAATTCAAAGTTCATGAAGTAATCAACTTAATTCTGAGTAAAAGGCATAAGAGCCGGGAATTTGGGTATAAATAGGATGCTTTTTGGTATAAAAGAAAAATGACCAATAAAAAAAGTAGTACTGTTAATCAGTTGTAAAAAACCAGAAAAATAATTAGTTAAGTTAGTGCACATAACAGGACTGGATATTTGTATTAATTATCATTCGAATACCACATTAATATAATTAATTAGTATTTAATTGATATAAACACCACAAAACATCGTATTATGTGGTATTTTGGTTGGACAAATGTCGGACAAATTTAAGATGTATTGAAAGTTTTTTTTAGAAATTAGTTGAAGTTAAAAGTCTTTGTAAGAGGTTTTTACTAGTAATTAATGATATACGGCTTAAGTTTATAATCTATTAAATTTATAGGTGTAACCAGAAACTACCGAAGCTATAGTTTGTTAGTATAGAAAGGGCATGTGCCTGAAGTGTAATCGTTAAAATTAGACTAATACATAACGTTTTATTTAGCTTAGTAGAATTTTGCTCTTTTTGTTTATTTTTTATTACTTTTAATCTTTGCTATTTAAAAAAGAAGAATTTCCTACCGTCATTTGTATTGTAAAATACTTCTATTTCAAAATACAAAGCCCTTTAGAGCTAGTTTTGATTATAAAAATCTTTAATAATAGTAAATACATATGTTTTAATATAAAATAAGTATAACTGTATTTAAGTTCATATATAAACGTTGATTAACATTATAAAATAAATAATATCTAACAAATGAATAAAAAATTACTACTCACTTCATTAATAATTTGTTTCATCTCAATTAATATGTTGTCTGCACAGAATGAGCAAGACCTTTTGGAGAAATATAAAGCTGAATTCATTAAGAGAGCTTTATCTCCCTCCAATAGAAAAATTGTCAAAGGCATCAGTGATTTGGGAGAAAAAGTAAATTATATTACATATGACCAAGTACAAACGAGTAATAGTAATATAGCGAATATTAAGGAAATTGTATTAACTAAAAATAATGATAGAATAACTGATCTTACATTTAGATATGGTTCAGAACCATTTCTTGATGGAGTAGATTATTCACACTCTAGATGGGTTAAAGGGATGTCTGTTTTTAGGCTTGTTTCACGAAACATATTGAATGAATATGGAAAGACAATATTTTTAAAAAATAGTTATGAGGTTCTTGTAATTAATTCCCACGATAAAAAAGTTTCGGATGTTTATTTAAAGGCCGATCTTCATATATCTGCTGCAGTTTATGAAAATTTAGAGCTTATTACAAAAAAATATAATGAAGCATATAAGACACGCAGTATAAAAGAGCTAAAAGATCTAGGATTGCATTTAACGACTAATGAGAATGGATATGATGAAACGAATAAAATTTTGTTGAAAATGATTTTGAAAGAAAGAGAGGCTATAATCAATAATATTCTCAGAGAATATGACTCGTATTTTACTATTAATTTCGATGTTATGTTTACAAAACCAGAACAGATATGGGATCAATTTTACATAGATCCCATAAATTTTATTACTACGGTTTGTAAGAACAGCCCTCTTTTGAAGAAAAACGAACAAGAAAATGTTGTATTGAAGCAAATTAAAATTGGTGATAATCATGCTGGAGGTATCGTTTTTATGGTAGATGCTAGCGGTAAGCACGGATTGGTTTGTGCACCAAAAGATCAAGGAGTATTAAAGTGGGATAAAGCAAAAAAGATATGCCTTGACCTAAATTTAAACGGATATTCTGATTGGTATCTACCTTCAGAATCGGAGCTAAAATTAATGCGAGAGAAAATTGGACAAGGAAATGATCTAGGACTAGATAATATTGGTGGCTTTAATAATTACGGGTACTGGAGTTCTACCAAGGGAAATAGCTATGCACAAGAAGAGGCCAAAGGATTGAGTTTCAGAAGTGGTAATCAGTTCGAAAAAGGTATTAACACGTATAGTCATGCACGAGCTATTCGGGCTTTTTAGAACCAAGCTTAGTTGCTCACCTTTCCCAATTAACTAAAACGGAAATCAATTACATTTTCAACCTCAAACTAACAAAAGGCGAGAGGTTATACATAAAATGTTTAAATCAATAATTAGAAGCTTAAAATAGCAATTGATATATTTATAATAATTCACAATTTTATACACCAAATTGAAAAGCAAGTATTTATAGCTGTTTTAGTTAGGAAAATGCTAATTATTTTGATTTCTCCCTAAACGTCCACAAATTTATTTAGATAGGCTATAAATATTTGAACATGAAACGAAAACATCAATTCGATTGCATATAAAAAACTATAAACGGGTACGAATGCTTAATTTGGTTCAAGCCTAAGTAAAAAAAAAACAACACAGTATCGTGTTGTTTATAAAGGTTTAAATAGTGCACATAACAGGAGTCGAACCTGCACAATCTTACGATTACAAGCCCCTCAAGCCTGCGCGTCTACCAATTCCGCCACATGTGCATAAAAAAGAAAAAAAAAAGTTAAGCGATTATTGCTTAACTTTTTTTAGTGACCGGGCTGGGGCTCGAACCCAGGACCCTCTCCTTAAAAGGGAGATGCTCTACCAACTGAGCTACCAGGTCATGCTTTTGTTTAAAAGCGAGTGCAAATATACTATCATTTGTTTATAAAATAAAAGTTTTTTGT
>MAAC01000706.1_pt1 | contig 15344 bp, 13 predicted proteins | sample 1115981 | NCBI WGS metagenome assembly MAAC01 (sample SAMN04961126, study PRJNA320927) | seawater metagenome | isolation source: sample BD02T64 sea water enriched with oil for 64 days | place: USA:Gulf of Mexico | collected 2013-07-27 | reverse complement strand
TTTATCTCGATAAAATCGTTGCCGGTTTAGAAGCCCGTACCGACGAACTGGCCGATGCCATCACCTCTGAAATGGGCATCCCCGTGATGCTGTGTAAAGGGGCGCAAATTGGCAACCCCATCTTTACCTTTAAAGAAGCGGCGGAGCTGGCCCGCAATTATGCCTTTGAAACCGACCACGGTAGTACCCATGTGGTACGTGAGGCGGCCGGCGTTTGTGGCTTAATTACCCCCTGGAACTTCCCCCTCAATCAAATTGGCGGCAAGCTCGCCCCAGCATTAGCTGCAGGTTGCACCGTCGTCTTAAAGCCCAGTGAACTGGCGCCTTTAGATGCTTTTATTCTGGCTGAGATTATTGATGATGCGGGTTTCCCGCCCGGCGTTTTTAACCTGGTTGTCGGTGCTGGACCCGTGGTGGGTGAAGCGCTATCCAGCCACCCCGAAGTGGATGTGGTTTCTATTACCGGTTCTACACGTGCCGGTGCGGCGGTTGCTATTTCTGCTGCGCCAACCATCAAGCGTGTTTGTCAGGAGCTCGGTGGTAAGTCAGCCAATATCATTCTTGACGATGCCGATTACGCTCGCTCGGTAAAGGGTGGAGTGCGCCTCTCGATGTTCAACACCGGGCAGGCCTGTAACGGCCCCATGCGTATGCTGATTCCCCGTAAAGATCAGGCTGAAATTGAAGAGATTGCCCTCAAAGCCATCGATACAATTAAGGTCGGCAACCCGCTGGAAGATGACACCTATATGGGCCCCCTGGCCAACAAAGCCCAATATGAACGTGTACTGAGCTTTATTCAGCGCGGTATTGATGAGGGTGTGACCGTATTGGCCGGTGGTACCGATAAGCCGGAAGGTTGCGATACGGGTTATTACATTAAGCCGACGATCTTCACCAATGTCACTAATGACATGCTCAGTGCCCAGGAAGAGGCTTTCGGCCCCGTACTGTGCCTTATTCCCTACGACACGGAAGAAGAGGCTATTGCCATCGCCAATGACAACCCCTACGGTTTGTCGAGCTACATTCAGTCGAGTGATATCGAACGCGCCCGCAAGGTCGGTCGTCAAATGCGTGCCGGTCACGTCGAGCTAAATGGTGCTCGCTTTGATCAGGGCGCACCCTTCGGCGGTTATCGCCAGTCGGGCAACGGTCGTGAACATGGTGAGTGGGGTTTGGAAGATTACCTCGAAACGAAAGCGATGATTGGTTATATACCACGCAAGCCTAAGCCTAAAAAATAAGCTTTAGCGGTACTGGCTGATGCTAAAAAACCCGCTACCGGCGGGTTTTTTAGCAATGCAGAATACAGCTTGTCAGTGAAGATATAATATCAATGTTATAAGCTTCTGTTTCAGAGCTGGAGTTTGTATCATCGACTCTGTTACACGTATCGTCGTGTGATTGTTATCAAGGTATTGTGATGTGCTTCAAACTTGAATTCTTGAAAGCTGGAGTTTGTTGGAGAGGGTCGATAGGCTCTTGATAAACATAGTGTAAAAAATTAGGGAGGCTGTAACAATTTTTATTGAATAAGCAATTGTTCTACATGTAAAAGCCCTTGTAGAAAAGATGTACCGAAGTGTCATGGATGGTAGACCTTAAGTCATGAGAGTGTATTTATTCCTGATGCGTAACTTTGTAAAAATCCTTTGTATTGCTAGCGTTTGCTGGTTTGTGCCAATAAGCGTCCAGGCAATTCCCCCGGAAAAACCGCTTGCTCCCCCTTTGTCTAAAGCTGAAATCCTCAGTAGCCAGCAGTTATGGGCGCGTATTGAAAGTATTTATAAGCAGTTAGAAATGACACTTCAGAAGCCAAAGCTTGATGACCACAGCGAATTGACGGCCTGGGTGCTGGCTGAATGCGGTTTTGGAGAGCCAGAGCGAATGAAGTCTGCTGCACTGCAGGCCGAGGCTGTGGAGCGAAAATCAAGGCTAGGGCTTTCATTCAATGGTTATTACGCCCAGCAAGATTTGAGTGATTCGTCGGATAATTCAGAAGAGGGCAGAGCCTATCTCGAGTTGTCCTGGGATATTTTGCAAAATGGTTATCGCGCTAATAAAGAGCGTTCAAAATCACTCGATCAGCAGGCTAAACTCGCCAGGATTGAAAGCGAGCTAAAGCAGGCTGACAGGCAATACCTTTGCCAACAGTATCGACAAGAAAAGCAATTCAGTGGGCTAAAGGCCTTTCTCTACCAGCTTAAAGTAGACTTGATGGAGCCTGTTTATAATATTGAACGGCGGGCCTATTTTAAGGGCTGGAGTCATTTAGATGACTTTCTTGTCGCCGAGGAAGAGCTGCTGACTAGTCTGCTGAAGCTTGAGAATCTGGATGGTCTATTTACTGAAGATAGTTTAAATCTAACAAGTCCCCCTGTCTTTGATATTGATATTCAAGCACTGCGTGAAGTGATGCAAATCAACCAATCCTATGATGAAATTGGTGAGATTAAAAAAAGTATTTTGCAGCACAAAGATAAGGCCAGCATTAGAAAACGCTTACGACTATTTGTCCGTAATGAGTTTGATATTGATGCCGGTGCTGCTAATGATTCTGATAATGAGCTCGTTGCCGGTTTGCGGTTTTCAATCCCCATTGAAAAAGAGAATAAAGCGGCACTCGGTTTTCGCTATCGTGAAATTGATGAAGAGCGGCGCCTACTTAAGCAGTTGCAGGGCATCGAGTTTGAAAAAAGCGTCCAAAAATATCAGCGCCAATATGACAAGGCGCAGAAACAACAGTATCGCTACCTCAAATCCTACGAAAGGGCGAGACGCTCTTTTGTTGAGAGGCGTTTGTTAGGGGATGGCGAGCTGGCAAGTGCTATTTTAAGTCTTAAAGCCTTGCTCAATAACAATATTGAATTAATAGAGGTAAAGCAGGAGCTATATCACCGCCTTCTTGAGGTGTTCTCCATTGCCGGTGTCGATATTTCGAGTACTTACATTAGGGAGTCCTCTCTAATGAGTCTGGACTACAGGGCGAGACCCGGTAATCGTTTTTTATATATCTGGTCAGCGGCTTTTAATAATACGGATAACCAGCAGCTCGCGGATTTTCTTAATGCCAAAGGTATACGGCGTGTGCTGCTATCGGTCGGTAAAAAGACCAACCGAGAAAAATATCAGCAATTTATTAATAGTGCCGAAAAAGAAGGCCTTGGCGTAGAAGTCATGCTTGGAAAAAATAGCTGGATATTCCCTGTGAATCATCAGTTGGCAGCAGCAGAGGTATTTGAAGCCGCAAAGCTAAGCGGTGTGGTACATCTGGATATTGAGCCTCACACCCTGCCAGGTTTTAAGGCACAGCGTGATGCCTATCTCGAAAACTATATCGCTATGCTGCGAGCAATTAGAACGAAAATACCGGATAAAATATTAACCGTTGCCGTACCCCATAATTGGCCAGCGTCTGTATATCGTGATATCGAAGGGCTCGTTGATGCCGTTTATGTCATGGCTTATGGGCGCTATACAGCAAAAAAACTGGAAGACAAATTAACAGCGGTCATGTCAGTAGTGCCAACAGGAAAGCTCGCGGTAGTACTCAGAGTCGATGACTTTGCCGATGAGTGGGCAATTGAACGGGCTTTCGAGAAGCTCACAGATGATACGGGTATACGAAATTTGGGTTTGCACCAATATAAAACATTCATTAAAAAAGTGAGTCGTGAATTATGAAGCTTAGAAATCGGCAGGCATATATCTCGACTTTGCCAGAGGGCGAGCCGGATAAAAATACAGCCTCGCAAATAACCCGCTGGTTGTATTTTTCAGTGTTGATTCTCGTTATCGCCTATCTTGTCTATATTGGCTTTACTCGTCTTACCCAATTTCAGGGCAGGGGGCAGGTTGAGCTTGAAAAAACCATTATCAGCCCTGAACGGGGTGGTCAGATTGTCAGCCTTGCCGTTAAGGAGGGGCAGGATTTACAGCGAGGGTCTCTTATGGCGAGCATTAAGGCCTCAAGGACTTGTAGACCTGTTGATAAATCGCCAACTGACAAGTTATCTTTTGATATTGGACTTAAAAAAATTGAGATCGACTTGTTGAAGAAAAGAATCCTCTCTGAGCAGGGTGCGCGCAGTGATTTCTCTCTGCGACGAGCACTGGAGCTAGATAAGAGTCGTATCAAACAGGATGAACAGGCAGCGCGAAAAGTAGCGGATATGAAGTTGAAGTTGGGGGCTCTTATCAATGAAGTCGCCTTACAGGAGGCAGTCCTTAGTAAAACCCAGTATCCATTGCCTGTTGCCCTTGATTCAGGCTGCGTTGAAGAACAGATAAGAGCACCTTTGTCGGGTATCGTTCATTCGCTATCTCATAAAGTTTATGAGTTCGCCCCCAGAGGAGAGCCCCTGGTTACCTTGATAGCCAACGATGCCCCAGTGCGAATAGAGGCTTTTGTCGAGAATAAATACCGGTCTCATATCGCTGTTGATGGGCGAGTGGATGTTGTTTTCCCCGACGGTTTGAAAACGCAAGGCTCAATTCATAAGATATTGTCCTCATCGGCAGCCTTCCCAAGAAAGGAGATCAAGGCTTACGAATCACTGGAAAGTAGCATTCGCCTGCATATAGTACCGCTTAATGAGTTTGATGAGCAGATATGGCGAACTCAGGATCGCATGGAAGTCATAATTAGAGGGTTTAAAGAGTGAGACAGCCAGTCTACTTACGCAGCGCTCAATCCTTTAGTCGCAGTAGTGGCGATTTTGATAAGGTCGAAATGTCACAACTGAACTCGGTCGACATGGCTGCCATAGGCTGTTGGCTCATTGATGAAGATGAACCTGAGCGGATTGAAACTTTAGTTGCTGCTATTCGCCAGCATCCATGCCCTGCGATTTATTTACGGGGTATCGTGCTATTAAGGGATGACAATAGTAATGCTGACAATCTCTCTCAGCAGTCCGTCGATACCTGCAGTAGTTTGCAGCTATTTGATAAAGCTAGCGCTAACGAACTGTGTTCAAACTTTAGTAGTCTCAACGAATGGATAGACAAGCTCCCCAAGGCCTCTGAATATTCTGACATTAATGTCAGCTTTAAGGTGCTTCGCTTCATCGTCAGTCGCAAGACTGAAATGTTGCCGCTGATGAGCGCCCGGGTACATTGCGGATATGATTACCCCCTTATATCGCCGATGCTCGAAAACAACGATGGGACTATTCTTGAAATACTCGACTTTCTCGAACAGCGAGCACTTCTCAGCCCTCGCTTTACGACCAAAACTCATCTTTGTAATCACTGTAACAGCGCCTTTTTAAATTTTAAGGAAATTTGCCCCCACTGTCGCGCCGAAGAGATTGTCGCCGCCGAGCTCGTCCACCATTTTAAATGTGCCTATACGGGTGAGTTTTCAGAGTTTGCAGTTAGTGACAGACTGCAGTGTCCAAAGTGCGATATGAGTCTCAAGCATATCGGTGTGGATTACGATAAGCCCTCCGTGGTTTTTCGTTGTGCCCAATGCGAGCACTCTTTTCAGGAGCCGGAAATAACATCGACCTGCTTTTCCTGCCAGCGCTCTTGTAAGCCGGAAGACCAGATTGCTAAAACGATTAGCGCCTACAGCGCCACGGCCATTGGCCAGAATGCCGCTATATTCGGCCTTGAAAGCCTGTTTAGTAATGTTCTCCATAATAAGCTTAAACTCTTCAGCCCGGTGGCGTTCACTGATTTTCTACAGATAGAAATGGCACGGTTGACCCGTTACAAAATATCGAATAGTAGTTTTCTCATCATGCAGTTTCCCGATCTTGAGAAGCTGCAAATACGTCTTGGCAGTCGTGCCGAAGAGGTGTTTATAGAGCTCAGTGCCATCTTTAAAGCCACCCTACGACAGTCGGATGTGATTAGTGCCAGAAATGAGTCGATATTTTTTATGATACTCACCGAGACCGGCTTGCCGGAAGCTCAATTGGTCGCGCAAAGGCTAGAGAAGGCTATTACACAGCTGTTTGAAAATAATCTTGATTATTCGCCAACTATTTCAACGGTCCTCAAACAGATTGATCACGGTTTGCAAGTCGAGACAATGTTAGAGGAATTCCTCGAAAAAAATGTACATTGATGAATTAATTGCTTTTATTGAGGGCTTGAGTTTTTGGCAGATAATCGCCTATTTCTGGCCCTTTTTTATTATCGATATGTTCCGCTATGTGCTCTTAGATACCTTCCTGGTGATTTCTTATATCCCCAGCTGGAGAAAAAAAGCACCGCTTCGTATGGCGGCGAGAAAGCGTTTGTTTTCTGAAAGTCCTTTAGTGTCTGTCATTGTCCCCGGTAAGAATGAGGGACGCCATCTTGCAAAATTAACACGTTCTCTGGCACAGCAAAGTTATAAGAATATCGAGATTATTGTCGTTGACGATGGTTCCGATGACGACACTGAAATAATTTGTCGAAGATTAGAAGCCGAGGGTGAAATTACAACTTTTGTGAGTAACGGTGTGCGAGGCGGTAAAGCGTCTGCTGCAAATACCGCACTCAATTTTGCCCGTGGCGAATATATCCTGCATATTGATGCGGACTCGTTTTTGGCGAGCAATTCAATCGAGACAATATTGATCCCCTTTTACCTCGATGACAGTATTGGTGTGGTTGGCGGCGATGTCCGGGTTGCCAATGTTAACGAAAGCCTGACAACGAGTCTGCAGGCGATAGAATATATGAAGACGATTTCGACCGGGCGTACCGTACTGTCGATGCTGGGGATTTTACGTATTGTTGCCGGTGCCCACGGCATGTTTCGTCGCGATGTTCTCGATCGATTGCAGGGCTGGGATGTCGGCCCCGGCCTTGACGGCGATATCACCTTAAAGATCAGAAAGCTCGGTTACCGCGTGGTTCATGAACCCCATGCCATTTGCTATACCAATGTACCGGTGAGCCCTGTTAAATTGGCTAAACAACGCTATCGCTGGGACCGTTCCTTAATTCGTTTTCGTGTTAGAAAGCATGCCGACCTGCTAAAGCCCTCGGCTAATTTTCAGTTAGCCAATTTCATCGCCTCTCTTGATAATATCTTCTTCAATCTGTTACTGGATATTAAATGGTGGCTTTACATGGCGCAGCTGTTTTTCTTTCACGCCGCCATGCTCGAATATATTTTTATTATTAATTTTATACTTTATATGCTGGCAAACCTGCTTGAATATTTAGTGGCCCGCAGTCTTTTTTCCAATACGGCCCGCCCAGAGGATAAGTGGTTGATTTTGTTTATACCCCTAATGCCGCTGTATACAGGGCTCTTTATTCGGTTTGTAAGGACTTATGGCTATTTGATGGAAGCCCTTCATCGCACCTCTTACAGTGATCAATGGAATCCCTGGAAGGTATCGAAGGTTGCTAAGCGAGAACGTTTATAGTTTTCTTTAACCTCAGTCGCTTATTCGATTGTTGTAATGCCAATAGGCCTGCTATAACGAGAAGGCTTGAGCTAGGCAGTGGCACGTTAGAAACTGTCGGCTGTGGACCACAAAGTTGAGCGCTGGATTCATAGGCACTATCTTTTCCAAACGCAGCTGAGGACGCACATCCCCCGCTAGTGATTGCCGAAACCCCCACGGACCGGGCTCCAATGAGACCACCGCCAATATCGCTTAACTGGCCGGCGAGCATGTCAATATCAATACCAAAACTTAATGTCTCACCGACAATAAAGACATCTAGGGCAAAAGTGATGTCTAGAATATGATTGATCGGGGAATCTGTATTTAAACTAAAAAGAACCTTATCTTTGATAAGATCACTCGTTCCGCTGCCAACTATTGGGCCAAAGCCCTTCTTGCCACCACCATTGACATCCCCATCTTTTTTTCCGTCACTAGGGTCAAAGTAGGCGTTAGTGTCGCCACCTGCTCTAAGATTAAAGCTCAGGTGTGTAATTGATTCGCCGATTTTGCCTTCGGTAAATTTAATTTTGAAAAAATTGGCGGTGGGATCGCTAGTAAAATTACTATGCTTAAGATCTTCAGTCCAGCCGTTGGGCATATTGCCTTCGCCGGAAGCGGTAATTTCAATGAGACTTGCGTTTGTGGAGAGAGAGAGGAGGGCCAAGCTAGCCGTTAGCAGGTTTTTTATCACAGTTATATGTTGCCTGGGGTCGATAGATTGAATAAGGCTAGCCTGTAGCACAGGGGATGATTCTCTACGTCACAGGCTCAGCCCTCGCTGATTCAAAAAATGCGGCAAAATATAACGGCCTCTTTCGATGAGGCAATTCTGGGGCATGGCTTCTTGCTAGTCCATACCCCCCGGTCGTGGGTTTTCACCCTTCGTCGAATAAGAGCAATAATTGATGCTTACTTCCTTGCTAATCCTGAAGAGCGCTATCAGTGCTAGTTATCAATCCGCGCCGTTGCCTTACCGCTAATCACCGCCTGCCCCTCCTGATTGGTGGTGAGCACATCCATCTCGGCCAGTTGCTCGCCGTTCTCTTCGATAATCTTGGTGATAGTGGCTTTGGCCAACAGATCGTCGCCGGGCCAGACCTGGCGCGTGAAGCGGGCGCTGTATTGAGTTAAGCGGCCATCACCCACCCAGTTGGTCAGCATGGTGCCGGTGGCACCCATCGATAACATGCCGTGGGCGAAGACACCGGGGTAGCCGGCAATTTCACGGGCGTAGAGTTCGTCGGTGTGCAGGGGCATGTAGTCGCCCGATGCGCCGGCGTATTGCACGATTTGTGTGCGTGATAAGTTCGTTGCGACCTGCTCTTCGTGAGTGTCGCCAACTTTTAGTGTGCTTGCATTCAGTGCCATGATTTTCTTCCTAATCGGGTCAGAGCTTTTTATGAGTCCTGTGAAACGGCTTTGCCGGTGGTGACGCCAACTGAGGTGGCGGTAACCACTAGCTCGCCACTGGCATCACGAAACTCGGTAATGGTTTCGGAAAAGCTCATGGTGCCGCCGCGGCGACCTTCCTTTTCCCAACTGTTACCGCGTTTGGTGGTAACAGTTAGTTCGTCACCGGGGCGGATCGGCTTGTGGTAAATATATTGCTGTTCGGCGTGGAGCATACGGGCGCTGTCACTGGATTTTTTGTCTTTCTTTTCATCGCTTTTTTCTTTGGCTTTAGGCGTGCCCGTCGCTTCTTTACCCGAGCCAAACCAGGGCTCGCCGATGGTGGGGCGCAGGGGGAATTTAGGGTCGTATTGGGCGCTGGCCTGGACAAAAGTCGGTGGTGCGACAATGCCTGCTACTTCGCTAGCACTGGCATATTCACTGTCGTGATAGATGGGGTTGTTGTCGCCGACGGCGCGGGCAAAGAGCATGATTTGACTGGCATCTACGGGGAATTTAAATTCCGCCATAAGTTTTCTCCCTTTTTATTAGATTAAGTGGTATTAATTGAGCATAAATCTTTCACGTATTTATTTTTTTAAGGCGCTTCATTGCTCATGATAATGGTGCCGCTGGCACCAAACATACCGCCAACCCCGTGGCACAAGGATATCTTCGCACCTTCAACCTGGGCCGGCGCAATGCCGCGCATTTGTCGGACGCTTTCCTGCAGGGCGTACATGCCGTACATGCCCGAGTGCATATAGCTCAGGCCGCCGCCATTGGTGTTCATCGGCAGTGAGCCGCCGGGTGCAGTGTTGCGCTCCCAGATAAAGTCGCCAGCTTCGCCGGGTTTTACAAAACCGAGATCTTCCAGACCGTAAATGGGCAAGTGGGCGAAGGCATCGTAGATCATCAAATGGTCAACATCGCTGTGGTCAATACCCGCCTCATTAAAGGCTTTTTGGCCAGAAACTTTAAAAGCGCTCGAGGAGGTGAAATCCTTCATCTGGCTAATCATCGGTGTCTCGACACTTTCGCCGGTGCCAAGTACATACACCGGCTTCGTGGGGAAATCCTTTGCTCGTTCAGCCGTGGTGAGTATCAACGCGCCACCGCCGTCGGTAACCAGACAGCACTCGAGAATATGAAAGGGGTAGGCGATCAACTTTGAGGCGAAGACATCTTCCACGGTGATCGCTTCTTTGTGTGTGGCGCGAGGGTTCATGCCCGCCCACTCACGCTGTACCACGGCGACATTGGCCAGTTGCTCGTGAGTCAGCCCCAGGTCCTTCATATAGCGCAGCACGGGAAGGGTAAACATGGTCGGTGGCCCCATGCAGCCATAGGGTATTTCGAACTGGCCCCCGAGACTCGCTTGATTATTACCCATGGCCTTGCTGCCGATCCACGAGCGACCACTCTCGCCGTGGGTGATCAGTACGGTGGTGCACAGGCCTTCGTTAATCGCCGCAGCCGCGTGGCGGAGGTGGATCATAAAGGAGCAGCCCCCCACCATGGTGCCATCGACCCAGCTCGGGGTGATGCCCAAATAGTGAGCGAGGTCGGTGGGCCACTCGGCGGCGCAGGCGATGCCGTCGATATCTTTTGGCCCGAGCCCACAGTCGGCCATGGCGTTTAAGGCCGCATCGGCGTGGAGCTGAATTTGCGACATATTGGGAATTTTGCCCAGCTCAGTGGTTTCAGCTGCACCGACGATGGCAATGGAACCCGGCTTCATGCTGCACCTCCGGCGCCAGTCGGCTTAAATTTCACCAGGGTAATGTCGTCGGTTACAGCATCGAAAACGACTTCAAGGGGCATATCCAGAATCAGTGCCTCGGGTGTTTGTTCCACCTCAACGATGTTGCTCATCATCCGTGGACCCTCGTCCAGCTCGACCACGGCGATGGAGTAGGGGCCGTCAATCCAGCGCGGTGGCCGGTGATTGATGACATAGCTGTAGAGGCGGCCTTTGCCCGATGCTTGAAATATCGTCACGGCGCGAGAAGCGCACTCGGGGCAAAAGGGTCGGGGGGGGAAATAGATGTGCTGGCAGCCATCGCATTGTTGCAAGAGCAGTTCGCCAGCACGGGCACCATCCCAGAAGTGCTGGGTTTCCGGTGTTGGTTTGGGCAGGGTTTTGGGGTTTACGGCCACGATATTACCTCGTGAAGATCTTATTATTAGTGTTTTTTAGCTTGTGCGCAGGACAATACTACACACAGCCCCCGGCATTTTAAGCCGGGGGCTGTGTGATCTTACAAGGGCTTATAAGGTCTCGGCGAGCGGGCCACGCAAGAGCTTGCCGGGGTAGGTGCCGGTGTGCTCGCCGTCGCGGATCAACACCACACCGTTAACGATGGTGGATGAAATACCTTCGGCTTTTTGTACCAGGCGTCGCGCTCCGGTGGGCAGGTCGTGTTTCACTTCCGGCATCAGGGGGGTGATGGTATCGGGGTCGAAAACGTTGATATCGGCGGCCATGCCTTCTTTGATCAGGCCTCGATCGTCAAAGCCCCAGGCGGCACCCGTGTCGTGGGTGATCATTTTGATGGCTTCTTCCAGGGTGAAGGCTTTTTCTTCCCGCACCCAGTGAGCCAGCACGTGGGTTTGCAGGGAGGAGTCCATGATCTGCGAGACGTGGGCACCGGAGTCGGAAAAAGTCACCACCGAGCGCGGATGACGCATCATTTCCAGTACGTGATCCTGATTCTCATTAAACAGGGGCTGGCGGAAGAAGACCTTCAAGTCGTGTTGCAGGGCGATTTCTATCATCGCATCCACCGGGTCGAGGTGCAGCTCTTCGGCAATTTCGGCCACGGTTTTGTGCGGCCCTTTAATGGTATCCATCACCAGTAGCCAGTTGTAGTCGGGGCGACGCATTTCGGCACCCACGGCCTTGCCTTCCTGATGGCTGGCGCTAGCGGATTCGACCAGACGGGCGCGCATGGCGGGGTCTTGCAGGCCGGCTTTCTGATCGGCTAATGACAATTCGCGGAATTCCTTCCACACCGGGAATTTGTCGAAGGGCAGGCGCGATTCAAAGGACATCATCACATTGAGGGCGCGACTGTGTACCTGGGCAAACATAGTGCCGCCCATCTCGGCGGTTTCATTGAGCAGGTCGAAATAGGGGGGCCAGATATCGGGGGCGCGACGGGCGCTGAACATACCCCAGGTCACGGGACGCCCCGACTCCACGGCCAGGTCACGCAGGCGCACCTGATATTCACGCTGTGATTCGGGGTCACGGCCGGCTTCTTCACTGGCGATTTCAAAAATACCCGCGTCCAGTTCAGTCATTACACCGACCAGTTCTTTGACCTCATCCCAGGTGGCCAGTCGGCTCGAGACCGGGCGACCCTCGGGTGTTTGGTGGTTGCGGGTGCGCGAGGTGGAAAAGCCGATGGCGCCGGCGCGAATCGAATCGGCCAGTTCCTTCTTCATAATCGCCATATCGGCGTCGGTGGCTTCATCGGTAAAGGCGCGCTCACCCATGGCGTAGGTGCGCAGTGCCGAATGGCCGACGTAGCCACTGTAGTTAATGCCCTTGGGCAGTTTTTCGAGGGCATCGAGGTATTCGGGGTAGGTTTCCCAGGTCCAGTCGATGCCGGCTTCCATGGCTGCACCGGAGATGTCTTCGGCGCGCTCGAGATTGCGCACCACCAGGTGCTTGTCCTTGGCGGCACAGGGGGCCAGCGTAAAGCCACAGTTGCCCATCACCACGGTGGTAATACCGTGCCAGACAGAACAGGTGCCCAGTGGATCCCAGGAGATCTGTGCATCCATATGGGTGTGGCCGTCGATAAAGCCAGGCGTGACGACCTGGCCTTTAGCGTCGATGACTTCCGTGGCATCGCCATCGACGCTGCCAACAGTAGTGATAATGCCGTCTTTAATACCTATGTCGGCGTTAAAGCGTGCGGCACCCGAGCCATCGATAATGGCACCATTTTTGATGATCAGATCATAGTTCATATTTATCGCTCCCGATGCTCTCTGCAGCATCGCCAGTTTAAGAAACAGTGGCAAAATACTATGACGGCTAAGGGCTCTGTACTTGATATCTGCCGTGACGTCACAGACTTTATTGTTAAATTTATTGCTCAGAGCATAAACCACAGCTGACGTGAATGCTATGCCCGACAGGTTCGTCGTCACGGTAGAGGGGCGACAAGCCCTTGCTCAGTCAGGGGCTGTTGTCGGGGTGACGGCAATAATCGCTTTAATTAAGGGCGCAGTGGGTGTAGAAAGTCCATCCAGCCATGCGATACAAGCTTAGATTGTAATAAGTGATACGACTTATAAATAATTACACTATGACGAAGGATTTTTTTTGAAATCATTATTTGTTAAAAAAGCAGGGTGTTACGTGCCGACTGAACACGCGGCGAGTCCCTGGGGGCCGGTCACCATTCACGGTGGTGCCTCTGCCGGTTTAATGACGAGTTTAATGGAGGAGCGGTTCCCCACCGATAGCATGCAGTTGGCGCGCTTAACGGTGGATCTTTTTCGCCCGGTGCCGATGGCTCCCCTTGAGCCGCGCAGCCGTATTATTCGCGATGGCAGGCGGATAAAAGTGCTGGAGGTGTCATTGTTTCACGAGGACAAAGAAATATGCCGTAGCAACGCACTGATCGTCGAGAAGCAAGATATCGAGTTGCCCGCTCACGCTCAGCTACCCGACTTACCCCCAAAAAAGATTATCGATGCCTTTGCCCAGGACGAGGTGATTGGCATTAATGCCATCAATACAGCGGCCGGGGTTGAATATCCACCGGGCCTGCATACTCTGATTCCCCTAAAGCCAATATTTCTCAATCTGGGTGTGGGGCGCGGTTGTTCCTGGGTGCGGCTGCCTTTAAACGTGCGCGAGGGTATTGAAAACTCACCGTTGGTGAGTGTTGCGACCTTGTCCGATTTTAGTAATGGCTTTGCTCAGCTGTATTTAAGCCCCGAGCAGGGTTTTATCAATGCTGACATTACCCTGAACCTGCACCGCATGCCGGTGGATGAGTGGATTGCCATTGATGCGCATGCCCGCGCGCAGCCGAATGGTATTTCGATGGTCGAGACCGTACTTTACGATCAATACGGCATGATCGGCCGGGTTAGTCAGTCAAATATGACGATGAAAACGTTCAGCAAATAGCGCTAGGCGCGTTCTATCGCAGTCATAGTGCGTGCATGGTAGCGGTGGGCGCGTTCCTCGGAAAAGTGGTCGAGAAATAATTTCGAAAAGCCCCATAAAATAATCGCCAGGCCGGCGGCTCTGCCCTTGGCGGTGGGCAGAAAAAGAAACAGGCCGAGGCCGGCAATCATTAAAGCCGACAGGCCGTATAGGGTGTAGGAATACCATTTGACAAAGCCTTCCGTACGGGGTTTTTCGCTGGCAAGGAATTCGCTGGAGCTGGCAGTAGAGGCTTGTTGGTAGTCGCTGGTACGCTTTTCATCGGTAAACATTAAGCCCAGCTCCGTACCACTGGTGAGTAAGCCGACCAGAAGAAAGGGCGGGAACATGGCTTTGGAAAAGGCGGTACTGCCGGTATTTCTGTAAATAAAGGCTAAAAGACAGTCGGCCTTCGAATATTTCGCCCTTGCACCATTGCAGGCTGCTGGAGATGAACGCCATATAAACGTTATTTTATTATTATCGTGATTTTTTAATTTAAATTATTGCGTGGTTTTTATCTAGGCATTATCAATCAGCGTGTCCTTTGCCGCGTTGATTTTAGCGGCGAGATAATCATTGCCGCCCCTGTCGGGGTGAAGTTTCTGAATCAGTCGCTTGTGAGCTTTAACAATTTCCTCTTTGCTGGCGCCTTCTTCCAGGCCGAGGATTTGCCAGGCTTCACTTTTCGCGGTGGCGGTTTCGGGTTGGCTGTACTGTTGCTGATATTGTTCGTTGCCGCTGTTGTGAAAGCGGCGGGCCAGGTAGGCGCTGAGTAAACGAGCGGCCTGGGGGTCTTCACTGCGCCATTGGGCGAGCAGGGGATCGAGCTGTTCACGACTTAAAGCCGAGATACTGCCATTGCCAATATTAACTTTAATTTCTACTGATTCAGAGCGCAGTGTCGGACCAAATTTTGAGCCACTGCTGCGTTGCCAGGCCTGTAGCATGGGCAGGGCGCGCATCAGCAGGCCGGCGGAATTTTTTAATAGGGGCAAAAGACCGGCGAGGGCGGCGGCCAGCCAGTGGGCGCGACCGCTGAGGACTAGCGCCAGTGTGACACCGAAGAGACCGATGAAAATCAGTCGCCATAGCGCGGCCTGGCGTTCTTTTTCCGGTTTTTTCTTCAGCCCTTTGGCCTGTTGAATAAAGTACCAGACAATAAAGGCGACGGCGATAAGCAGGATTAAACGTGGCATGGATGATCGTTAGTGATTGGGGGCCAATACTATACTGTTGATTGGCGCTGCTGCGTACAGCTATCTGGCAGTGCAGCGTGTATTAGCAGGTTGTTGAAATTCGCTGAGCCGAGTCAAATACAAGGCAAAACCAAGCGAAAAAGCGGAGTTTACTCGTGTAAATGAGCACTTTGAGCTTGG
>MAAC01006779.1_pt1 | contig 15354 bp, 17 predicted proteins | sample 1115981 | NCBI WGS metagenome assembly MAAC01 (sample SAMN04961126, study PRJNA320927) | seawater metagenome | isolation source: sample BD02T64 sea water enriched with oil for 64 days | place: USA:Gulf of Mexico | collected 2013-07-27 | reverse complement strand
AAATAGACGACTAAAAACAAAGATCACAGCGGTAGCAATTAGATCCGCGATAAAACTGTTGATGAGAAGATTTGGCTGGTTACAGAATTCAAGGTATAGAAGGCCACTACTACACGCCGTGATATAGGCGAAGATGATCCAGGAAAATGAGATATTTCTTGAAGACATACGACGCCTTATCCAGTAATCGAAGAGTGAGCTGCTTAAGTGTACAGAGTATACCAGTTACTTAGGCGACTCAATTAAATTACCTCAAATTAGTGAGCGTTATAAAAATCCCGATAAGATTGCTCCTCTATTGCTTTGCTGAACGCGCTTTGAATGTGCTTAGCTTTATTCGCTTCTAATACTGGACTCACAGTAACATAAACGTGTGTCGTCAACCCGTGAAAATAGGAACAAGCAACATCTTTAGAAAGTGGGTTTTTATGGTGGTAAATAAACACTGGATTCGCGTGATAAAGGGCATCAAATCGGTTGGATTTTAGCATCTTAATTCCCCTCTCATGCCCCGAAATGCCCTTTAGAGCGATTAAGGATGCGCCGGATTCCTCCAAAGTTTTGGGTAACTCACTTCCGTCAGGGTATCCTATTTTCAATGATTTAAGTCTATGGGTTGCACTCAATATTGGTACAAAGTTATTTTTTCGAAAACACAGTCCTGGAACCAATTTAAGAAAAGGTTTTTTTATAGTGATACCTCCTTCTGGAAAATTTTCTATTGGCAGTAATAAATCAATGTTGCCGTCAACCAACTGCTTCTGCCCACGCATAACTGGTAGCACTGTAAAGACGACACTGTCACCGTTTTTGTCCATAAAAGCCTGGATATAGTCAATGGCACGACCCGAAGGAACCCTGTTTTTAACTACGATGTGTGGTGGATAGTCAACCACTCCAACGTTATATTCATACGCAAAAGTATTCGCAGAAATATTAGCCAACAGCAAACATAAAATCGCTAAATATCTATTCATTTCAAATTCTCCAAATCTCTGATAAATAAAATTATTTGAGGATACTAATGCTAACACCGCCAGCAACTTGATTTAATTTCTGGCCTTCCATTGGGAAACCGGACAGATCAATATGAGTCCACTGACTTTTAGGCTTGTCAGCGTTAGCTGGATTGTCCTCAGGCACCCCATGACAACGCATACAGACCGGGCCATAGTATAATGGCGTCATATATCGAAACGCGGGTTTTTGGTTTACCAAAGCATCAGCATCAAAGTGGGGTTTCTTTTTTGGCCAGTCAGCCTTTTTAAAATTATCGATTGTTTTCTCTTCCCACTCATCAGGCATATTTAATGGATTTCTAAGAATTTTTTTAGGCGCGGTAAAATTGATTTTTACCCCTAGATTTAATGTAGAAAACTTGTGTGATAATTGGTGCGCATAGGTGGCAGGTATCAGTCCCTTAAATCCAAGATCGGGATCCATTAAAAGGGTTCTGTTTTCTTCCATTACTTCAACCATTGACTTAACCAACAAATCTTTAAAGTAATGATCGTTTGCGGGGAACGGTTTAGCAAAAGACGCTTGGTAGGTTTCCTTAACCATCGCAAGGTACTCTTCGCCGAACAGCACAGATTTGTCGCCACCTTTCGCATTAATGAGAGGCTGCTTTTTAAATATGGCTATCTTTGCGGCAATGAACATCCCTGCTAAATCTTCGATAAGAATACGGGTCTCCTCATCTGCTTTGCTCTCAAATTGATATGTTGTTTCAGCGTTAACAGCACTTCCAACCAACATCGATAGAATTATTAAATAGACGTACTTTTTTAATGGATTCATTAGCAAGCCCTTCATAGAATTGTCGCTCTCACCAAGAGACCGACTAGTCATTATCAAGGTATACCGATCGGTTCATGATGTCAATAAGCTTGTCTATGTTTAAATTCCTCAAGAAAAGTGCGGAATTTAGGTCAATTCCACACATGAATAGTGGTAAAAATGGAGGGTTTGGTGGTAAAGATTTGATTTATGTAGTTAAATAAAGAGATTATAGTAAACAAATCGGTCTCTGCACGTTGCAGCGAATAGTAACGAATCGAAGCGAAATTTACATGCCATCACCGTCCAAAAGAGAACACATAATACAAGAGGCGCTAAAGCTGTTTTATCAGAACGGTTTTAATGCAACAGGAATCGACAAAATCATATCTGAGGCAGGAGTCTCAAAAAAAACCCTGTATAACCACTTCAGATCAAAAGACGAGTTGATTCTAGCGACCTTACGCAAGCGTGATGAGCTATTTCGAAACAACCTCATGCGTGAGACCGAGCGTCTAGCAAGTACTCCAAGAGAACGGCTTCTTGCAGTGTTTGATGTGGTTGGTGCTTGGTTTCATGAAAAAGGGTTTTCCGGCTGTATGTTTATTAATGCATCAGCAGAGTTCTCCGATTCAAACGCGCCGTCTCGTGTTCTATGTTCTGAGCATAAACGCTTGATATCTGACTACCTGGAAAATCTTGCAAAGCAAGCAGGAGTAAAAGACCCAGAAGAACTATCAAAGCAATTAAACCTGCTGATTGAGGGTGCTATCGTTTATGCCCACGTTGTTGGGGATAAAGACGCATCTGAAAGAGCGAAGAAGATGGCCGAAGTTTTTTTGAATTTGGCACTTATCTAGATAGGAGCCTTGTTATCCAATTAAAAATAGAGGAAGACAAGGCCCCGACGCTTCCAGCAGGGACTGCGACTATGTTATTGTTCCACCTGCGGGGTCGCGTTCGTATCGGGACCTCGCCACGTCTTCGGAGTGTTCTAGCATTCCCTAATTAATGTCGTCAAGCGTATTTCTTGTTTAAGGTAGGTGCCTTCTTGAAACGTGTTAAGGGATTATTTTTGTATGGTGCCAAAGTCATAGTCGGCAGCCCAGAAAAACCTATGATCACTAATTATCTGATTTTTATGTAATGTAAAAGGAAAGGAATGAAAAAATTTACTCTGTTGTTTTTAGTATATGTACTTCTAGGTTGTGGAGGTAGCAGCGAAGGAGCTATCAGCAATTCAAATAGATATTATGCAAAAGGCAATTACGAAAAGGCTATCGCGAAATCACTCGATGCCTTACGTAGCCATGAATATACCGAAGAGGCAGAAGCAGAATTAAATTACATAATGGCGCAAAGCCATGAAAAGCTTGGAGAGATAGATAAATCCGAAGCACTACATAAGTATATAGTTGCCAATTATCCGAACACCAAAATAGCTATATTATCAAAAACAGAAATTAAATAATTTATTGTTCACCTTGTACTAAAAAGATTGACCAGGGGTGTTCTAAAAAGGACGTTAAATGAGTATTAAATTAAAACTCGAGGAACAACTTCGACAGCTAAACGAAACAGATGATTACGAAGTGATTAGTACTGTTGGGGATAATATCTGGGATATTACCGATGAGATGGATTCCTCTACAGACCCATCTGTATTACCACTGTTAGCGAAAGCGATAGACTCTGATGCATCGTCATATTTTATAAATAATGCAATTGTGGCTGTTGGGAAAATTGGAGGAGAATTAGCGGAAAATATTTTGTTGCGCGTTACGGATGAGTATGCCGATATTGATGAAGAAATATATCTAAAATCTAAGGAGTTGCTTGCCACTATAAACCCAACAAAATACATATCAGGCATCGATCAAGATACTCAATACGCCGTCATAAGAGAGCTTTCTAAAAGTAAAAGCCTGGATCTTGTAAAGGAAGTAATAGATATGACTAAGCATGGCGTCAACTTGGTCAATAAAATGAAGATGAATTTACTTTGGGTAGCGTTAGATTCAGATAACATTGAGCTCTGCAAATATCTATTGGATAAGGGGGTTGATGTTTCAATTAAGAATGCATATGGGGAGAGTGCGATTGAATATGCAGGCAAAGTTAGTAATGCAACGTCTACATATTTGGTACAAAAAAAGATAGGGTGAATGTGACGTACGAGGAATATAACGATTTTTTTCGCTCTCAAACAGCAACAACCTATGTTTCTCAAGGCTAACTGTTATGACCATGCGAACCATCTAGGCAATCGCTTTGTTTTTTTAAGCAACAAGGAAACACTATGGCTAAAAATGGAATTGTTACAACTGGGCTAGTTGCCGGGATCGTAATCGGCATACTTGTTGGGATTGCTGCGGGTATTGGTTTCTCTAAAAATTACCTTATTAAAGATTTTGAAATTCGTCATATTCCCACGCTTTCATTTGCGGATGGCGGTGTTTACTCTGGGCCAATCGATACATCAGGTTTGGCCAGTGGGCAGGGGCGCATGGAGTGGGAAAACGGCAGTGCCTATGTCGGCAGTTTTAAGGCGGGTCTTTATCACGGCTTTGGCGTATTTGTAGATGCTACTGGGTTTCGCTTTGAGGGTGTCTATGCCAAAGGGGCTGGCAATGGTGCGGCCGTCATTAGTTATAACGATGGCTCGGTGTATCGTGGCAATGTTAGCAATGACCTTCTACAGGGGGAGGGAAAATTCAGTTATCCAAACGGCGATTTCTACGAAGGCGGCTTTCAGGCCAATAAGATGACTGGGCAGGGCCGTTGGGTAGCCAAAAATAAACATGTTTATAACGGCGGTGTTAAAGACGGTTTGTTTGAGGGCCAAGGAGAAATTGTTTATGACGGCGGCAATAAATATACCGGTCAGTTTAAGGCTGGGCAATTCCATGGTCAGGGTGTGTATGTCGGGGATGACGGGCGGGTTTATTCTGGAGCATTTATTGAAGATGAATTTACCGGTCAGGGCACTTATAAAAACGGCGAAGGCTATACCCATGTGGGACGGTTCGAAAATTGGTTGGGTGCTGGTGACGGTATAGGTACTGATAGAGATGGTAATCAATACAAGGGCACCTTTGAAGATGGCATGTTACATGGAGAGGGTTTTTATATTGGCCAGGGTGTCTTGCGCTATGAAGGGGATTTTAAGTACGGCAAATATGATGGCGAAGGTGTGCTGGTTGACGGTGAGGGTAATCGTTATCAGGGCGAGTTTAGCTATGGCAGCATGCATGGAGAGGGGGAATATACCTACAACGAGCCCGTGGGTGGCGTGACGACTTTTCGTGGCACTTGGCGTAATGGCAAGCTGGATACGGCCAGTGAAGGTTTACAGATCTATAGCCGCAACGAGCTCTCTGAGTTTGCTCTTTACAATCAAATACCGTTGTTAGAAAAGCAACTCGCACAAGTTGCCTCTGGCGATAATAAAAAGATAGAGCTATATACCTTGGGAGTGGCAGCCTACGGATCAGAAGAGGTGTTTACCCGAGAGCTAAATTTTATTGAACACTATTTTGAACAAAATTTTGGCAACCAATTACAGTCGATTTATTTGGGTAATAGTCGCCGTAGTTTGGACAAGCGACCGCTGGCTACCATCACCAGTGTTAAGCGTAGCTTGAATACTATCGCGGATAAAATGGATGTCGATCAAGACATTCTGTTCCTTTATATCACAAGCCACGGATCCAAAAATAAAACCCTGTCTTTTGACCAGAAGGGTTTGTCTTTGCCGGATCTCAGTGCCGATGACCTCGGCACCCTGCTGGATGAGAGTGGTATCAAGTGGAAGGTTGTGGTCATCTCCGCCTGTTATTCTGGCAGTTTTATCGAAGCGTTAGAGGATGAGCACACCTTAATTTTAACCTCGGCGGCCAGTGATAAGACTTCCTTTGGATGTTCCGATGACCGCCTCTTCACTTATTTTGGCAAAGCTTTTTTTAAAGAAGCATTACCTCAAGCGAGTTCTTTTGAGGAGGCCTTTGATATGGCAGCTGCAATGATTAAAGAATGGGAGGCCGAACAGGATATCACCGCATCGAATCCACAAATCAGCAGCCCAAAATTAATCACGGATTATTTGCAACAGTGGCGGGTGCAACTTGATAGCGAAGCAGCCTTAGTGGCTGAGGTAGATGTTAGAAAAAACAACGAGGCCAGAAGCAATTAATTCTCGTCTGGCCATATTGCTTTTAAGGGCGAGTGCAGTTTTTAGTGCTCAGAAGGTAAATAAACTCGATATATCTAAATATAAGTTAACTTAGATAAGTTAACCAAGTTTGGTTACTCTTTTTAAAGCTAATTAGTGGTGTCTCGCACCATTCAATTATTTTGCCAAAAGAACTGTATATATTTACAGTCACTATATTTTGAATCATAATTAACCAACGCATTCTCAGTCGTTGGAGTAAATATCATGACTACTGTCATTTCTCTGGTCGAATCCGAATTAGGCCGACCCTATGCAACGCTTATTGCAGGTGCCATTACTTTGTTAGCTAAAGACAGGGGAGAGCACTACAGTGAGCCACAAATTATTCACTACCTATGGAAAGCCAAGCAGCTTATCGATGTTAATCAACACGTATTATTCACTCATCCAGCAACTCGGCAACAACAGATCGTTAAACAATATCTTGCTGGTTATTCTGTCGTTGAATGGCTTGAATAATGCCGGTATTGCTGCGTGCGTTGGTTAGGTTTTTTGGACGTTGAGAAAGCAAAAGATGGGAAGGGTGCGCCAGTTAAGATAAAAGTGACGGCTTATGCTGTGGAATCGTTCAACCCTCGATGGATGGTTCTAGAGCACCGTCATATACAAGGATGTATGGTGGCAGGGCAGGGTGTTTATGGGGTGACAATAATGGGTGTGCCGAAGGTTGTACGGTAGTTTAGCGTCTTGTGTGCTTCAAACCCTAATGCAGATGTCGGGGGAATCTTCATAAATCCCTTTGTACGATGCCTTTTTGACCAGTTTCAATATTAAAGGTATTATTATTCTACTTTCCAAATTAAAATGTACCTATGAATACAGAGATTTATCGCTAATACTGGTTATGCCTTAAGTGGACGATTGAATATGTTGTTTGATTTGGCTGGCTTTAGTTGTGGTAGTGGTTATGGAAGAACCCCAGAAGTTAAGATTTTCTAGGGCTGTAAGGTTAAATTTCTGCAATCAGAAGGAAGGTTATTTTCCTAGATTGACTCGAAAAGCTGGAGACTGCCTTGTTTTCGGTTTTTTTTTGCCTTTTATAAAATGTGACGATTAAGTAATGAAGAATTTTCAAACGGTGGAGCTATAAACATGCCAAAAGAAGAAGACGATCCCATTTCGTTTGAGGGAGAAGCAACTTTAGGAGCGGAATACGCTGATAAGTTGGATGCTTCAGAGTCTGAAAGTTTATATGTAGATCCAAATATTTATCCTGATGCTACTGTAAATATAGTTCCAGAGAGTGCTTCTGTTTTTCAGCTTAGACGGAAGCATGAAAAGGAACCTCCAGCTTTAAAATTAGACCCAGATTTCCAACGCAAGACGGTATGGTCAGATAAGCAGAAAAGTGAATTGATAGAATCAATTATTATGGGAATACCTTTACCTCTTATTTACGTGAAAGAAGATGAGAAAGGAGTATACATAATTGTTGATGGAAGGCAGCGATTAACAACGTTATTTCAATTTATGAATCATGAATTCGCTCTTCAAAACCTAACCGTTTTGAAATCCCTAAATGATTCATATTTTAGTGAAACTTCAAAAAATGGCACAAGATATCCTAAATACCTTACTCAGGCGCAGCAGAATAAGGTTGAAGATTGTTCTCTTACGCTTCATGTAATAAAGCCTCCTACTAAGGATAGGGTTACTTTTGATTTATTCGACAGAGTTAATAGGGGTGGAACTCGATTAAATAATCAGGAAATGAGAAATGCCATTTATCAGGGGCCTGCAACATTACTGCTAAATAAATTGGTAGAGCTGGATAGTTTTAAAGTCGCAACAGAGAATACTATTAAGCCAGACCGTATGAAGGACAAGTATCTTATTTTAAGATTAATTGGTTTCTACATTTGGCGTAAAGGAGAGCTCTTATCTGTTAAGGAGATAGGGCAACCCTTGGTAGAGTATAGAAGTGACTTAGAAGATTTTCTTGGCAAAACTATGTTGTTTCTAAACGATTCTGCGGGTGAAAAATTTTGTGGAAATTTCCCCGCCGTATTTGATAAAGCAATGATAAGTTGCGTAGCTGTTTTGGGAGTAGGGTGTTTTCGGTTACCAAAAAAAGGGGGCGGGCCTAGACGTCCAATTAGTATGGCTCTATTTGAAGCTGTAAGTTATTTTATGATTGAGGCGCTTCAAATAGAGGGTGCTAAGGCGGAACAGGTAAAAGAAGGCATGAGAAAACTTCTGCTTGATAATGAATTCATTCAAAGTGCTGAGTATATTGTAGGCAGTAATAAAAGCGTTAATAAGCGATTTCAGCTTATAGAAGAATCAATTGAGGATATTAAAAATGATTGACTCTCTTCGTATAGGTGGGTTTAAGTGCTTCGATAGCATTGATATTTCTTTGAGAAAGTTGAATGTGTTTTCTGGAACAAATTCATCTGGTAAGTCTTCAGCTATACAGGCTTTTCTTCTTCTTTGTAACAACGCTATAGATAACTCCTCTTCACCATTAAATGGGATGTGGTTGCGTTTGGGAACGTTTGACGAATGCCGCAACCATAGAATTAATGCTCGTAGGTTTGGAGTAGCTGTGACGTCAGGTGACGAGGTATTTGAAGTAGCGTTTTGTTCATCTGATGATGATAGAAAGGATGTTGCTGTCACATTTACAAACGAATCATCAGAAATACAAAATCAACTTAGCTTTAATAATCATCATGTCTATTACCTACCAGCAAACAGAATTGGGCCTGAAGATTCTTATATCAAAAACTTTGATCAAGTAAATTTTCTAGGAAATAGAGCAGAATTCGTTGTCGATTTTTTGAATAAGAATAGAAAGTTCGAAGTGGCTTCTTCTCTTATTATCGATGGTGCAAGTGTCACCCTTGAATATCAGGTGAATTATTGGCTGGAAAAGCTATTCGGCGTTAGTAATAGAATAAAAGACCTTGGACTTAGTAATAGTCTTTTGGTTGAATTCTCTTTAGGTGATGGAAAGCATGTTCGCCCTTATCATATGGGGTCAGGAGTTAGCTTTGCTATGGGTGTTCTAGTTTCTTGTTTGAGCGCCAAAGAAAATGATATTGTTATTATAGAAAATCCAGAGATTCATCTGCATCCGAAAGCACAATCTGATCTTACTGAATTCCTTTGTTTTGCTTCTAATGCGGGTATTCAAATTATACTAGAAACACATAGCGATCACGTATTCAATGGGATTAGAAAGGCGATAGCAAAAAAAAGATTCATTAATACAGATGCAGCTGTTCATTTTTTTAGCTTGGATGATAATGCTATTTCGAAAAACACAGTTATTGATTTTAGTGAGCATGGAAGAGTGATGACACACCCAAAGGGGTTGTTTGACCAGTTTGATGATGATTTGGATCAGATTCTAGGGTTGTGATAATGCAGATACTTCTCAATGAGCTTACATTGCATGGGCAATTTGCCGATAAGAATGAGTTTGTAAATATAGCTGTGACACCTTTTATTCGCATATTAAAAGAAATGAGAGTGTTTGAAGCGGTGCTTTTTAAGAAAAGTGACGTATGGGAGAAGATGGTAACGCCTACCGATAATTTACATTCCATTCTTACTTCAAAAGGTCATCCTGACGAGGTTCGTCGTTTTAAATCTGCAATGGCAAATCTATTGGGCGACCCTTTTTGGGACAATGACAGCAAACAAGACCCTGGTTGCATATATTATCTTGATGGTAACAATATATCGGGAAGTTCACCTGCTGAAGCTTGTGAGCGGGATAATGTTATCGTTTCATTCAAGCCATCCAATTCATCATCGACCCCATTGAACATAGATCGTAGTGAAGTAATTGTTCCCCTATTAAATTTAACATCCCCTGGTGAGCTTAGAGAATACTTGTGGAGCAAAAAAAAAATAACATTCCAAAAATATGTACAGGCTCGTTTTTCAGTGGGGAAGCTTGATTTCTCAAATGTGGAAAAGAGATTGGGGTTTGATTTAGTCCAGCAATCTGATCAGCAATCACTATTCATTGACACTTTCGCTAAATTCGAAAAGTTAGCTTGGGAAGAGATTTATAAAGATAAAGGGCTTTGTTATAAGGAATATTCTAACGATTTTTTTGGTAAGAAAAAAACTCAGAAGTTCAGGGCTTCGCAAAAACTTCGTTGTCACGGGTATAGGGATAATGAATCTTTTGTTGTTATGGGTTTTGAGGTTGATCACAAATTGAGTGATGATGGATAGGGTCTTCTGGCATAATAATTCCTTTTTTGGCGGTTAGGCCTTCCATCCAGAAGCCCGCTTATGCTCAGCTGGGCATAAGAGGGGATCTCGGGGTCTGAAGTCCAATGGAACGTTTTCAAGTATGAAGTTAAATATGTGTACTTTGGTGGTAAGTGCTCGCTTAGGCCATGCCAACATTGAGATTTTGGGTTTCGTCGCAAATAGTTCGATTACCGCGAAAAGTAGCAAGGCGGTTTTCGAGTTAGGGGTTCCGGGGATGTCCCTATAACCCCAAAAACGCATCAAGTACCTAGAACCCCTTTTACTCAGAATTGAGTAGCTCACGGGCAGCTGTGAACTACTACTCTGGGTGAACGACGATCTAGAGGGTCGATGTCTAATTGGTTATAGGGGGTTACCCAGGAAGTCGCAGAATGTCACTCACCCTAAACGGTAAATACGCAGGCTTTTCGATAGCAATCGAGTTAGAAGTGGTCTTTGCCCTTTTAATTTATTCGCTCATAACTTATCTACTAATACTATATCTATTCCCTCCTTCGTATTTGTGATTATCAATGTAAGACACTTCAGCTCTTCAGCTGTGAGATCAAATTCATACATAAGAGATTTTAATTTGGCTTGACCGCCTTCAGAAAGTATCGCAAAAAAATCGTCAAAGTTAAGCTCTTTTACGCCGAGTTCGTCTTCCCCTTCAACTAGATAATTATGAATGACTTCATTCATAATTGAATGGGAAAAAAATAGCTTGGTTTTTGGGTTTCCTTTGCATTCGTGATGGCTATTGTTCACTTGGGCGGCTGACTGTGACTCTTTGCTATTAAAAATTTCTAGACTCACTTTATCTAAAGTTGGAAATACAAGCGGCCAGATAAAAACGATAATGGCAAAAAACCCAACAACAAACCTCCAGGTTCCGCCAAGCCAAACCTTAATTGATTGCATCCAGGAGACATTTAGCTCCATTTTCAATATATAAAAATAGCAATATAGTATTCTAAATAGCAAAAGATAAAGAACTGCACCAATCAAGTAAACCCACTTAGGCGTGCCTTCTGAAAGATTGACTTGTAAAAGCAAGGGTGTGAATGGGGCTAGTATTATCCATACGCTGCATGCCGACCCAGCAAAATATGCTGACAAACCTATGCTTTTCCCAAAGCTAAATTCCAGCTTTCGGCTTTTTGCTGCTCGGGTAAGCATGTGTGCGTATAAGCCAATCAATAGTGCATAAGGCGAAATTGCTAGAAAGAGCTTTACAGGGTCTGCCGTTTTAAAGCCCTCAAGCAAGAACTTCATGAACGGGTTCCATTGGTCAATTTTTTTTGCAGCCACTACCATGTGCTCTGGAAATGGTGTTGCCAGAAAAGCAAGAAAATTTATGCCGGTCACCAGAACCAAGCTGATAGTCAAAAATGTAAGTGGGCGGGTGAAAGTTCGATCCTGAATCAGAGTCGAATGATTTTCTTCAAGATGGCGTACAAATTGAACTGGTTTAATTACAAAGCAAAATACCGTATTAAAGTAACGACCTATAAGAAGAAATAGCCCGAATAGCGTCGACTCAAAAACTTTGCCAATATCAAATGGTGCATCCGGCCGTTTTTCTTCCATGTATTAGTCCTACGCATAGCGGGTGGCAAGTATGATGGGGCAGCCCCTTTTCTCGGTAACTTTACTATAGGGGCTCTGGGGACATAGCCGCCTAATGTAACACTTATCGCTACAGGTCAGGTACCACAAAGGCTGGTTTTGTCGCACCCAGTGATGTCAGAGAGCTGCATGGTAGAGTGATCTTTCCACATCATACCAAACTGAGCAATGCATGATCTCATTCAAAGGCCGACACACTCCTCAATCGATCATCCTTCAGTGTGTCCGTTGGTACTGTGCATATTCACTCAGCTATCGAAATATTGAAGAGATGATGGCAGAGCGTGGTCTCAGGATTGATCATAGTACCCTGAATCGATGGGTTGTTCACTACGCACCGAAGCTGGAAAAGGCCTTCCATAAAAAGAAGAAACGGCCAGGTGATAGATGGCGAATGGACGAAACCTATTTAGAAGTAAAGGGTCAGTGGCGCTACTATTATCGGGCAGTCGATAAAGAGGGAAATACGATTGATTTCCTTCTCACCGCTAAGCGTGACACCAAAGCAGCTCTACGTTTCTTCAATAAAGCCATCGGTAGAAATGGCAAGCCAGGTTTAATCAATATCGACAAAAGTGGTGCCAATAAAGCAGGCATTAATCAGTTCAACGATGAGAATAATCGGCGAATGAAAATCCGACAATGCAAATACCTGAACAACATAATCGAGCAAGATCACCGACGGATTAAACGCATTACTCGTTCATTATCGGTTTTTACTGTGTTAACCCCCTTGTGTTCACTGGACTGTAGGTCTGTTTTACCGATCGCTTGCTGCAGCGCGAGCTCGCGGCGGGTGTTAGCGCGCCGGGCGTTCCCCCGGCGCGGGGATAGGGCTAAAAAATGTTGCCGGAATTCCGCAAAAGTCACTAAATTCGGTTTTATGCGGAATTTTATTAGGGGCGCTGGGGGTATTTAATTGCGGCGGCGATGAAAGAGCAGCACAATGTGCTGGGTTAGAGACGCGCTAGAAAAAACAGAAGAGCGTCACAAAAAAATAACCGGATACGAAAAGGAAGGGATCATGACGGCACACGCGGTGCATTGGGAAAAAAGTAGCGAAGGCATGGGCATCGTGCCCTCAACGCTACTCGCGGCATTATTGCAGGAATGGCACCCCAGTTATGAGCATAACTGCCCTGGCGATGCTGCGGTGTTTTCGGTCGTGGCTCAGTTGGGGGATGATAGGTTTCGACTCTCCACCGTGAATGATATCGACCCGGAGCATTGTGCCGTCGATGATCTTACAGTGGGTGAGCCGGTGTGGTTAGGGGATGATGTGCAGGTGGTGAATCAGGGAAGTGCGGAAAATTGGGCGCTACAAAGTGCACTAGAGAATGAGGTCGCCAATTGCACCTTTGAGGATGTGGCGCGGGTGTTTGTGTTAGAACAGGTTGCCGCTCGATTGGCATTAATTACCACCAACGGGCAATAGGGAGAAAGAGATGGGTCGTTCCATTATCAGTCAAAAGGATGCTTGGGAAAAAAAACTTGAGATTGCTACATTTCAATTGGCTGCAAGTAGAGACATAGAAGGTCTAGAAGAGAGGGTTTGTTTATCACTTTTTTCGTACCTTCGAGACAACGACATCGATATAGTTGATCTTGCCTGGAATCAGATTGCAAAAATAAGAGCAAAGGGTATTTTCGAAGAGCACAACCGAATTGCTATTGAGGAATTGAAGAAAGCCATTGATGAATACGAGACCCAGTGCGGTAATCGTGGGCGAGGGGGCTTTTTTTGGCGGGGATGGAAACACTCAAACGCAAGCAATTTACACGATGAAATCTCTCTCAGTATCGGTTACTTCCTATTTATAACGATCTTCAAAAGCGCTATGAAAAATAGGGCCAATTTAGGGGGCAAGGGTGGCGAGGAAGTTCTCGGTCTGACTCATGGTGTCGACGCTCCCCCTGTAGACGCTCCCCCTGTAGACGGCAGCACTGCCCTGTTGAGTGGAGGCGGTGGCGGGACTGTCCCGCCAAATGACCTGTTGCCCGGTGGATCAGGAGGCGAGAGTGATAGTTATACGGATCGCTTGCTAAAATACATTCCGGCTGAGGTGGTGGGGGTATTTATCGCCATTAATGCCATTACCAAAGACAATGACGACATAAATCCGGTGTTAGGTTGGGCCATTTTGGCTGTTCTTACGGTTCTCAATTATGGCTACCTGTACCGGGTGCAAAAGGTGAAAGAACAAAGTCACTTGGCACTCTCCACCATCGCCTTTGTGGTCTGGGTGTTTGCCATTGGAGGCCCGTTTGAAGCCTATACCGAATGGTATCACCCTGTTTATGGCGGCATCCTGTTGCCGCTTTTTACCTTGACGGCGGCGGTGTATCAGGGGCAATAATTACAAGAAAAAACCAAAGGCAATGGGCAGTAAGGAAAAAAAGAGGTTCCGTCGCATCTGGGGTACTGGGGACATAGCCGCCTAATGTAACACTGATAGCTACAGGTCAGGTACCACAGAGGTTAGAGAGAAAGCTTGCTTCCTGATCGATTGTTAATGTTAGTGATTTGTAGAGCAGTAAATGGGGTTTGATGAGTTATTTCCTCCCTCGTGAGTTGCAGCGTCTCAGAGAACAGGCATAATCGCTGTTTTTTAAGTAAGAGGTGGCTTCGTGGAATTGCTAAAGTTAGAGCTGTTGGGGCGTCCGTTACGCGTAGAGGGAACTATGTCAGGTTGGCAGCGTTTATATTGGGATCACCAGGTCGTATCAGAAATATCTGCCTCAGCATCTCAAGAAGACGCGCAGCATGTATTTGAATTGCGCGGCCATGTTGATGCTAACAACGGAGGTGGTGACGGGGGTATTGAAGAGGTGATTCGCTGCTGTGTCTCCTTAACAGTGAACTGGCAGCCTTTCGAATTGAGCTACCACGTTAGCGTTAATGACCAGGTTGTAGAAGAGGGGGGGCGTAGCTTGAGTGAGTTGGAGCACTCTACTCCGTCAGAAATAGTCCCCGAGAAGAGAAAAGTGGGAGTGGTGGGACTTGCGTCGCTGGGGCTTAAGCTGCTGAAGAGTGCCAAGGTGATAAAGGTGGTTTTTGCCGGTGCGAGCGTGGCTGCGTATTCTTGGCTGTTTTCTTTTCAGTTCGCTCTGGCGTTGATCGCCTGTTTAGTATTTCACGAATATGGGCATATTCGTGCTATGAAGTATTTCGGAATGAAAACTAAAGGTATTTACCTAATACCCTTTATGGGCGGTTTGGCGTTGGGTGACAATAAGATCAATACACGCTGGCAAGACGTCGTTATTTCAATTATGGGGCCTAGCTTCGGGTTGTTTTTATCGCTAGCGCTCTTAGTAGCGTATGTCCTCACTGGAGAGATCTTTTTCGCAGGCTTGGCGGCATTTAATGCGCTCCTAAATCTTTTTAATCTGCTGCCAATCCTTCCGTTGGACGGAGGTCATATTTTAAAAAGTATTAGTTTCTCCATGGATAGTAAAATTGGCATTGTATTATGCGCAGCTGGGGCTGCGTTGGG
>MAAC01000701.1_pt1 | contig 15358 bp, 11 predicted proteins | sample 1115981 | NCBI WGS metagenome assembly MAAC01 (sample SAMN04961126, study PRJNA320927) | seawater metagenome | isolation source: sample BD02T64 sea water enriched with oil for 64 days | place: USA:Gulf of Mexico | collected 2013-07-27 | reverse complement strand
CTAAATAATCCAAACCCTTATAAAAAGTAAACCGAGATGGCAAAAAAAGGAAATAGAGTTCAGGTAATTTTAGAATGTACAGAGCACAAAGCTTCTGGAGAAAGAGGAACTTCTAGATACATTACAACAAAGAATAAAAAGAATACTCCAGATAGATTAGAGGTTAAGAAATTTAACTCTATCTTAAAGAGAATGACAGTTCATAAAGAAATCAAATAATACGTATAAGTCATGGCAAAGAAATCAGTAGCATCGTTACAGACAGGATCAAAGAGATTATCAAAAGCTATCAAAATGGTGAAATCTCCAAAGACAGGAGCTTATACATTTGTTGAAGCAATCATGGATCCAACTAAGGTAAAAGACTTTTTAGCTAAAAAGTAATTACTTTATATAAAATATTTAAAAGCTACTTTCTTATAGAGAGTAGCTTTTTTTATGTCTAAGATTTACGTATTTTTGGGCGTTACCTTTCAGGTCGGGCTTTACGCACTACATGGTAGTTTGCTGCAATCCCTAACCTGCCTACCGCAGGCAGACGCAACGTAGCAAATAGAATGACAATTTGACCAAACACTAAAAATGGTATAGTTTTTAACACTCTATTATCATTATAAAATATAAAAAATGAGCTTCTTCAAAAAAATATTTTCAAAAGAAAAGAAAGAAACCTTAGACAAAGGATTGGAAAAAACAAAGTCTAGTTTCTTTACTAAATTATCAAAGGCCGTAGCAGGAAAATCTACAGTAGATGACGATGTATTAGATAACTTAGAAGAAGTACTGGTAACCTCTGATGTTGGTGTAGATACAACCTTAAAAATAATTAATAGAATTGAAGCGCGTGTTGCCAAAGACAAATATTTAGGAACTGAAGAGTTGAACACAATTCTTAGAGAAGAAATAGCAGGGTTATTGTCAGAAACAAACACTGGAAACGAAGTTGATTTTGGAGTACCCGCCGATACAAAACCATATGTAATTATGGTGGTTGGCGTAAACGGAGTTGGAAAAACAACCACTATTGGTAAGTTAGCAGCACAGTTTAAAAAGAAAGGCTTAAAAGTAGTTCTAGGAGCCGCAGATACCTTTAGAGCTGCAGCAATAGATCAATTACAAGTTTGGGCAGATAGAGTAGATGTACCACTTGTACATCAAGAAATGGGCTCAGATCCTGCTTCAGTAGCTTTTGATACACTTACCTCTGCGGTTAGACAAAATGCAGATGTAGTAATTATAGATACAGCCGGGCGTTTACATAATAAAATCAATTTAATGCACGAGTTGGTAAAGATTAAAAAAGTAATGCAAAAAGTGGTTGGAGATGCTCCACACGATGTGTTATTAGTCTTGGATGGTTCTACTGGTCAAAATGCATTTGAGCAAGCAAAACAGTTTACAAAAGCAACAGAAGTAACCTCACTAGCAGTAACCAAATTAGACGGTACAGCAAAAGGAGGTGTAGTTATTGGAATCTCAGACCAATTTCAAATTCCTGTAAAATATATTGGTGTTGGAGAAGGTATTGACGACTTGCAAGTCTTTAACAAACACGAATTTGTAGATAGTTTCTTTAAATAAAATAGAATTGTCATTCCTGCGTAGGCAGGAATCTAACTATTAAAACTCCTTTCTAAATTTAGAAAGGAGTTTTTTGTTTGCTATCCATATGGATAGTTCGGATTTATAATACGTGAAAAAGGACTATTAAATATAGTAGTAACGACTATGTCTTCCAATGAAGAAATAAAATAGGCGTAGTTTTTAAAATGTATTTAATAGATGTCTCGGATGGTAAAATTGCCTTATAAAACTAAATGTTTATAGCTCCAACTAAAAGCAAGCATTCCGAAAGAACAGATTTTTAGATTCATTTTGTTTATAGTAAATGTCATTTTAAAATGAGGAGATATTGAGAAATCTCTTTTATAAAAAGCTATTTCTTATGTTGATAAAAAAGAATTTTTATGCTTTCAATACGTATTAAAAGTAATCATTTTACGCATTTTAAAATAAAATAAAATTTAAGATGTTTTCCTAAGTTTGTAAATGCAATTTAAAGAAACCTAATAAACATATGAGTACTATGTTATACACATCACGGAAAACCGTGAGATGAAAATACCCCATTTATGGTGAGAAGAAATATTAAAAATATTTTATATATTTATAAGGTGAAAAAATTGCGAATTTTCAAAAGATTTATTAAACTTTAATTAAAACGTTTTCATGTTAAATGTTTTTGTGTAATTCTAAAACCGATAATAGGTTTGAGAATTACACAAAAACATTCTAAAATGGAGAACTAATTTAGGTGCTTTAATGTTTTAAGTTTGTGTCAATATATAAACTCAATTAAACTACTAATACTAGGTGATTGAGTAATAGTATACACAATTAGTTGATCTAGGAGTTGAAGATATATATCTATATCTGTCATGAACGGAATTTTAAGAATAATAATAAATATAGCATGTAATAATTGTTTTATTAAAAAAAAATTATAAATTTGAAAGCATTATAGGAGAAGTAGCTCATTGAGAGCAGTTCTACATTGTAGAGTATTAATCTAGGTTTGAACCCTGACTTCTCCTTTTTTCTTTCTTCATATCTTACTAACAATGAAGAATAGTAGAAGAAATTTTTTAAAACTCACCTCATTAAGTCTTTTAGCAGTAGCGGTTCCATATCCAACTTATGCATTAGAACGTTTTTCTTTTAAACCTAGTCAATTATCTAATTATGGCGAAGCAAAAGAATTGGCTAAAAAAGCAAAAAAATATTTTTATAAAAAAGAATATTTTAAAGCTGAAGGATTGTATAAAAAATGTATTGAATTAGTTCCTGCAAACATTAGTTTTTATGATAATTTAAAAGCGGTCTATGGTGCTCAAGGCAGGTATATAGATTCTTTAGAGCTATTTAAATCAGCCTTAACTAGTAATTCTCAGAACTTAGTATTCCATGATAGAACTGCCCGTTGTTTAATGCAACTAGAGATAGGTAATAAAAAAATGGCTAACGCATATAAGAACGGTTCTTCAAAATCATTATTAAAAGAAGCTAGAAATATATATAAGAATGCATTAGAAATTAGTCCAGAAAAAGAATACCTATCAATTGGATTAACGAAAGTAAAAAGAAAACTAAGAGAACAGAATCAAGGTCTTGATTATCGTTTAGATAAAACGTATAAGATTGAGAAAAAAAAGAATCTTGTTAAGCATAAAAAAAGATTTCATAAATATTCAATTCAAGAATTAGAGAATCAATTAATAAAATTAGACTCAAAAAAAAGAACAGAATTATTTCTAGCAAATGATCTTAAGAATAGAGAAGTTACCTCTCTAAGAGAAAAGATTTTAATTTTAACCTTGTTAGAAAAGAAATATAGAAAGAGTGGAGATTTGTCTTCAGCAATAAATAAAGCATTGCTTTGGCATAATATAGCTCCAAGAGATTCTCAAGCTATAAAAAAACTAAAACGTTTATATTTAAAATCAAAGAATTATCAAGGTTTGATAGATTTCAGGAGAATTCAAATTAAGAATACACCAAATATCTGGAGTTATTTGGGATTGATTAAAGCTATTGAAATAGGTCATAAAAAAGGTTTAAATGTTTATTTAGAGGAGGTTACAAATATTTGTGATGATTTATTAAGTGATAAATGGAGAGTAATTGGCGCACTAAAAATATCTATTTTAGATAATAAAGCAAAAAACTTCCTAAAACAAAACAAAAAGCAAAAAGCAAAAATTGTTTATGAATATATTCTTCAAAATGAAAACCTAAAATCTACAGAATTACTAAATAGAGTCATAAATGGCTATGCTGTTACACTTCTAAGGAAAAATGAACTGGAATTGTCCGAGGCTATTTTAAAATCGATTATTTATCCCGGCAGCACAATTGATACGGATCAAATTCCTCTGTTTATATCAAATAAAATCCAGGTGGCAAATAAAGCTCAAAAAAAACAGCTATTTCCGTTATATTATTCCTTATATAGAGTGTATAAGAAACAAGATTTGAAAGCGAAACAGCAAGGGGTTTTGAATGACATCTTAGCGATAGATATTGAAAATAAATTTGTAAAAAAAAGAAGCTAAAAATGAAAAAGAAAAACTCCCTTTTGTTTATTGTATTTATTTTATTTTTTACTTTAAACTCAATCAAAGCTCAAGATAAATTTGGAAAAGTGGCTATTTCAGAAGTTTATTTTGATTCTTATGTTGTAGAAGACCAAAGTTACGCAAATCACCATGCCGGAGAATTCATAGAGTTATATAATAGTTCTACAGAAGCTATTGATATTTCTGGATGGAAAATAGAAGACAATGTAGGTTTATTTACCATACCCAATAATACAATTATTGCCTCAGGTGGATTTAAAGTTATCACGTTTACAGCAACAAAATCTTTATTTGTTCAACTCTTCCCTGAAGCAGCAGGGCATGAACAAGATATTATCTTGCAAAGTGATTTTATGCTTAATAACAACATTGAGAAAATTCATTTGTTGGATCTAGACAATAATTTAATCTCTGATGCGTCTTATATCCCCAAAGGTTGGCTTGAGTCTGCTTATTTAGAAAATGATTTAGAGAACCTTCTTGAATTGTATAATTTCACACCTGTTTATGGCTTCGAGTTTCTAGATAATCATGAAAATTTATCACATAGTGGTGCGATTCCTTCTTTTGCAAAAACAGGAATAAGACTTTCTTCACCCGAACCTTTTTATAAACATAATATTGATCCGTACCTTTATATTCATCTTTTCGAAAATGGAGAGGCAAGACCCTTTGAATTGCATCTTAATGTTCCTTTATTGAATAAAGAGCAGTCAGATATACCTGTTCAATTATCAAATGAAAATTATATTCATACAATAACATATAAAGTTGCTAAAAAAGAACATGAACTATCTACTGCTCATTTCTCAGAAAAAAATCAAAGTATTACCTATTATGATGGTCTTGGAAAAGCAAAACAACAAATTGCTATTGGACAATCTCCTAACAACAAAGACATTGTACAGCATATAGAATATGATGAGTTTGGTCGAATGTCTAAACAATTTTTGCCTCATGAATATTCAGGAGGTACTGCTGGAACTTATAGAACCGATGGTGGTTTGTCTACAAAAACATATTACAAAAATAAATACCCAGAAGATTTTACAGGAATAACAAATACAAACTTAATTACGGCATATTCAGCGAAAGAGTATGAATTATCTCCATTAAATCGTGTTTTAAAACAAAGTTCGCCAGGTGAACTGTTTAAATTAGGTAGTGGACATGAATTAAAATTTGGATACGAGACAAACATTCTTAATGAGGTTAAAATATATACAGTTACTTTAAGTGCAGATAGAACACCAACGCTTAAGCATGGCATAACAATTGGAGATCTTATTAGAAATTCTTACGGTGTAGGAGAATTAAGTAAAAATATTATAAAGGATCAAAATTGGAAAATTTCTGATGGTAAGAACAATACTACTGAAGAGTTTAAAGACAAACTAGGGAAAATTGTTTTAAAGAGATATTATTCTAACAACAACTCAATAGATACTTATTTTGTATATGATATCTATGGCAATTTAACCTATGTACTTCCTCCAAAATCAGAGCCACATACAGCAAAGCCTGATGTAAATGAACTAGCTGAGCTTTGTTATCAATATAAGTATGATTCATGGAATAGACTGGTAGAAAAAAAACTACCAGGAAAACAAAAAGATTATATTATTTATGATAATAATGATAGACCAACTCTTACACAAGATGGTAGCTTAAGAGCATCAAATCTATGGGCTTTTTCTAAATATGATACATATGGAAGAACTATTTATTCAGGTTTATATTCAAGCTCTAAATCAAGAGTTGACTTACAATTAGAAGCTGACTCATATATTACTACAATCAATAATAATAACTCAGAAGACCGATCTTCAACAACAAAAACTATTGGACAAGTAGTTTTAAATTATGAAAATACGGCTTTTCCAATTACAAATATTACAGAAGTTTTAGCTGTCAATTATTATGATGATTATACTTTTACTGACACAGACAAACCAGCAATACCAACAACAATTATAAACCAACCAGTTACAACAAGAACCAATGGTTTACACACTTCTTCTTGGGTAAAGACCATAGGTCAAAACACATGGACAAAAACCTATTCATTTTATGATGAAAAAGGAAGAGAGTTGCGAGTATATTCAAAAAATCATTTAGATGGTTATACTGTTGTTGACAGTGAAGTTAACTTTAGTGGAATTGTAACTAAAACTGTTTCATCTCATAAAAAAACAACTTCTGATGCCTTAGTTACTATTACTGACGAGTTTGAATATGACCATGCTAAAAGATTAAAGAAACAAATTCAGCAAATAGATAATTCCTTAAAAGAAACCATCACTTCTAATGAATATGATGGTATAGGGATATTGATAAAAAAGAAAATTGGAGGTAAAACATCGCCATTACAAACAATAGATTATGCTTATAATATTAATGGAGGGGTAACCGATGTTAATGATGTAAATACGAGTTTATCTTCAACAGCAGATAAAGATCTGTTTGCCTACAAATTAAATTATACCAACCCAATAGAAGGATCTGCAACTGTACCACAACATTTTAATGGGAATGTTACGCAATCTATTTGGCGTAGTAGTATTACAGATGATAAACAAGCCTATTCTTATAAATATGACGATGTAAATAGAATTACGGATGCTTATTATAGAAAAGGAAGTTCTTTAACAAACGATGCTGCCAAATTTGGATTATCTGGAGTTACCTATGATAAAGCCGGAAATATTAAGACATTACAAAGAACAGGAGACAGTGGACAAATAGACAATTTATCTTACACTTATGAAACAGTTGGTGTTGAGACAAATAAATTAGTAGATGTAACTGATGCTTCTAATAACACACAAGGATATAAAGACACCAATGCATCAGGAAACAATTACACATATGATGTAAACGGACGTTTAACAGCTGATAAAAACAAAGGAGTTTCGAATATAGAGTATAACTATTTAGACTTGCCTAAAAAAATTACATTTACAAATGGTAATCATATAGAAATAATCTATGATGCTTCTGGTAATAAACTAGAAAAACTATTTGTAACCTCTGCAGGAAATACCAAAACTTTATATGTTGATGGTTTTCAGTATCAAAACAACCAACTACAATTTTTTGCGCACCCAGAAGGGTATACCTATAAAGAAGGAAGCACGTATAAATACGCCTATCTTCATAAAGACCAATTAGGTAACAACCGTTTAAGCTATTCTGATACTGATGGAAACGGAACTATTACCACTGGTGAAGTTTTTTCTAAAACCAATTATTACCCATTTGGGTTAGCCCATAGCGGAGAGTATATTTCTGGTAATGGAAGTAATTATAAATATAAATTCCAAGGAAAAGAATTACAAGCAGAAAATAATTTACAGCAATATGATTTTGGGTCTAGAATGTACGATCCGTCAACAGGGCGTTGGCATCTTTTAGACCCACAAGCAGAAGCATTTTATGGAATGTCTCCATATATGGCCATGGGGAACAACCCAATAATGGTAATTGATCCCGATGGAGAATTCTGGCACATACTAATAGGAGCTGCCATTGGAGGGATTATAAACGTTGTTCAAAATTGGGATAATATTGATAGTTTTGGTGATGGGTTAAAATACTTTGGCGTTGGTGCAGCTTCAGGTGCTGCAGTAGCAGCTACAGGAAATTTAGCTCTCGGTGGTGCAATTACTGGTCTTGGTAACGGCCTTATACAGGGGCAATCAGGAGGAGATTTACTTGCTTCAACAGTAATGGGAGGTCTTACGGCACAGATTGGTGGTGCGCTAGGAAATAAAGTAGTTGGGCCTTTGGTTAATAAGTTAGGGATAGGGAAATTAACTCAAAATATAAGTAACGTTTATCTTAAAAATGCGCTTAATTATGGAGTTACCAACTCTTTAACTGGAGGTATTACTGGCGGTACCATGTCTTCACTTACGGGTGGTAATTTTGGAGATGGATTTAAGCAAGGTTTTGCAATTGGGTTAGGGACTGGTATTGCCGGAGGACTATACCAAGGGCATAAAGAGTTTAAGGCTAATAGTAAACCAATTATTGCGAAAAAAACATCTGAGATGTCTCTCCAAGAATTAGATGAGTTTATCAAAAACAATCCAACAAAAAAAATACATATGCATCATTCAGATCCTAAGTTCATAGGTGGTGAAAACAAACAGAATTTGACTCCTGTACTAGATTCAGATCATACAACGATGCATAAGAGCATGAATGACTTTTTAAGAGCTAAGACAGATAAATATGGTAATCATATGAGACCTCAAAGAGGGAATAGTGGTAAAAATATTAGAAATAACTTTACAAGAGCTAATCTTTTACAAGCAATGAGCCAGTTTTATAAACAGCCAGAATTTTTCAACACTAAAGCTGCAATAGACTTTTTTAAGCAACACCCTAAATTAAAGTAACATGATTATATCTTATACAATTTCTGGTCCAGACAACGATTCATATATGTTTGATAGCGATACTTATCTTGGTGATTGTTCTTGTTGCAATGCAAGATTAAAGCAAAAGGTTAACGAAAATTTTATTTTAGGGAAAAATACATATGACATTTCATATACTTATGACGACTATTTAATAGTTTCTCAAGGGTTTAAGGATTTCTGCATTAAAACTAAACAAAACAACTTGAATTTTCACACTCTTAAATCCCAACCAAATTTTTATTTTATGGAAGCTACTTCTATACTTGAATTTGATTCTTTAAAAAGAGAAACGGAATTTATTAATAAATGCGATTGTTGTGGTGTTTATGAAGAGTTAATTGGAGCTACTCCAGCATTTTTAAAAGAGAGTAAAGAGATTATAAAAGAAGGCATATATAGAACAGATATTGAGTTTGGGTCTAAAAAAAATAGAGGGCCATTAATAATAATGGGAGTTGAGACTCTAAATGTTTTTAGAGAACAACGTTTTAAAGGATTAGAATATAGAGCTATTAATAATGACTAAAAATGATTTAAAAATTAAATTAGAGAATAAAGGTTTCCCTACAGGTTCTTTTAGCTTAGAAGGGGGCTTACCCAACGAATCCTATTGTTTGAACAAAAACGGAAAAATATGGGAAGTCTATTACAGTGAGAGAGGTAATAAATCAGGACTAAAAGAATTTAAAGATGAATCTGAAGCTTGTTTATATATGTATAACTTACTAAATAAAAGTATAAAATAATTAGAATGAATATAACTCAGACTTTTTGTTTTTTATCTATTGCTCGATGTTAAAAGCATTGCAATTATTTAATAAATAAAAAAGCAAGAATGTTATGAATTACAAAAGAACAAAAAAAATAATTGAAGAAAACACAGAGGTTGTTGAGTTTGGAGAATTTGGACAAGGTGTTTCTGATGAATGGATAGAAAAAGCACAAAGTCGATTAAGAGTTAAATTTCCACCATCTTATATTTGGTGGCTCAAAAATTATAGTGGAGGAGAAATTAATGGAGAAGAAATTTTTAGCATTTATGAATTAGAGTTTGATTCTGTAATTGGTGGCGATATCGTTTATATGAATGAACTAAATCGAAAAGACGGAATCTCTAATATTAATCAGTTGGTTATACAGGAAAATGACCAAGGAGAAGTTTATTACTTTAATTTAAATATAGTAGATGAAAACGGTGAATACCCTGTATATGTAGATATAACAGAAAGTAAGTATTCTGATAATTTTTTAATTTTTTAGAAAAAAAGATTAACGAATGATAATTAAAAAAAATAAAATGAAAAAGATACTATTAATTATAGTTTTATTAAATTGTTTTACTACAATTAAGGCGCAGTCTAATGTAGATGCAGTTTTACCTGTCAGTTCACCATTTCAATTAGGAGGTAATGTAGAGGGAGTAATTCAAAATTCTATTAACAAATCGAGTGGAAAAGTACTATTTTCTATCCCTATTACTTCAATTACAGCGAATAATTTAGGGCATAGTGTTTCATTATCTTATAATGGAGCATCTGTTTTTGAAACAGTAAAAAACACCAATGAATTTAATCCTACAGGTATTTTAGGAGTAGGTTTTAATTTTTCTGTGCCTAAAATAATTGCAGACTATAAAAATACAGCAGCAAGAGATGATGATACCTTTTATTTATTAGATGGGAACAATACAAAATTAATTTGTACAGCGAAAACTCAAGAATACTTAGAGTTTCAACCAGAAAAATATGCCCCTTGGAAAATTAAGTACCATTTAGGACATTATGAAACTATATTTACAGAAACATATCCTGGAAATTGGATAAATGTTACCAGTTTTCATAAAGATGATTATTGGAGTGTTATTAAAGAAGATGGAACTATATATTTGTTTGGAGCAGTTCCTGCTGATGGAGTCTTAAAAACAAATGCAAAATCATACATCTCTACATGGGGAAATTGGATAGGAGATTCAAATCAAAATCCAACAGGAAATATGGTTACCGAATGGTATTTATATAAAATTAAAGACCAATGGGATAATTATATTCATTTTAAATACGAAAAAGTAGAAGGAAAACAAAATAGCTCTCAGATTAATTACAAGCATACAGAAGCCATGTATTTAAATGAAATACAGTCTTCAGATAATTCGAAAGTAACATTTACGTATGGAGATAAAATTCCACAAGAATATTATGAACCACATACTGAACAGGCTGAACCAGATGCATATCAAGAAAAATATAAAAAGAAGTACTTGCAAAACATTCAAACCTTTAATTCTAATAACCAACTAGTATTTAAATATAAATTAGAGTATGATTTAATAGACTACGTAGACCCGTTAAAACCTTTTAAAGGAAAAAGGTTTCTAAGAAAATTAATTCAAGAAAATAAAAACGGTGAGTCCTTACCAGCTCAAGAGTTTGAGTATCACTATTCAGGAGGTTTTAAAGGTGGTGTAAATAAAATAACATATCCTACAGGTGGTTCAGTAATATATAATTATGAAAAGAAAACTTTATTCAATAACAATGCAAATAGATTTAATGGAAGCCAGCCTAATCTAACGGGTTACGAGGCAATACCAAGTGCTTCTTTTAATGCAGGAGATTATGTATTAGATTTATACAAAACAACAAATCCAATTAGCAGTAATTTATATAGATATAAAATAGTTCGTTATCATTGGACGGGTTCTAATTGGGCACTTAATGAGTTTGTTTTCCCTCACTTATTGGCTTATGATTATGGAGCGTTAAATTGGAGATTAGATGGGTTTAAGGCAGTGCATGGGGCCGATTTTTATGGATTCACATATCATAATAGATCTACTCAAAGCTCAAACTTGTATTTATTCCATTTAAATAAGGATGGAAAAAGTTGGAATACTTTTTCTCAATATATTTCTTCCGTAGAATCCAAAAATGAAAGCCCATATGTTGAAGATCCTGTTTTATTAAATGGAGATAACTTTGTTGCTATAGGAACTAAAAGGACTGGAGAATTGCGAATTTATAATTGGAATGATACTAGTTGGACTTCAAAATATATCAATCAAGGATCTGGTGAGTATTATTATTCAGCAAGAAATAATTTTATTCTATCCTTAAATGAAGACGGAGGCCCCGATATTTCAAATAACTTAACTTATGCTGATAATTACTATATGCACTTTCTTGATAGTGAGAAAAAATGGCAAACTAATTCTTGGACATACAGAGCACTTCAATCTATTAACACTATTGAAGAAGCTAGTTATTTTTACCCTAGTAATTCTATGACAGCGTTTGTTGCTGATGATAACCCTGAATATTTTTTGAGATGGGATACTAATTATAACCTAACAAATATTGATAATGTACTTGGTGGTTATGACGATCGGTATCCAATATATAATGTAGCAGGAGAGATGTTTGCTGTAGATGATACTTATAGACAAAACTTTAGACAAGGATCTCTTCATAAATTAGCAAGGTTTAATGGAGTAAACTGGAATATCTTAAGTTTAAATAATAATACAAAAACAAGAGGGTATTCAAAAGATTTAATGTTGCATAACCAAACTAATATATCATCTTACTCACTACACAATCCAAATGATGGCAATTGGTATTCCAATTCAATGCCTTATGCTGATGTTATTAGCGTTACTGATTATAGTCCTAGAACTAGTATTTTTGGTAAATTTCTTTTTTTAGATAAATACCTATATAAACTAAATGAGAATCCTTTTTCGGGTCCTACCTTATCTGCTTTTAATTTTTTAGAAAGTATGCCATTTAGTGTTGATTTTTCTATATCAAATGGATTTGACAAAGCTTATGTTTCTTCTGCTGAACTGTATTTAGCTCCAGGATTTATCAATTCAATAAAAACAAGACTATACTATATAAATAAAACGAATGGGAATGCATCCTATATAAGTTTTGATGATAAATTTGGAATGAAAGGGCTCCATGAGTTTGGAGGATACTTAAAGTTTTTAAACGGAAATTCTATTTATCTAAGAAATAAAGGTACATTTTCTCCAGTTGTGAATACAAATATTTCGACATATATGTATCATTTGATTGATGAGAAAGTAGATCAAGATGTTTATGATATTGTCGTAGGCAATATTCAAATAAATAATCAAATAGACGCTCTTAGACAAATAGACTACCAATTTGATGATTATACTTTCTTGCCCAATGAATCAACAAACTATGGTAAAACAACCACAGAACATAAAGGGTTTGGCTCTAGTAATAACGGGAAAATAATTGATTTTTTCAATACTGGTACTTCTGATATTCGTCTTATAGGAGCTCCTATAAAAACGGAAATCAGAGACGCTAATAATGTATTGAAAAGTGAAACAATCTTTAGTAGTAGTATCTTTAATAAAACATTTAATAATTCATCTAATTTACCTGTAGGCGAAGGTTATTACTTTAGAACAACTCAAAAAAATGAGATTGTCTATGTAGATAATGGGACATTAAGCTCTGTAGAAAATTACGATTACAATACCTTAGGCTTACTAAAAAGTAAATCTGTGACTAATAGCGACGGCTTAACTAAAACAATAACAACATCATATGCTAATGAATATTTCCCTTTTTTAAATGCTAAAAACATTATCAACCAGCCTAGCAAAATTATTGAAAAAGTAACAATTTGTACTGGTGGTATAGGGGGTTCGTGTAATGATAAAATTATTGGGACTTCTGAAACAAAATGGAAGGAGGAAAATAACAAGTCTTATCCATACCAAACTTTAGCAGGTGTTGAAACGACTAAAGTTTTAACAGAGATTACTAAAGTTAATAATTTTGGATTGGCAGAAGAAGAAAGTAATGGAAAAGGTTTTTTTAATGTAAATCTATTAGGTTATAACCATAAAAATCTGGTAGCAGAAATAAAAAATGTAAGTTATAATGAAGTAATTACTCAGTTAGAAGTATCATATGCTTCATTACAACTATTAAGTACCACTGCTTTAAAAATAGAACTCTTAAAGTTATATACGAAATTACCTAAAGCAGGTATAACACTTTCATTCTATGATAATAATGGGAATTTAATTTCAAAAATTGATTCAAGAAAAGAGGAAATAAATTATTTTTATGACAACTTTAATCGCTTAATTTATGTTGAAGATTCTCTAGGAAATAGATTAACAGAAACAGAGTATAAGTTTAGGCAATAAATAAGTTAACTACCCGATGACACAGGAATGTTTTACGTGTAAAACTAAAAGTAATTAATACAGAATAATTTAAAAACCACAAGCAGCCATGTTTGTGGTTTTTTAATAAAGAGAATTACATACATCAGCATCTTGAAAAAGAAGTGTTGGTTTATTAAACATCCAGCTGTCCTTGCAATAGAATTAAGAGTAACTAGCAGAATAGGCCTGTTAGCAATTCACAGGGTGTTGAGTGCTAGTTTTAATATTACTATACCTGTAATTGTTCGAGAGTGGAAACCGCCATACAAGTCTTTAATAAACACGAGTTTGTAGATAGTTTCTTCAAATAAAATTGTCATTCCTGTATATACAGGAATCTACATATAAAAACTCCTTTCTAAATTTAGAAAGGAGTTTTTTGTTGAGTCCATTTTTTTTTGACTTGTTTATCTGAACCAGATGACGTAGAAATGCAATTCGTTCAAAACGATGCTTATATACTATGTAATAGAAACTTTACGATCAGCTAATTCCCTAACTGAATTTTTAGTTGTTTATGCAATAAGCCTTTGCCACCAGCCATTAAACTTTGAATCTTTCCTTGTTCTAATGCTAAGTTTACAATGATCAAACTTGGAGAAGGGGTTTTCATATACGTTCCTTGCTGGATGTGAAAACTATTTTTGTTACGCTTTAATACATCATATAGATAGCACGCAAGCGGTCCAGCAGCCATTGCAGCCATTCCTGTTCCTGCTTCTTCTGATATTCCGTAACGAGGGCCAAACATTCTGGCAGTAGCATCGTACTCAGTCTCCTTTACATCTGTAGTAAACACATAGAATCCAATTAAATCAAATTGTTCACTTATTTCGTGTATCAAGTTCAGATTTGGTTGCACCTCTTTTAAAATTGTGCTGTTTTTTACTGGAACCAATATAAAAGAATTACCTGTGTTTACTAACTGAATAGGTGCATTGGGAATAAGATCTTCCTTTTGCAATCCTAAAGAGGCTAAGATTTGCTGTTCTTTACTCGTTACATCTTCATATTTTGGAGCTAGCTGTTCCATAAATGCCAAGTCGCCGATCAATTCAATATTTCGTTTTCCGTCAATGGTTTCTTTAGAAGAACGCTCTTTTTGTAAGGCGCCTATTTGTTTCAAATAAGAAAAAGTAGCTACTGTAGCATGTCCACAATGTGCAATCTGCTTGTTTGGCGTAAAGAAATCTAACTTAAAGTCTTCTGTTTCAGATTTCGATACAAATGCGGTTTCAGAGAGCCCCACTTTTTTAGAAATTTCAAGTTTGTGTTGGTCGGTTAGCAGATCTGCATTTAACACCACACCTGCTGGGTTTCCCCCTTTTCCGTTTTCTGCAAAGGCATTAAGAATCTGTACTGTAATTATTTTTGAATTGTCCATTTTTACTATTTTTTTATGTGTTCTAACAGATGGACGTACTTGTTTTAAAAAAGACGTAATTTTTTTTAATTATTTTCAAAATCTAATAATTTTCCCGTTTTATCTGCAGCTACATTCGGGCAATCTAGAATATTTTCTTTTAATATCTCTTTGGCTTTTTGTACTCTCGACTTGGTGCCAGAGTACGAAATGTTTA
>MAAC01017638.1_pt1 | contig 15366 bp, 12 predicted proteins | sample 1115981 | NCBI WGS metagenome assembly MAAC01 (sample SAMN04961126, study PRJNA320927) | seawater metagenome | isolation source: sample BD02T64 sea water enriched with oil for 64 days | place: USA:Gulf of Mexico | collected 2013-07-27 | reverse complement strand
ACCCATGTAGCAGAGAATCAGGAATACAAGATATTCATAAGTACTATAGAAGGGATATTGTTAGAACAAGCAACGGTATATTTAAAAGACAATTTGTTAAATACCCTGACCAATCTCTCAGAAACTGATTATAGCTTCACCTCAAATGAAGGACATCAAACCAATAGATTTGAACTCCTATTTACAGAAGTAGTCTTAGGAACACCAGATGTATTGCAAAATATATACCTATACCCAAATCCAGCGCAAAGTCAAATTACAATAGTCTCTTCAGAAAATGTTGTTTATAATGTAAAGATATATGATATAAGGGGAAGACAGGTTTTGGTTTCTTCATTTTTAAATCAAGGAAATTACCAAATAGATATATCTAATCTTGAAGCTGCATTCTATTTTGTTGAAATTAATACAAATACTGGATCTATCATTAAACGAATTATAAAAGAATAGCGTTTATTTTCTTTAGCTTTCTAATAACAAAAGACCTTCAATTGCTATTGAAGGTCTTTTCAATTTAAAATAAAAAAATAATAGGGTAGTAAAAATTTATTCCATTGTCAAAATCAAATCGTCTTGCATCACCATTTCCCCTTCTTTTAATTTAAGTGTTTTTACTTTGCAATCCCGAACTGCAGTAACCGTAGTTTCCATTTTCATAGCTTCAATAATAAATATTGGGTCGTTCTCTTTAAGTTCCTGCCCTTTTTTAACCAATACTTTATATAATAATCCTTGGAGTGGGGATCCTATTTCATTTGAGTTATTTTCATCAGCTTTTACATTTTCTTCCTTTTTAAAATTTAAAGATTTGTCATGCACTTCAACAAACCTATTTTCCCCGTTAATTTTAAAGAAAACAGTACGCATTCCTTCATCATTGGGACTACTCATCGACAGTAATTTTACAATGATTACTTTCCCGGGTTCTAACTCTATGATGGCTTCTTCCTGTAGTTTCATTCCATAAAAGAAGTTGAGGGTTGGTAGTATGGCTAGGTTTCCATATTTTTTATAATTTTCATGTGCTTGGTCAAAAACTCTTGGATAAAGACTAAAAGATAAAAAGTCTTCAAACTCTATAGCTCTTGTAAATCCTTTTTGATATTTTTTGGTGAAGGCTTCAAAAGCGGCTTCAAAATCTATAGGTTCTAAGTGCGCATTCGGTCTGTTTTTATAAGGCTTCTGATTCTTTAAAATAATTTGCTGTAATTTTTTTGGAAATCCTCCTACGGGTTGTCCTAAATCTCCCTTAAAGAAATCGATTACAGAATCTGGAAATGAAATCTCTTCACCATTTTCCATCACTTCTTCAGGACTTAAATTATTGGTCACCATAAAAATTGCCATATCACCAACCACTTTAGAACTGGGTGTAACCTTAACTAAATTACCAAACATGGTATTTACTTTAGCATACATAGTTTTTACTTCATCAAATCGAGCTCCTAATCCTAAAGCATCCGCTTGGGGACGTAAATTTGAATATTGGCCTCCAGGTATTTCGTGTTGAAAAACTTCGGCAGTACCAGATTTTAACCCAGATTCAAAGGGATAGTAATATTCTCTAATATCTTCCCAGTAATTTGAAAACTGATTCAGTTTTGTGATATCAAAATCATGGGAACGTTCATGAAATTTCATCATTTCAACGATCGCATTAAAATTAGGTTGAGAAGTTAAGCCTGATAAGCCCCCAAGAGCAACATCAATGACATCGACATTCGCTTCTATAGCTTTTAAATAGGTAGCAGATTGTAGCGAAGAAGTATCATGGGTATGTAAGTGGATAGGTAACTTTACCGTGTCCCTTAATGCTCCAATCAATTCGGTAGCTGCATAGGGAGTTAAAAGACCTGCCATATCTTTTAGGGCGATGATATGCGCCCCAGCATTTTCTAAATCTTTTGCTAATTGCGTGTAATAGTTGAGGTTATATTTGGTTTGGTTTTTATCTAAAATATTACCCGTATAACTTATCGCGGCTTCCGCCAAGGCTCCATTGGTATTTCGAACGTATTTAATGCTGGGTTCCATAGCTTTTACCCAGTTTAAAGAATCGAAAATCCTAAAAATATCGATTCCATTTTCCCAAGATTTATCTACAAACTTTTCTATTAAATTGTCGGGATATGCTTTATAACCCACCGCATTAGATCCACGCAATAACATCTGAAATAATATATTAGGCATGACCTTACGGAGCTCTCTTAAACGGGACCAAGGACTTTCATGAAGAAAACGTAAACAAACATCGAAGGTTGCTCCTCCCCACATTTCTATACTAAAAGTATTGGCATGATTTTTAGCAAAACTTTCCGCAACTTTTAGCATGTCATAAGTCCTCATTCGCGTGGCTAAAAGTGACTGATGGGCATCACGAATTGTAGTATCGGTATAATGTATTTTTTTTTCGTTTCTCAACCAAGCACTAAATTTATCAGGACCTAGTTTGGTAAGTAGGTCTTTGGTGCCTTTTGGGAATTCGGAGAATTGGTCGAATGAAGGGACTTTTGCATCTCTAAATACTTTGGTTTTCTCTATAAACTTAACATCTGGATTCCCATTAACAATGACTTCGCCCAAATAATTAATCATTTTTGATGAGCGATCTTGGGAGAACTTAATTTTAAAAAGCGCAGGGGTGTTTTGAATAAAATTAACCGTGACTTTTCCTTCAAAAAACTCGGGATGTTGTATTACATTTTGTAAAAAATAAATATTGGTTTTTACACCACGAATTCTAAATTCTTTTAAAGCACGAACCATTTTCCGAACTGCCCCATCCAACGTTCTTCCATGGGCAGAAACTTTTACTAACATAGAATCAAAAAATGGACTTACTTTATACGATTGATAAATACTTCCTGCATCTAAACGTATTCCCATACCTGAAGCTGAGCGGTACGTGGTTATCGTGCCATAATCTGGAGTGAAATTGTTTTCGGGATCTTCAGTCGTTATTCTACATTGTAAGGCAAAACCATAGGTTTTAATAGACTCTTGGTCATGAATTTTTATTTGTTTGTCTGACAATTTATATCCGCCAGCCACAAATATTTGGGTTTTAACAAGGTCTATCCCAGTCACCATTTCAGTAACGGTATGTTCTACTTGGATGCGAGGGTTTACTTCAATAAAATAAACATGGTCTTCTTTGTCTACTAAAAATTCAACGGTTCCAATATTGTTATAATTTACCTCTTTAGCTATCGCCAAAGAGTATTTGTAAAGTTCTTGCTTTACCTTGGTAGAAACATTAAAAGAAGGAGCAATTTCAACAACCTTTTGGTGTCGTCGTTGTACAGAACAATCTCTTTCGTGTAAATGTCGAACAGTGCCATGATTATCGGCAACAATTTGAACTTCTAAATGCTTAGGGTTTTCTACATATTTTTCTAAAAACATAGTGTCGTCTCCAAACGCATTTAAAGATTCATTACGAGCAGAACCAAAATTTGCTTTTAGATCTTCTGGAGTTCTAACAATACGCATACCTCTTCCACCACCACCAGAAGCTGCTTTAAGCATTAAAGGGTAACTAATTTTCTGAGCTTCAGAAAGGGCTACTTTTAAAGAAGTTAATTTCTTTTTATTGCCTTCTATAACAGGAACATTGCATTTTAAGGCTATTTTTTTTGCCGTAATTTTGTCCCCTAAAGCATCCATTACTTCAGGATAAGGACCAATGAAAATAATTCCGTTTTCGGCACAAGCTCTTGCGAAATCTGAATTTTCAGAAAGGAAACCATAGCCAGGATGTATGGCATCAACATTTTTAGATTTTGCCAAACCAATAATTTCATCAATATCTAAATAGGGTTTTAGAGGTTGGTTATTTTCTCCAATTTGGTAAGATTCATCAGCCTTATACCGATGTTGAGAATATCGGTCTTCATAAGTAAAAACGGCAACAGTTTTTACATTAATTTCGGTACAAGCTCGTAAAACTCTAATGGCAATTTCGCCACGGTTGGCAACTAGTATCTTTTTTATTTTCATTTTAATTATCCCGATACAAACGAGGTGTTTTTTAAATTAAACTTCAATTAATAATATATGGATTTTCGGTTTTGTAATTTCTAATTATAAAATCTAATGCACTTTTCAATATATCCCCCATATTGGCAGATTTTTTAAAATTTACATCTTTTGTAAGCTCATATAATTCTCCTTTTAACTGGTTTATTTTATCTATAGTAGAAAGATGATCTAACTGCATGCACTTTAATAAATGATCAAGCCTGTAGGAACTACTAATAGCTCTTTTGGCTAATAACGATCGTTCTTCGTTTTCGTATTGTTCAATGGAACCTTTTTGAAGCAATTCTAAAGACATGTTTACAAGGGTTATGTTTTCCTTTAAAAATTGGGGTTTATAAACTTTCGAATTTCCTTCAAAACTTTGTTGGTCAAAATCTATGGCTCGTAATCTGTATTGAATTCTATCAAAATCATGAGTTAAAACCACCACGTAATTATAAGCTCTCATGTCTCCTAATAACCTTACAAAACACCGTTCATTAAATTTCACAAACTCTTTAGCCAATTCTTTTTTGTCTTGTAGCGAGCAGTCTTCTAAATTATTCTCTATAAAAACATCGCAGGGTATGCCAGAGATGTGTTCTTCGATAAGGGTGTCCTTATAGATTAAAAATTCAATGTGATTAGGGGATAATAGGTGTTCTAATTCCAATCCATAAACTCTTGAGGCGTCTGCTTTTTTTAAATAATAAAAAGTGTAATTATCATTTAATATATTTCTGATTTTAATACGAAAAGGCTTCGTATTTCCAAAAGTGCAATAGTCGATACTATCAACGCTTAAATAGGGTATGGTAGAATCGTTACCGTCTGCATGTAAAATAGTGTATATTTTTTTAAGCCCTAAATCTATATCCTCTCGTTCATGTTCAGAAAAGAAAGTGCTTAGCCACAGGGTGTCATTTCCGTTTTTATCATAAATGGATACAGAATCCTGAAAGCGTAATAAATCCTCATAACTTATCGGGATTTGTATATTTCTTCCGTTGGCTGTTAAGTAGGCAGATAGCTCTTTAGTTATAGGAAATGCAGGCTTTTTTTTTGAGATTAATTTTTCATCCATTTTAAAAAAATCATATGCCTAAAGATAAAATAATTTATCTGTAAATGATCCTACTTTTTTTATTAAGTACTAAGAAAAATTAGGAAAAATAAAGCGCAATGAATATTAGAAATAGAAAGTAAAACTCAAGAAGTAAACTGTTAAATTCCTTCCGATAATTTTCGCATTTTAACCACATCTGTGATTTGGATTCTTTTTCCTGAAGTATCAATAAGTTTTTCTTTTTTAAGTTCAGAAAGCATACGTATACAAGATTCTGTTGCAGTTCCAACAATATTCGAAATGTCTTCTCGAGATAGTTGAATAATCATATAACCATCGTGGTCTACACCAAAATTTTCTTCTAAATGCAATAAGGTTTCGGCAATTCGTTGTTTTACAGATTTTTGAGAGATATTTACAATTACATCATCAGCTTCTTTTAATTCATGGGCTAAATTATGGAGCATCTCCAAAGAAAAATCTGAATTACTATGTAAATTATCTAGGATGATTTTTTTAGGAATAAAGCATGAATTCATATCATTAACGGCAACAGCTCTCAGGTTAGTTGGTTCTTGAGCAATTACAGAACGTTGCCCTAAAACTTCACCGTTACTTACAAATTTTATAATCTGATCTTTACCGTTAGTGCTTAATTTAGAGAGTTTTGCAATACCATTTCTTACACAATAAATGCCTTTTAAATTCTCTCCCTCATCAAAAATTACTTCCCCTTTTTTAAAAGTTCTAGACGTTTTTCCATCAGAGATACATTTTAGTTCTTCAGTACTTAACGTATTAAGACCCGTAAATTTTCTAACGATGCAACTTTCACATTTACTCATTTAGCAAAAATAATAATAAAAAACTGATATTTGTCATTTATAGTTATTTGTTCAAATTCAATATTTGCACTCAATTTATGAATAAAACTAAAGAAGTGTTGAATTGCTACCATTGCGGAGATTTATGTACAGATTATGAAGTGGTTGTAGATGAAAAAACCTTCTGCTGTAATGGCTGTAAAACTGTTTATGAAATATTTTCTGAAAACGATTTAACTTGTTATTACGATTTACAATCTGCTCCTGGGACTACCCCTTCTAAAATTTCTGGGAAATACGATTTTCTCGAAAATCAAGAAATTGTAAAAAAGTTATTAGAGTTTGATGATGGGAAACACCAAATTATTACTTTTTACATCCCCACCATACATTGCAGTTCTTGTATATGGGTGTTGGAAAATTTAAATAAACTTCATCAATCCGTAACAACATCTCAAGTTAATTTCCCGAAGAAAACAGTTAGAATTACTTTTAATTCTGAAGGTTTATCTTTAAAGCAATTGGTTCTCTTAATGAGTTCTATTGGTTATGAGCCCTATATTTCGTTAGAGGATTACACCTCTGGAAAAAAAGCAGTAGATCGCCAATTAATCTATAAACTAGGAGTTGCAGGTTTTGCCTTTGGAAATATTATGTTTTTGTCCTTTCCAGAATATTTTGAAGTGAATGAATTCTGGTTAGATCGATATAAACTTGTTTTTAGGTGGATCATGCTTCTCTTTTCAATTCCAGTAGTGTTTTACTCTGGCTGGGATTATTTTGTTTCTGCATACAAAGGATTGCGATCAAAAATATTAAATATCGATGTTCCGATTGCTTTAGGAATTTCGGTTTTATTTTTAAGAAGTGTCTCTGAAGTAGTTTTAGATTTAGGTTCTGGTTTTTTTGATAGCCTTACAGGATTGATTTTCTTTTTATTAATAGGAAAGTATTTTCAGCAACGAACCTATTCCTTTTTATCTTTTGAAAGAGATTATAAATCGTATTTCCCTATTGCCGTAACAAGGATAGATGCTCTTAAAAATGAAGAAACAGTACAAGTCTATGATATAAAAATAGGGGATCGATTATTAATTCGAAATGATGAATTAATTCCTGTGGATGGGATATTAATAAAAGGTAACGCCCTTATTGATTATAGTTTTGTTACGGGTGAAGCTATTGCTGTTCAAAAATTATCTGGCGATAAACTTTATGCAGGAGGAAAACAACTATCTGGAGTGATTGAAATTGAAGCTTTAAAGTCTGTAGAGCAAAGTTATTTGACACAGCTTTGGGGCAACGATGCTTTTAAAGGAGATAAAGTGCAGGCTTTTCAAAGTTTGATTGATAGTATAAGTAAACGCTTTACCATTGTAGTACTTGCTATTGCTTTTTTTTCTACAGCTTTTTGGTTGTATTTTGATTCCACTAAAGCGTTAAATGTATTTACCGCGGTGTTAATTATTGCTTGTCCCTGTGCAATTGCTTTGGCTACACCATTTACTTTAGGGAATATGCTGCGAATTTTTGGGCAACAGAAGTTTTATTTAAAAAATGCTAATGTAATTGAGCGAATAGCCAAGGTAACCACCATAATATTCGATAAAACGGGAACGATTACTACCAATAAGAAAATTGAAATACGCTATGAAGGCGAGCCTCTTTCAGAAAATGAAGAAATATTATTATTCAATTTAGTAAGAGCTTCTAATCATCCTTTAAGCAGACAATTATACGATACACTTTCAGCTAAAGAGATTATTGAGTTTGATGCTTTCGAAGAAATTACTGGAAAAGGAATTCAAGCTACCTATAAAGGTGTTGGTATTAAAGTAGGATCTGCGAAATTTGTAAGTTTTAAAGGCGAACAAAATACCTTACAAACATCAGTGTATTTGCAGTTAAATGGAGAGTATAAAGGTTGTTATATTTTTCAGAACACCTACAGAGACGGGTTAAATAATGTGTTTGAAGGATTAAAAACTCAATCAAAGTTAGCGATTCTTTCTGGAGATAACGAAGGAGAAAGAGTGAGATTAGCGTCCTACTTACCAAAAGAAACCACCTTGTTATTTCAACAAAACCCGCAACAGAAATTAGATTTTGTTAAGAATCTTCAACAACAAGGAGAAAGAGTGATGATGATAGGTGATGGTTTAAATGATGCAGGAGCATTGGCACAAAGTGATGTTGGAATTGTTGTTTCAGAAAATATCAATGTATTTTCGCCAGCCTGTGATGGAATTTTAGATGCGTTACATTTTTCTGAGTTATCCAATTATTTAAAAGTCTCGAAGAAGGCGTTAAAAATTATAAAATGGAGTTTTGTTTTTTCATTTATTTATAACATCACCGGACTTTATTTTGCGGTTACTGGAAATTTACTTCCAGTTATCGCTGCAATACTAATGCCCTTAAGTTCAATAAGTATTGTGGTTTTTACAACAATAGCAACAGGTTACGAGGGTAAAGTGTTAAGAAAAAATTAAAAAACTGATAATTGTCATATTTAGTATATTTAAAGGAAATTATCTTAGCCAATTATTTTAAGTAAATATGAGTATTATTTATTTGTTATTAGCAATTAGTATTGTAATCGCTTTAGGCTTTTTCATTGTTTTTATTATCTCAGTTAATAAAGGCCAGTATGATGATATTTATACACCTTCTATACGGATGCTTTTTGATGATGAATTAGTAAAGGAAACTAAGAAAACAAATACAACCAAAATAAAAAAACAAAATTAAATATGGAAGTACAACAATTTTATTACGATAATAAAATCGTAAAGAATTTTATTTATGCAACCCTTGTTTGGGGTGTTGTTGGTATGTTAGTGGGGCTTTTATTAGCCTTTATGTTTTTATTCCCTAACCTAACCGATGGCATTTCTTGGTTAAGTTTTGGTAGACTTAGACCTTTACATACCAATGCTGTGATTTTTGCTTTTGTGGGTAACGCCATTTTTGCAGGAATATATTATTCACTTCAGCGTCTTTTAAAGGCAAGAATGTTTAATGACCTTTTGAGTAAAATCAACTTTTGGGGTTGGCAGTTAATTATTGTTGCTGCAGCGATAACACTTCCGTTAGGGTATTCAACATCTAAAGAATATGCCGAACTAGAATGGCCTATTGATATTGCCATTACTTTAATCTGGGTAGTTTTCGGTATTAATATGATTGGTACCATTATTAAAAGAAGACAACGACATATTTATGTTGCAATTTGGTTTTACCTAGCCACCTTTGTAACAGTTGCGGTTTTACATATCGTAAATAGTATGGAACTTCCGGTGAGTGCTTTTAAAAGTTATTCTGCATATGCTGGGGTTCAAGATGCATTAGTGCAATGGTGGTATGGTCATAATGCAGTAGCATTCTTTTTAACAACACCATTTCTTGGATTAATGTATTATTTTATTCCAAAAGCGGCGAATAGACCAGTATATTCTTATAGATTATCTATTGTTCATTTTTGGTCGTTAATATTTATTTATATCTGGGCTGGACCTCACCATTTATTATATACAGCCCTACCAGATTGGGCACAAAATTTAGGGGTTGCATTTTCGATAATGTTATTAGCACCATCTTGGGGTGGTATGATAAATGGATTATTAACCTTACGTGGTGCCTGGGATAAAGTGCGAACAGATCCTGTTCTTAAATTTATGGTGGTAGCGATTACTGGTTATGGTATGGCAACTTTTGAAGGACCTTTATTAGCTCTTAAAAATGTAAATGCTATAGCGCATTATACCGATTGGATTATTGCGCACGTGCATGTTGGTGCTTTAGCTTGGAATGGTTTTTTAACCTTTGGTATGATTTACTGGTTGGTTCCTAGAATGTTCAAGACCAAACTTTGGTCCTTAAAATTAGCAAATTTCCATTTCTGGATAGGAACTTTGGGTATCATCATGTATGCACTACCTATGTATGTTGCAGGTTTTGTACAGGCATCTATGTGGAAGCAATTTAACCCAGACGGAACCCTTGTATATGGTAACTTTTTGGAAACAGTAAACCAAATAATGCCTATGTATTGGATGCGTGCCATTGGTGGTACTATGTTTATAGTAGGGATGTTAATCTTGGTGTATAATATGATTCAAACCATAAGAAATGGTAGTAAAGTAGAAGATGAATTAGCTGAAGCACCTGCATTAGAAAAAATAACTAAAAGGCAAACTAAAAAAGAAGGATATCATACTTGGTTGGAAAGAAGACCGTTAAAATTAACCTTATATGCTACCATTGCAATCTTAATTGGTGGAGCTGTACAAATAATACCCTCCTTAATTGTAGACGATTATATTCCACAAATAACAAGTGTTAAGCCCTATACTCCTTTAGAATTAGAAGGAAGAGATTTATACATAAGAGAAGGTTGTGTGGGGTGTCACTCACAAATGATTAGACCTTTTAGAAGTGAGGTAGAACGATACGGAGAATATTCAAAAGCTGGAGAGTTTGTGTATGACCATCCTTTTTTATGGGGATCAAAACGTACTGGTCCAGATTTACACAGAATAGGTGGTAAATATTCAGATAGCTGGCATTTTAATCATTTTTACGATCCTCAAACAACATCAGATGGATCCATCATGCCTTCCTATAAATGGCTTATAAGAAATAAGCTTGATCGGTCTGATATTGTTTCAAAAATGGAAACCCTAGCAACTTTAGGAGTTCCTTATACCGAAGAAGATATAGCTGGTGCAGAAGCATCCATGGCTGAGCAAAGTGCTCTAATAGAACAAAACCTTTATAGTGACCCAGATTTTGCTAAATCTTATGAAGCAGATAAAGTGACAGCAGCAGATAATGGAGAAGAATTTGTAGAAATGAAGGATAGAGAAGTTGTTGCTATGATAGCATATTTACAACGATTAGGAACAGATATTAAAGTAAAAACAGATAACGAATAGTATTATGTTACGATTTATAAAAGGAAATTTAGAAAAAATAGATGGAGTAGAGATTTACCCTCTTATTTCATTACTTATATTTTTCACGTTTTTTGTAGCACTTTTTTGGTGGGTTGCCACTGCTAAAAAATCTCACATAGAAGAAGTTAGTAATATTCCATTTGATAACGATTTAAACAACCCATCATTATGAAATTAATAATGTCATTTTTAAGAGTACTCCTATTTTCAATAATAGCTTTTGTATTATTGGAGGAACTTGCCAATACAGAAAATCAATGGGCTTTTGAGAAATATCCCATAATTCAGTCCATCTTTTGGGGTCTAGTAATTATGGCGATTTTTATTGAAATAGTTGTGGGAACCATACAAAGAAGAGTATATAATTCTTTGAGTGATGAAGCTAAGACAAGGTATTTAAAGATTGAAGAGAATAACTACTTTAATAAACTATATGCAAAATTATTAGATTCTAGAGCTATTGAAGAAGAGGGCGAAATTATTTTAGATCATAATTATGATGGAATAAAAGAACTGGATAACACATTACCACCATGGTGGGTTTATATGTTTTATATGACTATATTTTTTGCTGTATTTTATTTATTAAAATATGAGGTATTTGATGGAGAGAGTAGTGCTATGGAGTATGAAACAGAAATCGCTAAGGCTAAGTTAGAGGTAGAAGAATACAAAAGGTCTAACCCAGAACTACTCAATGTAGAAAATGTGGCTTTATTAACAGAAGAATCAGATTTAAAAGCCGGAAAGACAATTTTTGACACCTATTGTGTTGTTTGTCATAAAGCAGATGGTGGGGGAGGAATTGGACCCAACTTAACCGATGAGATTTGGATACTTGGGGGTGGGATTAAAAATGTTTTTACTACAATTTCTGAAGGAGGAAGAGATGGAAAAGGAATGGTGTCTTGGAAACAAGACTTAAAACCACAGGAAATAGCTCAAGTTTCAAGTTATGTTTTAGGATTTCAAGGAACTACACCTGCAGAGCCTAAGGCAGCAGAAGGTGATGTATGGATAGATCCAGAAGCAGCTCCCGAAGAATAGAGATACTGAAGCCAGAAACTTATTTTGTTTCAAAAAACATTAATATAGATTTATAGTCTAGCCAATCCACTAGAAAACTTTAAATTATTGTATGGACGAAAATTTTAGAGACTCTATTGGTACCATAAATAAAGAAGGAAAAAGAGCTTGGGTTTTTCCTAAGAAACCTGTTGGGATATTTTATAAATATAGAAAATGGGTTAGCTATTTTTTACTGATTTTTTTATTGGCATCACCCTTTATAAAAATTAATGGGAACCAATTTCTAATGTTTAATGTTCTAGAAAGGAAATTTAGCATATTTTCTTTTCCTTTTTGGCCACAAGATTTTCATATTTTTGTAATCATGATGCTGGTAGGTGTTGTGTTTATTGTACTATTTACAGTTGCCTTTGGACGAGTTTTTTGTGGATGGATGTGCCCACAAACCATTTTTATGGAAATGGTTTTTAGAAGAATAGAGTATTGGATTGAAGGAGACCGTGGAAAACAGATTAAACTAAGCAAGCAAGAGTGGAATTCAGAAAAAATAAAAAAGAGACTTTTAAAGTGGTCTGTTTTCTTTATAATTTCATTTATAATAGCTAATGTTTTTCTTGCTTATTTAATTGGGAGTGACACATTAATCTTTGATATTTTAGATGGGCCTACGAATCACATAAGCACCTTAATTTCTTTATTGATTTTCACAAGTGTTTTTTATTTTGTCTTCGCATGGTTTAGGGAGCAAGTATGTATTATAGCTTGCCCTTACGGTAGGTTGCAAGGAGTATTATTAGATAATAAATCTATAATTGTAGCCTATGATCATAAACGGGGAGAAGGTGATAAGGGACGTTCTAAATTTAAAAAGAATGAGAATAGAGAAGAATTAGGTAAAGGGGATTGTGTAGACTGTTCTCTTTGTGTGAAGGTCTGTCCAACAGGTATTGATATAAGAAACGGGACTCAATTAGAATGTATAAATTGCACCGCCTGTATTGATGCTTGTGATAGTATTATGGAAGGAGTTGGTTATCCTAAAGGGTTAATTAGATATGCAAGTGAGGAAGAAATTGAAAAGAAAAAGAAGTTTGAAATTACTCCACGATTAAAAGGATATATCGCTGTTTTAGTAATTCTTTTAGGGGTGTTAATAGGAATGTTGTTTTTACGAAATAATGTAGAAGCATCAATTTTAAGGTTGCCTGGACAGTTGTTTGAGCATAAAGAAAATAACATCATAAGTAATGTATATACTTTTAAATTAGTAAATAAGACATCGGAGGATATTGAAAATGTTGAATTTAAATTAATATCTCATGAAGGGACTATTAAATTAGTAAGTCATAATAGTTTTGTAGTTCCGGCACAGGGATTAGCTGAAGGAACGTTATTTATTGAAGTAAATGCATCATCATTAAGTGGAGATAAAGATAGGGTGGAAATTGGGGTATATAGCGGAGAAGAACTCATTGAAACTACTTCTACTTCCTTTTTAGGGCCAAGAAGTTATCGGTAAAATAACAAGATTATATAAAAACATCCATGCAAAAGACATGGAAATAAATATGAAAATTAACTGGGGTGTAGGAATTGTTATTGGGTTTATTATTTTTATGAGCTTTATATTGTTTATGGTTGTAAAAATGATGACTAATGATAATTTAAATCATGATCTTGTTACTGAAGACTATTACAAAAAAGAACTTGTCTTTCAAGAAGAAATAGATGCAGAAACCAATGCCCAACTCTTAGAAGAAAATATTGCTATTATACGTGATGAAAATGTTTTGGTAATAGTTTTTCCTAGCCAATTTACATTGTCTAAAATAGAAGGGAAAGTATCTTTTTATAGGCCTTCAAATAAAAAACTCGATTTCGAAATACCTATTGTGCTTTCTAGTAATAAATTAATAATCCCTAAAAAGCAATTGGTTGATGGAAGATGGAATATTTCTGTGATTTGGGAATATGAAGGGGTAAAATATCTGTATAGAGATAAAATATTATATTAGTTATGTTATTATCAGCATTGGTGTTTGGACTTTTAGGAAGCTTTCACTGCATAGGAATGTGTGGCCCAATTGCCTTTATGTTGCCTGTAGATAGGTCTAATAATTTCAAAAAAACAAGTCAGATTTTTTTATATCACTTAGGTAGAATATTTACCTATAGCTTAATTGGTTTGCTTTTTGGACTCTTAGGAAAGAGTTTTAATTTATTTGGATTTCAACAACAACTTTCTATAATAGTTGGTGTCCTTATGATTGCAGTAATCCTTATTCCCAATAAAACCTTCAATAAATATAATTTTTCTAAACCTTTGTTTAAAGTTATTTCAAAAGTGAAAACCGCTTTAGGAAAAGAGTTGAAAAAGAAATCATCAGATACTTTTTTAACCATTGGATTTTTAAATGGTTTTCTTCCTTGTGGATTAGTATATATGGCATTGTTTGGGGCCTTGGCAACTGGCGATGCTTTACAAGGAAGTTTATATATGGCATTGTTTGGAATGGGTACTATTCCATTAATGACTACTGCAATTTATTTTGGAAACTTTTTAACGGGTAAAGTGAGACAATATATAAGAAAAGCAATCCCAATAGTTGTTGTTTTAATGGGGTTTTTATTTATTCTAAGAGGTATGGGGCTTGGTATTCCCTACATTTCACCCAAACCCATGGTAGAGCAAATAAGCACATCTTACGAGTGTAATTAGTTTTTTGTTTTTTCTTCTTTCTAAGATACTATTTGTGTATTTTTATTCTTCTGAAAAAAATAAGATAATGGAAACGATATTAGGAATAGGATCTAGAATAAATCATTCTACCTACGGAAAAGGAGTGGTGATTAATGTAACTTCAGATTTGTATTGGGTTACTTTTATGGAAGGTGGTTTAGAGACCATTCCTGTAAATGGTGACTTTGAAATATTAGATGCTGTAAAAGATGAGGTAGATACCGTCAGTTTTTCCGAAGTAGAAGATAGCCTTCGCGAACTACTGAAAAAATGGAGCGATGCTAGTGAAATTGTTCCTATTGCAGATAAATGGCGAGATGGAACTATGGTATTGGAACCTAAAGATTCTAATCTTTCGAATAAGGAAATTCCCGTAAACATCTTTTTTCATAAAATTGTGATGCTTCGTGATCGATTGCGAGTGATGGAACAAAAGATAAATTCAAGTAAAAATTTAGACGATCAAGAAAAGGTAGACATTCAACAATACATCACTCGATGTTATGGAAGTCTTACAACATTTAACGTCCTGTTTAAAAATAATTCACAACAGTTTAAAGGCGATAGCACAAAAAAATAACCTTATATTAATTTTAGAATTAAAATAGAAAAACAATTATGGAAGAATTTCAGCAAATAAACCAACCTTTATTAATAAACAGTTTAACAGACGAAGCAAAAGTTGCTTTTTATAAAAAAACCTATACCCATTTAGCGATGGCAGTGTTG
>MAAC01015543.1_pt1 | contig 15370 bp, 11 predicted proteins | sample 1115981 | NCBI WGS metagenome assembly MAAC01 (sample SAMN04961126, study PRJNA320927) | seawater metagenome | isolation source: sample BD02T64 sea water enriched with oil for 64 days | place: USA:Gulf of Mexico | collected 2013-07-27 | reverse complement strand
GTAGTAATTGTTGTCATTTTTTTTCCGTCTCTAGAGACTTTGTACAAATGCAAATACCCATCTTTTTCGCTAGTCCATGTAAAATATTTTTCATTTTCTAACCACATAATATTGTCATGGATATCTAACCAAGCATCCTCTTTATCAACTAAAATAGTATGTAAAGACATGGTTTTTGTGTTTCCAACTCTAACCGTATTTGTGTTTTGCTTTCTGTTCAACTGTTGAATCATTACCTCGTTAGAATTCGGAATAAAATCCATTCTAGCCAAATAATTATTCCGTGGGTCACCAGGAATATCAAACCATTTGGTAGTTCCTCCTTTTGCACTAACAACTCCTACTTTAACTGCAGAATTTATAGTTCCAACTTTTGGATATGGTAATGGAATTGGTTTTGAGTAAATAGAATCTGTATTGTTAATCATATAAAAAGTCCCAACACCTTTGGTGTCAGATTGCCAATACGCAATTTGTGTTCCGTCTGGGCTCCATCTAAAACCATCTCTACAAGACAATTCCTCTTCGTATACCCAGTCAAAAGTTCCGTTAATAATAGCAGTGTTACCATCAAAAGTAAGCTGCGTACTATTGCTTGAAGTGATATCTTCAATATAAATATTATTCTTACTTACAAAACCAACACGAGTTGCATCAGGAGAAAATTTAGCAAACATCATAGTAGTCGGTTCAATAGATTTTCCTAGCTGTGTTAGCTTTCCAGTTTTCATATCCAACACCCAATAATCTCCGCGGGTGTGATATCGCCAAACTTTACGAGTATTTGTGAAAATTAATAGCTTAGAATTGTCTGAAGACCATTGGTAATTAGAAATAGATAAAGGTTTAGATTGCCCTTTCGGAATCAATTGTTTAGCAGAAACTAATACTTTTCTTTTTCCAGATTTAGCTTCGTATTTGATAATATCTCTACCGCCAACATCAGTATTTCTTTCTACAGTAGAATACCCTTTGTTGTCTTTCATCCATCGAACAGGTCCATACCCTTTAGAACGATAGGTTCGGTTTTTATATATATCTTCTAGTGTAAGTGTTTTTTGAGACCAAGTAACAATTGAAAATAGGATAGCAAAACCGAACAAAATTATTTTTTTCATGAATAAAAAATTAGTTAAGTATGCAATTTACTCATTTCTGATTGTACATAGTATCCAAGTATTGATGCTTTTTATTCCTGTTAGAACAGATTATTCTTGAGTATCTGCAATCAGATTCCTGACCCAGTTATTCGGAATCATATCTATCGTTAAATTGACACGTTCTGTGTTTCCATTATTGACAACTCTATGAGGATCTGTTAAACGCATATACCAACACTCTCCTGGTTTCATATCAACAATAGTATTATTCAAATAAAACTCGATTTGTTCTTTGTTTAAAATTGGAATTGTCAATCTAATCACAGATTTTTCTACCTCCAAACCTAGCGTAACATCTATATGCTCTTTCACTACCGAGTTAGGTGCTAAGCGTAACAAACGAACTAAGGTCACTTTTGTTTGCTCTTGAAACTGTGCGACAATACTTTTTATGTATGGAGAAATTTCTAATTCTTTTGTGTGTAGCCATTCACACCAAGAGCCATCAGCATAATCTTCAGCAGGTGGAGGAAATGGAATGGTAGTATCAACTAAATGAGATGGGGAGCGCAACGGAATTACATTGTAGTATTCAAATCCGCCTAATTTTAATGCTTCAAATTCTGCTAGCATCTTTTCTGCATCAAATGATAAAGGAAGTTTTACACGATCTTTATAGCTAGTTTCTGCTGATATCATAAATGAGGGTTTTATTTTGAATAAAAATAAATAATCAACATTTTATATCCTTAAAATATGACGTCTATTTTTTGTGATTTAGCTAAAATCAGGTATTTGTACTTGGTAATTAAGAAGTGAATATTGATTTATTATAACCTTACAATACCAACAATCCTAATTCTTTAATGTTTTGGATGGGTTTCGAATACCAGAAGAGTTCAAAATCATCAAAATGAATTTCGAAATCGGTTTTCAATTGTTTAAATGAGGTTTGCTTTTCTGAAGTTGGTGCTAAGGATTCTAATGCCTCTAAAAACCATGCTCCAGTTTCTTTTTCCAAGACCAATTCTATACAATCTGTTTTTGTATGAAAAGCCAATTGCAACAAATGTCTTGTTTGGCCTCTCTTGGTTTTTGTGAATTCTGAAACCAATGGAGTGTTCCCTAACCAAACAATTTTAGCAGTAGGTTTTGTGTTCAGAATAGTTTCTGTAGCCAAACTATCGTTGATAAAATCAGGATCAATTGTTGTGCCTGGAACCTTAAAATCAAACCACTCTTGAATAGGAATATCAAAACCAATTCCATGCATAAAGTTAAAGAGCGATTTCTTTAGTCCAAAACTAAATTGTGTATGATCAATGCCCGTAGAATCAACAAAGTCTACATCATTATTGGCAAAGGTAATATCATTATAGCTAGGTGTAATTCCATATTCTTCAGGATGCATTCCAACAGGGCTATGGGCTGTCATGGCAAACTGATGCCAAAAACCAGATTGTAAAATTCCCATCTCAAATAATTGACGAACCATTTCTAAACTATCAATGGTTTCTTGAACTGTCTGTGTTGGGTAGCCATACATTAAATACGAATGCACCATAATATTGGCTTCTGTAAAGTTGCGAGTTACTTGCGCAACTTGTTCAACTGTTACTCCTTTATCTATTAGCTTTAGCAAACGATCAGAAGCAACTTCCAATCCACCAGAAACAGCGATACAACCAGATGCTTTTAGTAATAAACATAGATCTCGGGTAAAGTTCTTTTCAAACCGAATGTTCGTCCACCAAGTTACCGTTAGCTTTCGTTTTATGATTTCTAAGCCCAAGGCTTTCATTAAAGCAGGAGGAGCAGCTTCGTCTACAAAATGGAATCCATTCTCACCAGTTTGAGCGATCAGTTCTTCCATTCTATCTACCAATGTTTTGGCAGCGATGGGTTCGTAAATTTTAATATAGTCTAAAGAAATATCGCAGAAAGTGCATTTTCCCCAATAGCAACCGTGTGCCATGGTCAATTTGTTCCATCTTCCATCACTCCATAAACTGTGCATTGGATTGGCAATTTCAATAACAGAAATATATGTATCTAATAATAGATCAGAATAATCTGGTGTGCCAACTTCAGCTTGTTTATAGTCTTTTTGTGTTGTATTATTTTTGTAAACAACAGCATTGTTTTCTAGTAGAAAAGTTCTTTTGAATAACATCTCACTTGTGCTCGATGTAACATATTTGTACAATAATTCGATTGGTAATTCGCCATCATCTAGGGTGATAAAATCGAAAAACTCAAATACACGAACATCTTTTAAAGAACGCAATTCAGTATTTGGAAACCCGCCTCCCATTGATATTTTAATAGTAGGGTAGTGTTCTTTTATATATTGAGCACAACGAAAAGCACTATATAAATTCCCTGGAAAAGGAACAGAAATACAGACTAATTTGGGTTGTGTTTGGTTGATGTGTTTTTCTAAGATTGATAGTGTAATTGCATCAATAAACGTACTGTCTAACTGCAAGTGTTTGTATAATTCATCAAAAGAATTTGCACTTTGCCCTAAACGTTCTGCATATCTACTAAAGCCAAAATTTTCATCAATACATTCAATAATAAAATCAGATAAATCTTCTAAATACAAGGTTGCTAAATGTTTTGCTTTGTCTTGCATACCCATAGATCCAAATGCCCAATCTAGATCGTCTAACTGCTCAAAACGAGAAGCTTGTGGGAGAAAATTGTCGGCACAAATTTGTCTGGCTAAGGTTTGGTTTTTTCCTTGTAAAAAAAGAATCACATCGTTTAAAGGCTGTAAATACGCATCTCTTAATGTGTAAATTCGTTGGCAGTTTTCTGAAACGATAGTGTCATTTTCAAAAGCAATATCAAACAACTCTTTAAAAGTATCTAGGGTAAACAACTCCAAAATTACCTCGATACCTAGATCCATTTGAAAAGACGATATCTCTTTGGTATTTAAAAACCCTTTGAGATAGGCTGTTGCAGGATATGGTGTGTTTAATTGGGTAAACGGTGGAGTTATTAGTAAAAGGTCTTTCAAAGTGCTACTTGCTTAAAGGACAAAGATAGTTGAAATTGCTTGATGTTATGAAGAGAAAGAACGCAATGTTTTAAACCGCTGTTACACCTACTTGTGCTACTATAAAGTCATTTTCAACAGTACTTCTACTATCTCCGATGGCACCAATAATAATTCCTTGCTTATTTTTAATAGGCATTCCGCCAGCAAACGTAATCAACCCATTGTTTGAATGTTCAATGCCAAATAAAGGCATGCTTGGTTGTGATTTTGCGCCTAATACTTCTGTGTTTTTCTGAAATAAACTTGCTGTTCATGCTTTTTTTATCGCATTGTCAATAGCACCTAACAAAGCGCTGTCCATTCTAGAGAAAGCAACTAAATGAGCTGCTGAATCTACCACAGCAATATTCATTTTTTGGCGTCTATTTCTGTAGCTTTTTGTGTGGCCTTAGCAATTACTTTTGCTGCTTCTAAGTTGGTGATATTCATGAGATGTTATGTTTTTAACGAGAGATTAATCTTCTTATACACTTTTACCAAATATACTTTCTAATAATTCTGGTTGTAGCCATTTGATGAGTATAACTGCCGCTATCGATAGTAATGCTAGTATAATAAATAGAAGAATTGAAACGATTATAAGTACTCCGATAAATCGTAAAAGTTTTAAAATGGATGTTTTGAATGAATGTTTGTATAGTTTGCTAAAGGCAAAAAGGTAGTAAAGAAAATATATTAATGTACTGAGTGTATATACAAGTGGGTGGCTTACCATTGCAATAAAAAAAGTAATAATAGAAATATACATAGTAGTACCTTGTAAGTAAGCGTTCATAACAATATGTTCACCATAATTATAAGGTTTTCTATATGTCCATTTACTGATTAATGCGTAAACAGGGAGGAATAAAAAAGTGATTAAATTAAGGTATTTAAGCAAAAATTTCATCCATAGATCTTGAAACTGCAATTGGGTTTGAGCTGTTTGCTGTTGGTTTTTTAGTTTCTGTAATTCTAGATCGGAAATATCTAAAATCAAAGACAAGTCCTGCTTTGCTACGCTCTCCAATTCGGCTAAATTCTCATGATTAACACTTTTTTGAATCGCTATGAAATCATCTGCGAAAAAGTTAAAAACTAGTAATGACAAAGCGGCTCCAACAGCTAAGTAAGCAAAAGGATTTACATAGCGTTTTCTAACACCAGTTAAATATTCATTTAGTACTTCTTGAGGTGCAAGAAACATTTTTTTTAGCGTAGTAAAATACAAGCTGTCTAGGCCCATTTGAGCAAATAACTCAGTCAATAAAAACTTAAATGTAATGCGGTTTGTAATTACTTTTGCGCCACAGTTATCGCAAAATTGAGCATCTTTTTCTAAAGGATCTTGGCAATTTTTACAATTCATCTTTTTTTATTCTAAGATTTTTCTACAAATAGTTTAAAATTTTGTAACCATTTTGCTACTTGCTTTTTAAAGAATCCAGGGGCAATAAATACCATTACTTTCACCATAAACCCTCTAAAAGCTGTGTAGTCAATTTCTGCATCATAACGAGTTTCGTTTTCACTCAACTCTGTAAATGTGCTTTTCATGGTATTGTCAGTAAACTTATGGTGGTACTGCGCTATAAATTCATTTGGTAAATCGTTTTTTAAAATGGTTTCTGTCAATTCCATTTCTTTTTTACCCTGTTTATAAAACATTTTTGAAATGGAATTCACCTGTCCTTGTTCACCAGAAATCAACTCCTTTCTCAAAAAACCATCTTGGTATTCTTTTAAATATTCAGGATTGACAAAGTATGCCGTGACTTTTTCTTTTGGAGCGTTTATGGTTACAGAACAGGTAAATTGCATAATTTTTATTGTTTAGTGGCGTTTTCAAATGCGGTAGTTCCACCAACAACCGGAATGGTGATTGAGGTTCCATTTAAGTCAACTGTTAATTCAGTGCCAGGTTTTGGTAATAGTGTATAATTGTTATCACTAGAAAAAATCATCAGCCCAATTTGTTGTCCTTTTTTAATAATTTGATCATCTGGCTGTAGGTCAAAAGTCATTTTGTAAAACTTGCCAGGATGTAGCGGTTTACTTTTTCTAAGTGACTTATAATTCTGTAAATCTGCCCAACCACGCGTTATAATATTATCTGTGATTTTTACGGTTCTACCTTTGTTCCAAGGCAAAGAAACCATCCAAATAGACAAATTAGCAGAAGGTTTATTGCTTGCTATTTTTACGGTAATAGAAGTCAATCCAGAAATATGAAGGTCTTCTTTTAGTATAGGTGTCACAAAAAGTAATCTGTGATTTGTGTTGTCTGCTTGTGCTAAGGCTTCACCAGAGAATGAGTAATTGTCAACCAGTGTTTCTTTTGTCTTAGAACTAGACTTTACGGTTGTTAAATTTCCAACTTCTGGAGCACCTGCATTCAAATAGAAAGTAACTGGTTTTGCTGCAGGATTTGGGTAATCTGTATATGAAGTAGGGTTTTTTTGTTTGTCGTTTTCTCGCACAATCCAGGCTTTGGCATCGTTTTCAACGCCATTTTGAATGCCGTGTAAATAACGCGTAAACCAACGGTTCATCATTTTTATTGGAGGCGGTCCACCATGTCCGTTTTGATGGTAATAAATCTGCGTAGGAAGGCCCATTTCTTTAGCGCGTTTATAAATGCGGTAACTATGCTCTGGCATTACATTCCAATCATTAAAACCATGCGACATTAATAAGGCTGCTTTCATGGGTTTCATCTGATTTAAATAATCACGTCCAGCCCAAAAATCATTATAATCTCCTGTTGCTCTATCCATTCCATTCGCCATTTCTGTATCACGAACTTTGGCATTGTTGTAGTCTCTTTTTCTGATAAACTTCTTAGAACCTTTACTGTCTTTGATATACTTAGGATTTGGAATTAAATCTTCTCCACCACTGTGAATAAAATCATACAATACATCAATGTCTTCTCCTAAATATCCACCTGGAGAACGTACCAATCCGTTAGAACGGTAATAATGATAATACGAAGTATTTGGTGCAATAGGAATGATCGCTTTCAATCCTTTAACACCTGTAGTAGCTGCTGCCAACGGAATGGTCCCGTTATAAGAAGTCCCTGTCATACCTACTTTTCCTGTAGACCAATATGCTTTTACAGTTTCATTACCAGTTCTGCTGGTAAACCCTTTCGCACTACCAGACAACCAGTCAATCACCGCTTTGGGTGCTAACGATTCGTTTTTCCCTCCAACAGTTGGAGAGCCATCAGACAAACCTGTTCCTGGTGATGAAGAGTGCACAACAATGTATCCTCTAGGAACCCAGGTTCTAATTTGCGAATTCGAAATGATGGGTCTTTCTCCTCTTCGTGAAACTTCTACACGCGTTCTTTGTTTTGGAGTTGCGCCTAATTCGTGTTTTACATCCCAAAATAATCCATTTACAAATGCTGCGGTTCCTGCATAATATGGACTTGATTCATAGACAATGGGTAATTTTAAACCTTCTGTTTCTGTTTGTTTTGGTCTGGTTACGTCAACGTGCATTCTGTCTAGTTTTCCATCGCCATCTGTATCAAAAGTGGTTTCTACCCATAAATCATGTCGAATCCAGTTTTTAGGATCTTTAAAAGCTTCAACAATTTGTGCTTCTCCATCTTTAAAAACGGGCGTTGTTTTTTCTTGGGCCTGAATAGTTCCTAAAACAATAAAAAACGCTAGGAATTGAATGGTACTATTTTTCATACTTGATTATTTTTTATCTCCTGGATGATAGGTTCTTTTTGCTCTTTTTAAGACGTCTTCTCTATAGTAAGCTACCTCTTTAAATTGTTTGTCTGCATAGCGTTGCGATTGATCTGAAAAGTGTGGCGAATTTACATCACTACTTTGTCCACCAGCCAACATTGTTTTTGCCGTTACTTTGTCTCCAAATTCGACAACGGCAACAAAACTATTTCCAGAAGTTCCATATTGTCTTTTTGTGTCTTTTCCGAAACGAGTTCCGAATGATGCCAAAGCCCCCCAAGAACTAGAAGCCATTCCTACAGGTAAACTTGGTTTTGCATCGTTGAAGTCTTGCCTGATTTTTGCGTCATTTCTTTGGTAACGATTAAACGCTCCCCAAGGTGTTTTCCAAGAACCAAAATCTGCTTTCAGTTTCTCTAAACTTTGTTGAAAAACAGCAAGTCTTTCTTTTGGTGAAGCCGTTTTACTCATGTATTCAAACCTTCCAAGTCTGCTAATTCTTTTATTACCAACCATTCTAGGGATTTTTCCAGAACGATAGTAACTGTTTCTGTAAAATTGTACTAATGTCATTCCAACAGAATTCTCAGAAACTCTAAAGTCCCATTTCTTAAGTAATTCAATTGCTTCTCTCGCTTCTTTGGATTTTACGGGTGATTTTTTTGCCGCATCTAACAATCCGCTAATTAAAACATCTGCACCAGGTAAATACGTGTCGTATGCCAAGTCAATTAAAGAATCTATAGTTAAATCTGTTGCTTCTGTTAATAAAGGTATTGCGTGAATTCCTCTGTAGTTTTCTGGAAAGGAATACATGTACCTAGGATAGTCTTCTTTTTTAGGACTGTATTCTAACGCACTTGTAAAAGGTGTAGAATTACAATTTTGAATCCAACCGTTTGGTGGATTTAACACCAAGATATTATCTTCTAACGCATGCAATCCGTTCCAATCTGTTTTAGGATTACTTCCGTCAACTGGTTTTGTATAATCAAAACTCACATCTCTTTTCGGAATAAAGTTTCCGTGGTAATAGGCGATGGTGCCATCTGCATCTGCATAGACAGTATTATTAGAAGAGTTCGTTCTAATATCCATCATTTCATTAAACCCTTTATAATTCGATTTTTTTGTTCTTGTAAAAGATTGTTCCAATGCTTTTACGGGACTCCACATTAAGGCTGTTGTTACCCACTTGTCTCCATTTGCATGTGTAATTGGTCCATGATGTGTTCTGTAAGTCATAAAAGATTTCTCTTGTACTCCTGTATCAGATTTGTATTTCAAATTCACCTTAATAGAATCCAACGCTCTGATTTCTTCACCGTATTTGTACGAAGTTTTAGCACCATCTTTTACAATCGTTTCTTCAAATTCATCTATAATATCTGTACCTGTAGAGGTATGCATCCAACCTGTTTTGCTATTGAATCCTTGGTATACAAAAAATTGTCCCCAAGTTACAGCGCCATAGGCATTCAATCCTTCTTCACTTACCACATGCACTTCTCCTCTAAAAAAGAAAGAGGTATGTGGGTTGATTAATAACATGGCATTGCCAGATTTTGTTTTTGAACCTGCGATTGCAAATCCGTTAGAACCTCTTGGTTCATTATCTTTTAATCTGATTAAGCCATCAGAAATAGCAATTTTTTTAGTATCAGCATCGTAGAAGTTTTTAATTTTTCTTGTAGAAACTCTTTCAATATCTCCTCCAATAGATCCTTCGCTAAAATACATTGGCATCCAAGGTTCGAAATGGGTAATTAATTTAGGAGTTACTTCTGGATGTGTTTTTAAGTAATAGTTCAATCCATCTGCAAAAGCAACACATAGCTTTTGTAACCATACTGGACTTTCGTCAAAATGATTTTGAGCTTCTTCTTTGGTCATGTATAATCGTGCACGCAAATCGCTATACAAAGATTTTTCTCCTTCAACTTCTGCCAATCTTCCAATTGCCCAAATATAATTACGTTCTACACGATTAAAATCATCTTCTGCTTGTGCATATAACAATCCAAATACAGCATCTGCATCTGTTTTACCATAGACATGAGGAACTCCAAAATCATCTCTTATGATTTCTGTGTTTTTTGCATGTTGATCCATGCGTTCTTGCTCTGTTAATTCAGTACTTGTATTGCAACTTACAAAAGCAACAATACATAAAATCAATAGTTTTTTCATTTCTTATTTTTTTAATACAGAGAATTCGATACTAGAATCTGTAAATATGGTATGAGTTTGGGTTTTGAAATCTTTTTCGTCTGCTTTGTAGATATTATCTACATAGGTTTGCGGATTTAAATCTATTAAAGGAAACCAAGTACTTTGCACTTGAATCTGTAATTTGTGTCCTTTTTTAAAGGTGTGATGTACGTCTTGTAATTTGATGTTTACGTTTGTTTTTTTGTTGGGTGTAAAAGGCTCTGGTTTAGAGAAACTATTTCTAAAACGACCTCTTAAAACTTCACTACGCACCATTAAATGATAATTGCTCATTTTTAAATGCTTCTGCATGTTTTTGTTATTGTCTTTTGTATCTGATGGATGTACATCAATTACTTTAACAATCCAATCTGCAGCAGAACCAGTAGTTGCTACTTTTAGTTTGGCTAAAATATCTCCTGCTAAGGTAAAGTCTTCCGTTAATATTTCCGTTTCAAAAACCAATACGTCTGGTCTACGAGCAGCAAAACGTTGATCGTCTGTCATGTATTTTCTTGGAGTAAAAACTGTTTTAATATCTTCAGAATAGGGAACAGGGTGTTTGATATCACTAATAAATTTGATTCCTTTTGTTTCCTTTTTAGATGGTGTTAATTCTTGGTTATCTGATAAAAACCAATGTTGCTTAACTGCTTCTTTTGGAGGCCAAGCATCGAACGAATTCCATTCTTTTTTTCCTGAGTCGTATACATACGCTTCTGGTAATCCTGAGTTTTTATCTCCACTTCCTTTTAAGAAATGGTTAAAGAATTTAGATTCTATTTGACGTTGGTAATTTAATGAAATCGAATCTCCAAAATAATAATTCCCAACGGTGTTTTTCACAGAACTTCTTGTCCATCCACCATGATCCCAAGGGCCAAATACAAAGGTGTTGTAATTGTCTGGTTGGTTTTTCTCTATGTTTTTATAGGTTTCTATTGGTCCATATAAATCTTCAGCGTCAAACAACCCTGCAACAGTCATTGTTGCAACTGTTGAAGGAACTTTATCTAAATGTTGAATGATTCCTTTACTTTGCCAAACTGAATCATAGTTTGGATGCTCAACAATTTCTTTCCAGAAAAAATCATCTATCTGTTCATTGTTTTGTGGTGTAGCATTGTCAACAGTTTCCTTTCTAAAATATTTATTCAAGTTTTTTAAGGGTCCTGCATCTAAAAAGAATTGGTATTGATCTTGAGAATCCATTTTTGGAAATGAATACCAAGCGGTATCGGTTGGTTGGTCTTTATAAGCTCCAAATAAAGAGATGGCTCTAAAATAACTTAATAAAAAAGCACCATTATGATGAAAATCATCAAAGAAAAAATCTCCAATAGATGCTTGTGGAGATGCTGCTTTTAAAGCAGGATGTGCATCAATTGTAGAAACGGTTGCATAATGTCCAGGATAGGAAACTCCCCAAGTTCCAACGTTCCCATTGTTATTTTCTACGTTGTTAATTAACCAGTCAATCGTATCGTAGGTATCTGTTGTTTCATCTGCTTGATTTTCTTTTTTATTTGGAATGTATGCCCTCATATTATCATATACACCTTCACTCATCCATCGTCCTCTAACATCTTGATACACCACAATGTTTTTCTCTTTCATCATTTGAGGATTTGGAGCAATACGTGTTTTGTAATTCTCTTCTCCATAAGGCGAACAGCTATACGGAGTTCTTTTTAATAAAATAGGGTATGTTTTACTTTTGTCTTTTGGAGTGTAAATTTCGGTGTGTAATTTAGTTCCATCGCGCATTTCAATAGTAACTTCTTGTTTGTCGTAATTATTTTTAACGTAAGTGTTCGGCTTTTTAGAAGCATCTTCTGTTGTTGTATTACAACTGATAAATGTAGTTATTAAAAAGAGTGCTAAAAGGATACGAAATAGTTGTTTTTTCATGATGAGAGTTAGGTTGATTTGGAAGTAAATCTACAAAAGAAAAAAGTTTTGAGAATCATTTCAACTGTTAAAACGTTTTTTAATACTTTTATCGAAACAAAAATTAATAGAGACCATGAGAAATATTAGCTTTTTACTCGTTCTTTTCATACTAATTGGCTGTAATCATCAAACAGATAAAAAAGAAAAAGTAGTTGTTCAAAAGGAGTTTCCAGAAATCAAAGAAGGTCGATATAATGTAGCTTTTTTAATAATGAATGGGACTTTTAATACAGAGTTAACAGCACCGTTTGATATTTTTCAGCACACCATTTTTAGAGAAGGAATTAAACAAATGAATGTATTTACGGTTGCCAATACCGATGCCGCAATTACAACATTTGAAGGCATGCGTATTTTGCCAGATTTCAATTATTTAAAAGATAGTTTACCTCAAATTGATATATTGGTTGTGCCAAGCGCAGAGCATCATTTAGATTCTGATTTAGAGGACAAGGCCATGCTAGCATTTGTGCAAGGTGTTGATAAAAACGCCAAATATGTTACCTCACATTGCGATGGTGCTTTTGTATTGGCTAAAGCAGGTGTTTTAAAGGATAAAGTTTCTACTACATTTCCAAGTGATATAGACCAAATGCGAACTACATTTCCAGAATTAGATATCCGAAAAGATGTACTTTTTGTGCATGATGGAAAATACATTACTTCTGCTGGTGGCGCAAAATCGTTTGAAGCGGCTTTGTATTTATGTGAATATTTATATGGCAAAGAAGTGGCTAAATCTTTAGCTGGTGGACTGGTAATTGATTGGGATTTAGATAAAGTACCACATTTGATTGTTGAGAAATAGAAGAGAGAAATAAGAGTAAAGAAAAAAGACCAAAGAGCCAAGAAACAAGACTCGAAATGTCACATCGAGCGGAGTCGAGATGTAAATTAACGAATTGTGTTAACTGCAGTTTCTCAAGTTTGACTCTAAATGACGAATAACAGAGAGTTTAAAAAATAAAAAAAAGGGTACTTTTTTGAGTAGCCGTTTTTAATAAATTTTTTGTTGTTGAATGTATGCTGATGTAATTTTTGAAACTTCTGACGAGTATTTTCCAAACCAAATATAATGTTCTGCCTCTTTTACAGTATAAAATTGAATATCATTTCCTAAAGATTTCATTTTGGTGTAAAAATTAGTAGCACTTGCATACGGACAATTCATGTCTTTTTCCCCATGAATTAAAAGCATTTTAGTGTTGGTTTTTTTTATTAAATGGTTTGGAGAAATTTCTTTAGCCTTATCCTTGTAATCAATATGTTCTCTAATCCATCTTGTGTTTTTGTCGGTAAGATCATACACTGCAGCATTCACAATTACAACATTGGGTTTCGCACTTGTTTTAAGGTTGTCAGTTGTTTCATTCCAATTTTCTACTAAAGTAGTGGCCAGCGCTAAATGACCTCCTGCAGAATTTCCTGTGGCTAAAATTTTAGTTGGATTGATATTGTGTTTTTTTGCATTTTCTCTTAACCAACGAATGGCAGATTTTGCATCTTTTACTGCTGCAAACGGATAGGTTCCTTGTTTAGCTTTTATTCGATACTCAACAACAGCAACTACCCAGCCATTTTTTGCATATTCTTTTGCGGTACTAAAATACCAAAATGGATTTCCAGTAGACCAGCTTCCTCCATGAAACTGAACTATAGTTGGTCTAATTCCTTTAAATACACGCTTATCTGGTAGAAAAAGATGCATTTCTAATTCGAAATTATCTACTGTTTTATAAATTTCGATTAGATGATTTGCTCTTTCGTTATACTGTTTTTTATAAAGATTAATCAACTTAGTAAGAACGCTGTTATTTTTATGGTTAGTTGTAAGGTTGTTATAGAAATCTCCACTATTTTTAACTCCTTTATTATCGATATGCTCATATAAATATTTTTCTTTCCAGTACGTATTTACTTCTGAATTGCTAAAAAAAGTATCTATTACATTCCAATTTGCATGTAACTGTTGATTGTCCATTTTATTATAATCCCCATTTTGTAATTTTTTAGTACTCTCTATAGAAATAAAGGAGGCTGCATAACTTATAAAATATTTGTTGGAAAGGAATTTAGGTTGATTAAAATCAAGAAGATTTAGATCGAGTCTTTTTTGATTTATTTTTGAAAATATAGTTTTTTCTCCAGTAAAGCGTTTATGGAATTTGGGATATTCTAGAATATATTTGTCAAGCGAAACTCTAATTGCTAAGCTTTCATAATTATATGTTTTGGAATCTAAGTTCTTTTTGTTTTTTTGAAGATGATTGGTAAATATATTCTTTATAGAATCAATCTTTTTTGTAAAGTCATTTTGGCTTAAAGAATGTAATGTAAAGAACTGTTTGTTTAAATAGCTAAAAATAGGAGTTCCAATTACTTTTTGTTCATTTAAAAAAGTTTCTTTTTTTATAGGGTCTATTGATTCTTTCTTTTTACTGCAACTTAAAAAAAATACAATAAAAATATAGAAGTAGTATGTCGTTTTCATCTTGTACTTAATTGGTGTATAATTCGTTTGCAATGATCCATTCTCCATCAAAAAAACGCCATTCTGTGATGCCATTTTGTTCACGAATGGTTCCTTTATATTTGTATATAGCAATATATTTTTCAAAAGCAATGTCATTCTTACTTTGAATTGAAATAATATCGTGTTTTACGATTTTATATCCATATGATATGTTTTTTTTAAGAACTTCTTTGATTCTTTTCTTTCCGCAAATATTATTAGTAGAAATACAAGCATCATTGCTAAATTTTGACATAATAGCATCAATCTTGCCTTCATTTACCCAATTTGTAATATTGTTTCTAGAAGTTTCTATTCTATTTTTTACTTTTAATTCTGATGAATTTGAAGTATTGAAGTAGTAAGCTGAAATTAAGATAAGTCCAATCAGAAATAGTACTAAAAATGAAATCGTAGGTTTCTTTTGAAAAGCAACTATTTTTTCTAGCCAATTCCGCGTCTCTTTTTTCTCTATGGGAAGCTCTTTAATTTCATAATTCAATGTTTCAAGGATTAGTTTTAATGTAAAGCTCCTTGGTGTTACTTCACCTGCTTCTATTCGCTGTAAAGTTCTAATATTTAAATTACATGAATCAACAAGTTCTTTTTGAGTAAGCCCTTGTTCTTTTCTAAGTTCAATAATTTTTTTACCCAAACCTGGCTGGTTCATATGTAGTAAATTTTTATACAAGAGTACTTAATAGTTTTAAGGTTAATAACGAATTTTAAAATATTTGATACGGCATTTATATGACATTACTAATGTCGTGTTAAAACCGTAAGTTACAATTATAAATAAAAAAAAAGGCTACCAAATTGGTAGCCTTTTTTA
>MAAC01006778.1_pt1 | contig 15370 bp, 15 predicted proteins | sample 1115981 | NCBI WGS metagenome assembly MAAC01 (sample SAMN04961126, study PRJNA320927) | seawater metagenome | isolation source: sample BD02T64 sea water enriched with oil for 64 days | place: USA:Gulf of Mexico | collected 2013-07-27 | reverse complement strand
CAAAGTCATCGAGAACACCCCGCGCGCCCCCTGGGTGGATGCCGCCGAGGCCAAGCACGAGTTCGGCCTGAGTCTGTGCGAGCCGAGCGAGGCTGAGTGCGACGCTATTGTCGTGGCTGTGGGGCATGACGAAATCCGTAAGATGGATGCCGAAGGTATCCGGTGCTTACATCAAGCCGGGGGCGGTAATGTACGAGGTGAAGTATGTGCACCCATCGAATGCCGTCGATGTGCGGTTGTGATTGAAATTATTGGCCCGCAAATAAAAGTGTGCTCTTGTTTGTTAAGCGAACCCTTGGCTATTTTAGAAGATAATCTTTCGTTTAGAAGTAACTCGTTGTTCCTTTAAGGTAATTGCGATTCCAGTCATGAAAAGCAGCACTTCAAAAATACATCCGACAGCTATAATAGAGTCAGGCGCAAAGTTTGGCAATGATGTTCATATCGGTCCTTATTCGATCGTATACTCCTCTGCGCGTATCGGCGACCGAACGCTTATCGGCGCACACTGCGAAATCGGGCTTCCAGCTGGAGGTTTTGGCCAGCACAATGTTGAGCCCCCCGTGCTCGAGGTGGGTGAGGACTCTATTATCAGGTCAGGAACAGTTATTTACGCCGGGTCGAGTTTTGGTCCTCGACTAGAGTGCGGCCATAAAGTGACGGTTAGGGAAAACACCGTCGCAGGGGTGAATCTGCGACTTGGAACCTTGACCGACATACAGGGGGACTGCACATTCGGAAACTATTCACGATTGCACGGTAATGTTCAAATAGGCAAGCTCAGCAAAATTGGTAACTTCTGCTGGGTCTTTCCTTACGTTGTTTTCACGAACGACCCGCACCCGCCTTCAGAGCACTGCCTTGGCGTGGTGATGGACGATTATGCTGTGGTCGGTGCACAAACGATCGTCATGCCGGGGGTGACCTTGGGCCGAGAGTGCGTCATTGGCGGCGGCTCGCTGGTCTCGCAGGATATCCCTCCCGGCATGCTGGCTATGGGTCACCCGGCCAAACCCCGTGCGAAAGCGAGCATGCTTCGCGACCGCGCCGATCCGGCAAAAAGGGCATACCCATGGATGAGTAATTTCAATCGTGGGATGCCCTGGAAAGATGTTGGATTCGAAAATTGGCTGCATCTCAATCAAAAAATCTCATGAATAGTCCAGAATCTTTAAAAGCAGTAATTCATTGCACAATGAAAGCGGTTGCTGAAGAGCAAGGTGTGACGTTGGTCCCGCTGGTCGACGATACCCCGCTTCTCGAAAGCGGCCTGGATTCTCTTTCTTTTGCGATCTGTGTCGCAGAGCTCGAGAGTCGGCTCGGATACGACCCCTTCGTGCTAATGGAAGAGCCAATTTACCCTCGCACGGTGAGGGAGTTCGTAGATATCTATGAACGCTTCGCTCACAGGCGGGCATGATGAGTCGCCAAGCTACCGAATTTGAGGTTCGCGCTTCTTTCGCTTTGAAGTCGGACACTCAGGCATTCGACGCAAGTCAGGTTCAGTCGGCCCGTGCGGCAATGCGGGCCAACGGCAGTCGGTTCACCGGGGTAACGGCCGCATTGCATGCTCATCCAGCCAACGTCGTACGCGGGATACTTGCGCTTGACGGAGTTGCAAAGTCCGTCGTGTTGGTCCCCTTCACGGCATGCGACGCCTTTGCGGACCAGGCCCTCAAATTGTGCAACCCGGATGTCGTAGTCTGCGACGAATATGTATCAACGGATCGTTGGCCGGCCGCGATCCGAGCGCCGATCTCGAGCTTGTCTGTTTCGCCCGCGACAGGAAAGTTGAACGACGGCGTCCCTTTCGTTGCGACCACGTGGGTGCTGGCAACATCAGGGACAACAGGAACGCCGAAGTTTGTCGCACACACGGGTGCCACTCTGTCTCGTACTGTCTCGCGCTCGGAGCGGGCATCGAAGTACGTTTGGGGCCTCCTGTATGATCCCGCGCGGTTTGCAGGAATGCAGGTGGTTCTTCAAAGCATGGCAGCGGGGAGCGCCCTGGTTGTGCCGCCACCGATGATAGGGCTCGGCGCAAAAATTGATTATCTGATTGAGCATCAAGTGACCGCATTATCTGCGACACCGACACTTTGGCGAAACATCATGATGACCCCGAATGCGCGAGGCTTGAGGCTGGAGCAGATAACCCTAGGAGGGGAGATTGCCGATGCGCAGGTTCTTGCGCTCCTGAAGCGTAGCTTTCCAGATGCGCAGATAACGCATATCTACGCTTCCACTGAGGTCGGCGTTGGATTTTCGGTGCACGACGGTAATGCCGGCTTCCCTGCCGAGTGGTTAGGAACAGGCGCTGGGGGGCGGGAATGGAGATTAACAGCACAGGGAACACTCGCCGTACGGCTTCAAGGCGCTAGGCCCAAGTATCTGCACACTTCGGAGTTGCCTCCCTCTGCAGACCAGTGGTTCGATACCGGCGATCTCGTAGAAATCATTGACGGCCGCGCACTATTTCAGGGGCGTCTAAATGGGTCGATCAACATTGGCGGTAACAAAGTGATGCCGGAAGAGGTTGAGCAGATTATCGGCTCACATCCATCGGTTGCCGCAGTTCTGGTGCGCGCAAAAAAAAGCTCAGTAGCTGGTGCACTTGTTGAAGCGCTTGTCCAGTTGCACCCGGAGGTGCCGGAGAGCCAGCATTTGGAAATTTCTCGGCAGATCAAAGTGCTTTGTCGTGATCAATTGGCCGTCTTCAAAGCGCCGGCATTTGTGAAGATGGTGGATAAGCTCCCGGTGAGTGATAATGGAAAAGTCATGCGAAACGCCACATGAATAATGCTAATAGCGACGAAAACAAGAATAAGTGGGTATGGGTAACGGGCGCAAGCCGTGGGCTTGGTCTGTCTATCGCAAAAAAACTGCTAGATTCCGGTTTCTCTGTTCTCGCCGCCTCGCGGACTAGTAGCGGAGCCTTGCAAGAGCTGATCTCTGAGCATAGTGAGCGGATCGTATTTAAACCGCTGGATCTAAGTGTATTGGACGGCATCCACTCCTGGTGCGGTTCAATGGTCAAGTCGTATGGCGCTCCCTACGCCTTGGTAAATAATGCTGCGATCGCGCACGATGGCATTTTGGGAACAATGCATGAAACCCAGATCGCAAGCGTTATTCAGGTCAATATTACAGGCACCATTTTTCTTACAAAGTATGTTACCAGGGCGATGCTCAGAAATCGCTCCGGTCGGGTTGTAAACATTTCGTCCATAATCGCGAGTACAGGATTTAATGGACTGAGCGTTTATGCCGCAAGCAAGGCAGCACTCAACGGATTTACTCGAAGTCTTGCGCGGGAACTCGGCAAGGCTGGAATTACCGTCAATGCGGTAGCACCGGGCTACATGAAAACTGACATGTCTAGCTCGATTAATGATGAGCAACTCGACCAGATCCAGCGGCGGTCCGCTCTGAGACGGCTGGCGGACCCAAGCGAGGTTGCGTCGGTCGTGGAATATTTGCTATCTCCAGCTGCCGCCGCAATTACCGGAACTGTGATCACAGTGGACGCAGGGAATACTGCGTAAACGCGCTATCAAATACTTGTATTCCCATTAAATTATGTCGATAGACAGTTGTTATCTCGTTGATCTGCCCAAAATCTCCGATCCCAGAGGCAATCTGACCTTCGTCGAGGGCGGTCAGCACATCCCGTTCGACATTCAACGCGTGTATTACCTTTACGACGTGCCAGGGGGCGCGGAGCGGGGCGGGCATGCGCACAAAGCCTTGAGGCAGTTGATCGTTGCCATGTCGGGGAGTTTCGACGTTGTGCTTGACGACGGCAAAGAGAAACGGCGTTTCCATTTAAACCGGTCATACACGGGACTTTACATCTGCCCGATGATTTGGCGAGAGCTCGACAATTTTTCATCCGGATCAGTTTGTATGGTACTGGCGTCAAATCGGTATGACGAAGATGATTACTATCGTGACTACGCTGATTATCTGGCGGCTCAGGGGGTGGCGGAATGATTCCCTTCCTGGACCTGCGCGCACAGTACATTGAGCTCAAAAGCGAAATTGATACTGCGTTGGCAAGGGTGCTCGACAGTGGCTGGTACATCCTTGGCCCTGAAGTCGAAGCCTTCGAAGCCGACTGGGCCCGCTATTGCGAAGCGCAGCACGCCGTTGGCCTTGCCAATGGGCTGGATGCCCTCACGCTGGCCTTGCGCGCGCTCGATATCGGGCCTGGCGATGAAGTCATTGTGCCGTCGAACACCTATATCGCCACCTGGCTTGCAGTCTCGGGTGTGGGCGCAACCCCGGTGCCCGTCGAGCCAGACCCTGCCACCTACAACATCGACCCGGCCCGCATCGAGGCCGCGATTACGCCGCGCACCCGTGCCATCCTGCCCGTGCACCTTTACGGCCAGCCTGCCGATTTGGACCCCATTCTCGACATCGCCCGTCGCCACCAGTTGCGTGTGATCGAAGACGCCGCCCAGGCCCATGGCGCGCGCTACAAGGGCCGGCGCATTGGTGCCCATGGCGATATCGTCTGCTGGAGCTTTTACCCCGGCAAGAACCTGGGTGCCCTCGGAGATGCCGGAGCAGTCACCACCAACGACGCTGCGCTGGCCGCGCGCGTGGCGCTGTTGCGCAACTATGGCTCGCGGCAAAAGTACGTGAATGAGGAAGCCGGCGTGAACTCGCGGCTGGACCCTATTCAGGCGGCGGTGCTCCGGGTCAAATTGGGTGTGCTGGACAACTGGACTGCGCGCCGCCGCGCCGTGGCGGCGGCCTACACCGAAGAGCTGCGTGGCAGCGGCCTGATCCTGCCGCATGTGCCCGACTGGGCCGAGCCCGCCTGGCATCTGTATGTGGTCCGCTCCCCTAATCGTGACGCGCTTCAGGCCAAGTTGACCGAGGCCGGCGTGGGCACGCTGGTCCATTACCCGATTCCGCCGCATATGCAGCAAGCCTATGCCGGCATGGGCGCCGGTCCAGAAGCCCAGCCGCTGGCAAGGCGCCTGGCCGATGAGGTGCTGAGCTTGCCGATGGGGCCGCACTTGGCGCTCGATTGCATCAGTTCAGATATCGTCTCCCACATGAAAAGGCACTTTAATCATGTCTAGCGTGATCGTTCATATTGGGCCGCCGAAGACAGCTACGACATCATTGCAGAAAGCGGTTGAAGTTATTGATTGTCCTTCTTTGTATTTTGGGGGTACTTTCCAACCGAGGCCGCGCAATTCGGGAAGCCTTTGTCAGCGGATTTATCATTACTGCTTGAAAGATCCCCAAGGAGATGTCGATGCCAAGAAATTGCGCGCAGAGATTGAAGAAACTCTGAATAAGAAAAAATCCATTCTGATCTCAGAAGAAATGTTTCTGCTTGATCAGGGCGCCAACTCAATCGAAAGAAAACTGCAGCGCTTGGCTAACCTGCTTCATGGCTTTGAATGCAAAGTGCTCATCACTGCTCGATCAGGAGAAGGGGCGCTTCCATCGCTTTATCAAGAGATTTTCAAGTCACTTCCTATTCAGCAGCAGATCGATTTTGGTAAATTTTGCCGTAGTCGCAATGCGTTGTGCTACGACTATTCTAAAATAGGCTCAATCTTGGAGGGTTTGGGTTTTGGCGATATAGTCTTGCTCGAATTCAATAAATTTACGAGCGAAGCAACGGACCTCGGAAGTGTTTTAAACATTAACGCACCTGGAGCATCTGTTGTAAGGTTGCAAAAAGAGAACTCAGGAAAAATACGAACGGACAATCAGGCCCGATTGATCCCTAAAGTTACGATAAAGGGTTTAGGCAGGGCTCCATTAGTGAGAACTCTTATTGATCGGCTGAAATTGCGGAGTTTGCCGGGCTACCGTGAAGTGGTTTCGCTGATAGATCGTATCCACATCGTTCCGTCTTCAGACCGTGAGCTTGTAGTTCCTGAAGAAATCGTCAGGCAGCTGAAGAGCTCATACCACAAGGCTGTCCTGAAATATGGGGCGTATGGAAAAGATGCCAAGTGACTCATAGAGTGAGTTTATCTTCGTCCCGCGGACTTATCCGATCTATGCTGATCATAGGGTCAGCGCAGTCAGTTCAAATTCTGATTTCGATAGTTCGGATGAAGATGCTGGCCATACTGCTTGGTCCATCCGGTGTCGGCCTGCTGAGCATCTATAACAATCTGCAGGGCATGGTGCAGCAAACAGCTGGCCTTGGCATGGGGTCGAGTGGCGTTCGGCAAATTGCCTCCTCACGCGGAGAAGAGGCCACATTGAGCCGCGTGCGTCGCGTGCTGTTTGCGGCACATCTTGTGCAAGGCGCGCTTGCCTTGGCGGCCGTTTGGCTGTTGCGTGCGCCCATTGCCACATGGCTTTTCGGGGATGCGACCCGTGCCACCGAGGTGGGGTTGATTGGTGTCGCAATTCTTCTGGCGCTGCTGGGCACAGCCCAGACCGCGCTATTGCAAGGGCTGCGCCAAATCGCCGACCTGGGGCGCGTTACCGTGATCGCGGCCTTGTTGGGCACGGTGGTAGGCCTCACTGCGGTCTGGGTGCAGGGCGAGCGTGGCCTGATCTGGTTTGTTCTCGCTCAACCCCTGGGAACCGTTCTTGTTGCGCGCTACTTCACGCGCCGTTTGCCCACGCCCACAACCGCACGCCTGTCGGTTTTGGAGACATGGCAAATCTGGAAGCCCATGGCCAAGCTGGGGGGCGCTTTCATGTTGGGCGGGCTGAGCACGGCAGCAACCCTGCTGCTCGTTCGCGGTCGCATATCGCAAGAGCTGGGCCTCGACGCGGCCGGGCACTTCGCCGCCGCGTGGGGCATTACCATGACCTATGTCGGCTTTCTGCTGGGCGCCATGGCGGCGGACTACTATCCCCGGCTGACCGAGGTGATCCATGACCGGGCTGCGGCTGTACGTCTGATGAACGACCAGTCCCAACTGGGGCTTGCCATTGGTGGGCCGGTGATGCTGCTGCTGATTGGTCTGGCGCCGTGGGTCATTACCGTTCTTTACTCAGCGGAATTCGAGTCTGCAGTGACCCTGCTGCAGTGGCAAACGATCGGGAACGTGTTCAAGCTGGCAAGTTGGGCGCTTGGTTTTTCTCTGGCCGCCTCTGCACGGGGAAAAACATTTCTCCTGGTTCAGGTCAATTTCAACGTCCTGTTCCTTTTGATGCTTTGGCCCACGCTTGCGACATTCGGAATTCAGGCGGCAGGCCCAGCGTTCTCCATTGCGTACATGCTGCACTTTTGCTTGCTTGTTGCGCTTGTGCGTCGCATTCATGGCTTCCGTTTTCAACCGCTCTCGCTCGGCCTGTTGGGGCTACATGGGGGGCTGGCGGTTGGGCTGATGGTACTGGCCTTGACAGCCCCATACGTGGCAGCAGCGGCCTCTATCATCCTCGCCTGCGCCACGGGGTTGTTCGGCCTGCGCATCGTTTTGGTCAAGATTGGCCCCGGGGGCCGCCTCGCCACCCGCTTCGGGCGTTTTTACGCAGCCATTCGCTGGCCCCTACCAGAGACCCCATGAAAAACACCAACTCAGACCGCCCGCTCGTCACCTTCGCGCTGTTTGCCTACAACCAGGAGCAATACATCCGCGAAGCGGTGGAGGGCGCGTTTGCGCAGACCTATGAACCTTTGGAGATCATCTTGTCGGATGATTGTTCGAGTGATCGAACATTCGAGATCATGTGCGAGATGGCGCGGGAATATCGGGGGCCGCATCGGGTGAAAGTGCGGCGCACTCAACTCAACGCAGGGCTGTCAGAGCATATCAACGACGTGGCAAGAATAGTTCAGGGGAAAATTATTGTTCTTGCGGCCGGCGATGATATATCCAGCTCTGTGAGAACAGAGGCACACGTTGAAATTTACATGAAGTATGACAATACCTTTGCTGTATTTTCAGATTACAATACATTTCCCGATCCAGCTTCAAAGAGGTATCACTTCAAAGACAGAGCATGTTTAACCGATGCTGAAATAATTTATAACGGAGGCGGTGTTCAAATCGGAGCAACTTATTCCTACCGGCGCGAATGCTTGTCTTGGCCATCGCCACTTCCCTCTTGGTTGACTTCAGAGGACAGATTGCTTCCCTTCAGGGCGGCACTATTAGGTAACGTTCGATACATTTCTGATGCTCTGGTATTGTACCGTGTTTCCAATTCTCCAAGCGAAAGTCGGGCACGTTCTCGACGAATATTGGGCTTAAATAATGCCGAGCATTTTCCTCTGCTCTGGCGGGAGTTCTGCGCCGCGGCGTTTCAAGGGAAGATCAGTCTAAAGAAAAAATTTGTAATTGGCATAATTCTGAAAGCGCGTTCGGGTCAGTTAACGCTGGAGCGTGCAAATGTTATACCTAGGGGGGTGACAGATTTGGCATTTAGTCCCCTGAGGTTGGCTCGAAAAATAGCGGTGCTTCATGACCAAAAGAGGTGCGGTGGTGGGGGCGGCAATGAATGATGTGTGCATCTACGTTTTTTCCTACAACCGTGGGAAATTTCTTTTAAATTGCTTAAGGTCGATCGAGGCCTGCGCCCCTGGCATTCGCGTCTGTATTCTCGATGATAATAGCACTGATAACTACACGAAGTCGGTTTTAGGTAATCTTGCGCAACATTATGCGGTTGTGGAGAACACCAACGAAACGCATGCAGAGATAAAGACTGGTGGACTATCCGGCGCGATGAATATCGCGATGATGATGGCCAAAAAAGAATGCGTAAAACTGGCCGTTTTCATACAAGATGATATGCAGTTTGTCCGTCGGCTCGATGATGGTGAAATCAAAAGCTATTATTCTTACTTCGACTCTGTGCCAAATTCGATGCAGATTTCAACCGCGTTCATTAGAGAGCTTAGCGGTGATACATTTCATGAAGACTATGATACTTCGAAAAATGCACACGCTTACATTCGTTTGGAAGCCCGCGAGCGCGGTAAATCAAGCTTTTCTGCTTCTGGTGTGTTTTCTGTCGACAGATTTCATGATCTTTTCCATAATTTCGATGTTGGAGAGGGGGCAAACAGTGCAAAGGCCCGAAGTCTCGGATTGGTTTGTGGCCGCGCTATTTACCCTAACATGTGTTGGCTTCCTTATCCCCTATCATATCGGGGGAAGAAGAAAACCTTTAAGCATAATGTTTTTGAGAAGCTCGGCCGGTCGGGTTTTTATCCAATTGATTTAATGACTCCAGAGCAAGAGGCCGCTTTTCTGGCAAGAGATCGTAACATTCCTCCAATAATGGAACGGTTCCTCTTTGCGCCCAATGCCCCCCGTCATGACATTTGGTCGACGGGCGGCGGGGAGTACAATTTTGTCTGCTACGGAGGGTTAAGTTCTAAGCTCTTCATCGGCGCACGCGTTGCGAAAAGTTGGCTAATTCGGCGGAAGCTATGAAGCTCACCCTCCTCCTCCCCGACCTCCGCGGTGGCGGGGCCGAGCGAGTGATGGTCGATCTCGCGCGGGAATTTGCCCGGCAAGGGCATCAGGTGGAATTCGTTCTCATGCAGGCTTTAGGCGAGTTGCTGCCCGAGGCTCAGGCGGAATTCACCGTTCATGACCTCAGCGTCTCACGTGCCCGGCAGCTGCCGCGGGCGCTGGCGCGCCACCTGCGCTGTCATCGCCCCGACGCGCTGCTGGCTGCAATGTGGCCGCTGACGGTGATTGCCCCAATGATGCGCTTGGCGGGCTATCGCGGACGAATCGTGGTGTCTGAGCACAACACTCTGTCAGTTCAATATGGTTCATGGGGCGCGGCGCACCGCCGGGCGCTGAGAAGCAGCATGGCGGTGGGATACAGGTTGGCCCATGCCCGCGTGGGGGTTTCGGCCGGGGTGGCGAATGACATCGCAACACTGTCTGGACTTGCCCGCGCCCGGTTCGAGGTGATTCACAATCCTGCCTCTCCACGCCCTGATCCAGCCGGTCACGCCGTTGTCTTCGCCGAATCGCTGTGGCCACGCCCTTCTGGCGGTCGCATCGTGACGGTGGGCAGTTTGAAGGCGCAGAAGAACCATCCGCTCCTTCTTCACGCCCTGGCGCGTGTCTCCCATTTGGATGCTTGCCTGACGATCGTCGGCGCGGGGGCAGCTGAGGCGGAGCTGCGCCGCCTGGCTGCGGAACTGGGCATTGCCGAGCGTGTTGTGTTGGCCGGGTTTCACCCCGATCCAACCCCGTTCTACAACACCGCCGATCTTTTTGTGCTGTCTTCAGACTACGAGGGATTCGGCAATGTCATTGTCGAGGCTCTGGCCCAGGGGCTGCCGGTCGTGTCGACAGACTGCCCCTCGGGGCCGGGCGAGATTCTGGAGGGGGGGCGCTGGGGGGCACTGGTGCCCGTTGGTGATGCAGATGCACTTGCTGCTGCCATTGATCGCGCCCTCGAAACGCCCCACGACCCTGCCGCTCTGCGCCGCCGCGCCGCCGACTTCGCGCCCGAGATTGCGGCGCGCAAGTATCTCGACCTGTTGGGCCTGACATGACCCCCACCCTTTACCTCACCCGCAATGGTCTGTTGGAACCCCTTGGCCAAAGCCAGGTTTTGCCCTACTTGCGGGGTTTGTCGGGTGATCACCACATTACCTTGATCACCCACGAGAAGCCCGACGATTGGAGCGATTCTTCCCGTATGGCTGCGGCGCGCGCCGAATGCGATCGTTACGGCATCCGCTGGCGGCCGCGCCTTTTTCGCGCGCGGCCGCAATTCATCGCCCCGGTGCTCAGCCTGATCCGCATGACGTGGGAGGCCTGGCACCTGGTGCGGCGGGGCGAGGCTCGGCTGATCCATGCCCGCTCGTACTTGCCCGCCGGGGTGGCGTGGGCGGTTTGGCGGTTGACCGGCGTGCCCTTCATTTTCGATATGCGCGCGCTGTGGCCTGAAGAGATGATCACGGCCGGAAGGCTGAAGCGGGGCTCATGGATGCACCGGCTTCTGATGGGGCTGGAACGCCGCTGCCTGCGCGATGCCGCCGCCGTTGTGTCGCTAACCGAAGCGGCGGTGCGGCATTTGCAGCAGGTCTATCCGCGTGAACTGCAAAGGCAGAGGGTTGTGGTGATTCCCACCTGCGCTGATCTGCACCGCTTTACGCCCGCACCCGATCGTCAGCCGGGCCCGGTCGTGCATGGCTGTATCGGCAGCGTGCTGAGTGGCTGGTTCCGGATGGACTGGCTGGCGGCCTGGATCGCAACGGCGGCGGCGCGTGATTCTGAGGCGCTGTTCGAGATCGTGACGAGGGATGACGCCGCCTTGGTGCGCGCTGCGCTCGATGGGGATGGACGCCTGGGCGCGCGGCTCCAGATTGGCGGTCGTCTGCCCGAAGACATGCCCGCAGCGGTGCGCCGGCATGATGTGTCGGTGATGCTCTTTACCGAAGGCCTGGGCAAATTGGGGAGTAGCCCCACCCGCATGGCCGAGGTTCTGGGCTGTGGCCGGCCCGTGGTGGCCAATGCCGGTGTGGGTGACGTGGCGCGGATCGTCACCGAGCATCGGGTGGGCGTGTTGCTGGAGGGGCCAGAGCCCACGCAACTGGCCGCCGCATTTGAGGCGCTGGAAGCGCTTCGGGCCGACCCCAATCTCTCCGCACGTTGCCGGGCTGCGGCACATGAGGTTTTTTCCCTCACCGCGGGCACGAACGCTTACCGTGCCCTTTATCGATCTGTTCTGGCGCCGAAATGAACCTGCGCATGTTAGCTCTGCCCCGATACGCCCAACTAGGCGCCAGCAGCCGGCTTCGTACGCTGCAATATCTGCCTGCGCTGATGTCGGCTGGTATCCAATGCGATGTTCATTCATTACTGGACGACGATTACGTGAGCGGCCTTTACACAGGACGAATTCGGAAGGCCGGAGTGGCGAAATCTTACGTTGCGCGAATCGCTCAGTTGCTTCGCTCGGGCCAATACGATCTGGTCTGGACAGAAAAGGAGTTGCTACCCTGGTTGCCGGATTGGGTCGAATTGGGTTTGCTTTCTTCCCGTACCCGTTTGGTTGTTGATTGTGATGATGCCGTGTTTCATCGGTACGACCAGCATTCTTCGCGCTTGGTGCGCTGTGTCTTGGGCGCGAAAATTGACAGCGTCATGCGCCGGGCCGATTTGGTCACGGCTGGAAGCCGCTATTTAGCCGATCGCGCCCTCAAGGCAGGCGCAAACCGGGTGGAGATCATTCCAACGGTGATCGATCTCGCCCGATATCAGATAGGCAGCCCTCCTTCTCGGGTGAATGATGAAGTAGTGATCGGTTGGATTGGGTCGCCTTCTACGGCGGGTTACCTGACCGAATTGACTGAGCCTCTGCGGGCGCTCCAATCCAAATACACCCTACGTTGTCTTGCAATTGGAGCGCGCCCCGCGCAGCTGGGAGGCACGCCATTCGAGGCTGTGACCTGGACGGAAGAAAGTGAGGTGACACAACTGCGGCGCTTCGATATTGGTGTGATGCCGCTGCCCGACATGCCCTGGGAACACGGGAAGTGCGGGTACAAACTGATCCAGTACATGGCTCTGGGTTTGCCGGTAGTGGCCTCGGCCGTAGGGGCGAATATCGATGTCGTTGAGGATGGTAAATGCGGCGCTTTGGTGCGCACTCAAGGCGAATGGGAAAATGCTCTTGAAACGTTGATTGTTGATGCCAAACGTCGCAAAAAGATGGGAGAGGCAGGTCGTAAGCGGGTGGAGGATACCTATTCTCAGCAAGTTCAAGCGCCCCGACTTGTCAAGTTGTTACGTGACCTTGCAGCAGGGCCTCTGCGCCCGTGACAATTTATTGGTGCCTTTTTGGGATTGCGGCTTTTGGTGCAATTGCGCCCGGCCGCCTGCCAAAGAATCAGGCTCGATGGGTTTGGTTTGGCGTTGGCACCGTATTTGCGTTGATTATGGGTTTCCGCTTCGAGGTGGGAGCCGATTGGCATCGTTACCTGGAGCACTTTCAGCTGATCGCTTCAATGTCCTTCATGGAGGCATTGACATTCAAAGACCCCGGTTATTACAGCGCCAGCTGGTTAGTGGATCGCCTTGGCGGCAATAAGTCCCTCGTCAATTTCTTTTGCGCGGTAATGTTGATGTGGGGAACGGTCAGTTTCTCTCGACGCCAGCCCTACCCATGGATCAGCCTGTTGGCTGCAGTTCCCTATTTGCTGATTGTGGTGGGCATGGGGTACACCCGACAGGGGGCGGCGCTAGGCTTTACGTTATTGGGGTTGGTTGCGCTGTCTGAGTCACGCGTACGCGGGTTTGCGGCTTTCATCATTCTGGGCGCGCTGTTTCATAAGTCAGCCATTCTGCTGTTGCCGATAGCGGCGTTGGTCTCAAACAAGAATCGCTTAACTGTCGGGCTTTCGGTGGTGATGTTGATCGTGCTTTCCTACTATGTGCTGATCCAGGACAGTGCAGAATTCCTTTGGAACGCCTACATAGAAGAGCAGATGCAGTCAGAGGGAGCGGCGATACGCGTTGCCATGAATGCCGTCCCGGCCGTGATATTTCTGATCTTCCGAAAAAGAATGGTGCCCGAAGCCCAGGAACGCACGCTCTGGGTCTGGATGGCGCTTTTCAGTCTGGCTTGTGTGCCAATGCTTAGCCTGAGCTCCACTGCGGTCGATCGCGTGGCTCTCTACTTGATTCCATTGCAGATGTATGTGTTCTCACGCCTGCCCAGGCTGGGGCGATCTGCCGATGTGAGAGCAGCAATGGTTGTCGCAATCGTGGGATATTTCTTTCTTATCCAGGCGACTTGGTTGAACTTCGCGAGTCATGCTCAGTACTGGTTGCCCTATCGTTTTGCGGTTTTTCATTGAGTTTATATTTGCCATGAAAATTGTTCTTTTTGCGAACACTGACTGGTACCTATATAACTTTCGCCGCTCGCTAGCGCTGGCATTGGTGCATGCTGGTAATGATGTGTTGCTGTTGTCTCCGCCCGGGCCGTATGGAACGAAGCTTATTGGTTTGGGTTTTCGCTGGGAAGCCTTGCCAATGGATCGGCGTAGTCTAAATCCTTGGAGTGAAATACGCCTATTGATACGACTATGGAGCCTGTTTCGTCGAGAGAAGCCTGATTTGGTGCATGGTTTTACTATCAAAGCCGCAGTTTATGGGTCGCTTGCGGCTCGCGTGGCGGGTGTTTCGGCGCGAGTGAACGCCGTGGCAGGAATGGGCTACGTCTTCACGAGTGATGATGCAAAAGCGCGCGTACTCAGGCCTTTGGTGCGAGTGCTTCTTGCATTGGCAATGGGCGGGAAGCAAGCGCGTTTGGTGTTGCAGAATCCCGACGATGTGCAGCAGTTTGTTGATGCGGGCTTGGTAAGCCGTGATGCGATACGGCTGATCCCGAGTTCTGGCGTTGATTGTGCCCGGTTTACAGTTGACAGTAATACCAGACCCAAGCCAGATCAGCCGTTAAGAGTGCTCTTGGCAGCCCGGTTACTTAAACAAAAGGGGTTATATGAGTTTGCAGAAGCCTCGCGCTTGCTGAAACTCAGAGGCCTGAATGTGGTATGCATACTCGCCGGGACGCCTGATGCCGGAAATCCAGATTCAGTTTCTGAAGCGACAGTGCTCCATTGGGTTGAGCTGGGCTTAGTGGAGTGGCTGGGGCACGTCGATGACATGGTTCCGCTGCTGCAATCCTGCAATGTGATGGCGTTGCCCAGCTATTATGGTGAAGGATTGCCACGTTCACTTATCGAAGCTGGGGCTAGCGGACTGGCCGTGGTGACCACCGATATGCCCGGCTGTCGCCAAGCCATCGAGCCGAATAGAACGGGGTTGCTGATTCCACCGCGAGATGCGGGTGCACTTGCTGAAGCGCTTGAACACCTTGATCGGGATCGTGCTTTTACCGCGCAGTTAGGATCGGAAGGTCGTCAGCGAGTGCTGGCCGAGTTTGATGAGCAGATCGTCATTTTCAAAACCTTGGAGATTTATAAGGAAGTAGTTTCGTCGGTCTGAGCGGTCTATGGTGGCGTCACCCGAGCCAATGAAGTATTGCAATGTAATTGAGTATAAATATCAGAAGCTTAGAATATGAGCATCTCGGTAGATTTAATCACTATGTGAGTAAAAGGGGCTGGTATGGTATTTGCAACCAATAGCGAGGAAAGACAGTGAGCCGTAAAGCAATTATTCTTGCCGGTGGTTCCGGCACCCGGCTCTATCCCATTACCCGCGGCGTAAGCAAGCAGCTCACCCCGGTGTATGACAAGCCGATGATCTACTACCCACTGTCGGTGCTGATGCTGGCCGGTATCCGCGAGGTGCTGATCATCACCACCCCACAGGATCAGGTTGCGTTCGAGCAGCTGCTGGGCGATGGCAGTGATTGGGGCTTGCAACTGCAGTACGCCGCGCAACCCAGCCCCGATGGCCTGGCGCAGGCCTTTCTCATTGGC
>MAAC01019453.1_pt1 | contig 15376 bp, 13 predicted proteins | sample 1115981 | NCBI WGS metagenome assembly MAAC01 (sample SAMN04961126, study PRJNA320927) | seawater metagenome | isolation source: sample BD02T64 sea water enriched with oil for 64 days | place: USA:Gulf of Mexico | collected 2013-07-27 | reverse complement strand
CGGATTAATGATTCAAACTGATCAACCGCCTTGTTCGCCTTGATTAAATCATCTGCATTCACCCCATGCTTAGAAGATGCTTTGAGCAATCTTCGCATTGGCTCAGGCCCGGGAACCCGATGGACGACCGACATCGAATCCGGTGCACGCACCGCTTTGAGGATTCTCGATGCGAGCACCTTGTCTACACCGAGCTCTTTGGCCAATCGTTGTGGACCACTGTCACCGCCTGGAACTTGCTCGAGTACACGCACAAATCCATCGAGCAAGTCTTTGCCCGCTGCATGAATCCGTACCTCCAAGCTCCCCATCGCTGGAGATTGGAACCGATTATCTAGATTTTGAGTTGGACTATCCACGATCTATTTGTATCTCTCAAAGCTTTGTTTTTAGACAATAAACACTGATTCTGAGTGATTGTAACCGAAATCAAGCCAGATTGCACCCTTTTTACAAAGTTTCCACGAAACTTCCTTGCAACTTTTACCGAATCTGGTATACCTAGGAATATGAGCGGGACGGCTGGGGTTGACAACTCCAAGAACAAATACCAGATACATGAATAAACAAGCCTCCGGGCTTCAATAAGGATCCATGATGAAAAATTCAATGACCACCATTCTTTCACTCGCCACCATCGCACTCGCCTCAAGCACGCTCATCGCCGGCGATACCACAACTACATTTGATAACGGGCTCGAAGGGTGGTCGATCTCGGGACGCACCACCATCGACATTGCGGGCGGCAACCCCGACGAAAACCTCCACGGTATCCTGATCGATGTCTTCGGAGCCGATACACGCAACAGCACAAACCTCAGCTTCCTCGGCGACTACAACCGCTTCGGCGGCGCGATCGAACTGAGCATCGACATCAAGGTGAACTCAATCACCTTTTTCAACAGCGAGGTCCCCCGCGAACTCGTCGTCGATCTTCGTGACTTCGACAACAATAACGGGTTCCCGTGGACTTCAACCTGGTACTCACTGGGGGTGCTCGACTCAAGAGTCAACAACGAATGGGTTACCTACTCCATCATCATCGAGGACACCGCATCGCTCGATCTGCCCGCCGGATGGCGCGGCTCTGGTGCTGAAGATCCCAATACCTTCGAACCAATCCTCCCAGAAGGCCGAACCTTCGCCAGCGTGCTCGAAAGCGTCGACGAGATCACCTTCACAACCTTTGTCCCTGGGTTCTTCTTTGGGTTCACCAACTTTGATATCCAGGTCGACAACATCACCATCCGCTCGATCGCTGGACCATGCCCAGCCGATCTCAATGGCGATGGCGATCTCAACTTCTTCGATGTCAGCGCGTTCCTGAGCGCATTCTCAGCGATGGACCCGATCGCCGACTTCACCGGCGATGGTGAGTTCAACTTCTTCGATGTCTCAGACTTCCTGAGTGCATTCTCAGTAGGATGTCCATAAACCCAACCCAATGAACTATGCACGCCCAACCAGGCAGTTGCTCGGGACACAACGGATGTAAAAAAGGATTTTTCGATATGAACGTCAATACAGCAACACTATGTACAACCCTGCTCGCGCTCGCTGGCGGGCAAGCGATCGCCCAAACAAGCACGACCACCTTCGATAATGGTTCGGAAGGGTGGAACGGTGGCAACGGCACATTCATCACATCAGACAACACCGGCAACCAGTTCATGCGCTCTGTCGATTGGACATTCGGTGTTCACTATACCAACAACTCCCTTGAGGGATTCCTAGGCGATTACACCGCTTCTGAATCCATCACCCTCTCGGTTGATGTCCGTGTTGACATGCTCAACTCCGAAAACATCCCCGACGGGCGATCTGTGCCACAGATTCGATCGCTGGTGCTTGATCTGAGAAACACCGAGTTTGGCAATGGCGGAATCTTCGCTTACGGCGCGGTGATCTGGGTGCTCGATTCTCAAATCAGTGAAGCCAATAACGGAGAATGGCAAACCTTTAGTGTCACCTTCGATCCCAACTCGCTTGAGTTGCCCGAAGGATGGATCGGCTTTGGCGGCAGCGATGACGCCGACGGCCCAGTCCTCCCCGAGGGCGCGACCTTCGCTGACATCCTGTCGAATGTAGACGAGCTCTCATTCAACACATTCGTGCCTACCGAGTTTTATCTTCAGGTCTTCTTTGATTTCTCCATCGACAACTTCACCATCACCCGCAATGCCCCCGCGACATGCCCTGCCGATCTCAACGGCGACGGTGATCTGAACTTCTTTGATGTGTCCGAGTTCCTCGGTGCGTTTGCAACGATGGACCCCATCGCCGACTTCACCGGCGACGGGCTGTTTAACTTCTTTGATGTTTCAGCGTTCCTCACCCAGTTTTCAGCGGGTTGTCCATAAAAACTAGTCGCTCATCACCGCATCGGCGGGTGGCTGGTGCCACTGGGCATTCTCATCCTTGCCCGATTCCAAGTACCACTGAACCATCCGGTCGATGCCTTCGGTCAACGGCACCTTGGGCTGATACCCAACACCCAGAAGCTTGTCGGCTTCGAACTTGGTCTCGGTTTTAAACATCTTTTTGACACGAGCGGTCGAGATTGGTAGATTCTTGCCGGTGAGTTTGATCACGACATCGAACGGCAACCCGATCAGCATCCCGAGCGCATACGGCATCGCCGGCGCTGGTTTTTTGCCGAGACATTTGCTGACTACATTCGATATTTCAGTGCTGGTCAAATCTGGCTTATCGATGTAGTTAAATATCTCGAACGCTTCGATAGCACGGCTTGGCTTGTCATCAAGCAAACCTTTGAGAAACAGTGTCGCATGCACAATATTCTCGACATAACTCAACGATTTAATGTTTGTTCCCGCACCAAACCGTGCGTACTTGCCCGAATCAATCTGACGAATGAGCGAGTACATATTGGCGAAGTTGTGCACGCCGAAGGTGACGGTGGGGCGGATGATCAGCGCGTGCCGCCCATCGCCTTGCTCGACCCATGTGCTGAAGACTGATTCGCCTTTGAGCTTTGACCCGCCATAAGGCGTGTTGGGCGCGGTCGGTGCGGTTTCTTCGTGAGGCGTTTGTGCATCGCCATAGACCGCGACTGTTGAATAGAAAACAAGTTCCTTCACACCTGCGCGGTCCATTGCATCACAAATCATCCGTGATCCATACTCGTTCACTGAATAATATGTGTCGTGCTCGATGCCAAAGTCATGATGGGCCGCTGCGAGGTTGACGACCATGTCAACGCCTTCCATCGCACGATCAAGTGCTTTGGGATCACGAATATCACCATTGATAAATGGAGAATCCGCTGGCTTCCCTGAAGGATCAACAAGATCAATCGTCACAAGCTCATGCCCAAGCGCGGACAGATCGCGATGGAAATAGGACCCGATAAAACCCGACCCGCCGGTTATTAGTATCTTCAATGTAGACCCCTGACTGCAAACAACAGGCTCTATTGCCCATTACCCACCCATTGTTAAATCATCATCGTGTGTGAATCATACGACACCTGATTGATCTGGTTCATATCTGGTTGTATTCTCGGCATTATCCTGCACATCATCGCACCAGATCCGTTAAAACCCACCAAACATCATTGGCGCCAACACCACACAAATCACCCCACACAGAATCGTCAACGGGCCGCCAAACTTGGTGTAATCGAGCCAGCGATATCCGCCGGGCCCCATCACCATCAGATTCGTCTGGTACCCGATCGGGGTCGAGAACTCGCAGCTCGCAGCCACGGTGATCGCCACGATGAATGGCATCGGGTTGTATTGTTGATCAAGAGCGATCCCGATCGCGATCGGGAACATCAGCACCGCCGCCGCGTTATTGGTCATCGTCGCGGTGAACAGCGTCGTCAGGATATAGATCGCTGCCAACAACCCGGTGGGTCCCAGCGACGAACACGCCGACACGATCACGTGCGATATATCGGCTGCCAACCCGGTATTGATCATCGCCTGCCCGATACCAAACGATGCCCCGATGACAGTGAGTATCTGGAAATCGACGCCTCTTCGAGCTTGTGGGCCGGTACAGCATCGTGTCACGACCATCAATCCCGCAGCGAGCATCGCTGCGGTCATCGGCTCGAACACACTAAACGACAACAACACCACGAGCAATGCCAAAATCGCGATCGCTGCCCACGCACGATCATGGCGCAGGGCTGCCGGCGTGATGCGCTCGTTGACAAGATAAAAATCACCCGTCGCCCCAAAGCGATCCGAAAAACCCGGAGGCGCTTCGAGCAACAAGGTATCGCCGGGGCGTAAACGGATCTCGCCGAGCTTGCCCGGGATCTGTTGACCCTGACGACGCACCGCAACAACCACCGCGCCATAGCGTGTGCGAATCCCTGATTGACGAATCGTCATCCCAACGAGCGACGAGTTGTTCGAGACCACCGCTTCGACAATCCGGAGATTCGGACGATAGTGATCGTCGGCTTCGCTCTCTTCAACTTCGCTCTCGCGGTGCCCGTGCGTCTCGGTGGTCGCGGGCACCAACCCTTTGATCTGCTGGAGTTCAACAACCGATTCGAGCTGGCCTACAAAGATTAAGACATCGCCCTCATGGATAATTTCCTTAGGCGATACCGCAACCATCGAATCGTCCACACGCTCAATCCGCGACAAAAACAGCCCCGGCAGGTTGCGTAGGTTTGCTTCTTCGACCGTCTTGCCGACGATCGGGCTATGGGGGCTGACCTTGAGCGCAGCGTGGTACCCTTGCCCGCGTGTTTCAGCATCCTCGATCGGATTCGCCCGATCAGGCAAGAGTTTACGGCCAAAGATCAAGATATACGCCACCCCGAAAATCGCGATCGGCAACCCGACCTTGGCGAGTGTGAACATCCCAAACTTGAGTGCAGGGTTATCCAAAGTGACCGGCCCGCCATCGACGGTCACTTGTGCGTCGCTGAGCAGCTTGGAAGTAATCACATTGGTCGAGGTGCCGATGAGTGTGCACACGCCGCCAAGGATCGACGCAAAGGACAAAGGCATAAACAGCTTGCTGGGCGCGATCCGACATCTTCGTGCAACACCCGCGAGCGTGGGCAAGAACATCGCAACGATCGGCGTGTTGTTAATGAACGCGCTCATCACCGCCACCGGAAGCGTCAATCGGATCTGTGCGCTGCGTTCGTCCTTGGGACGACCAATCAGCACCGCGGTGATTCGGCTCATCGCGCCGGTTTCTTTCATCGCGGCGGCAACAATGTACAACATCGCCACCGTGATCACGCCCTGATTGGCAAACCCCTGCACCGCTTCTTGAGGCTCAAGAATCCCAAACACCAACAAGACTAAAAGCACACCCATCATGATGATGTCGGGCGCGAACCGACCCATCGCCATCGTGCCCACCATAAGCACAAGCATGATCCCGGTTAGGATGGGTTCCCAGTTTGCCAATGTGTTTGATTCCTTGTGTGCGTTCTTTAGTCAGCATCGAGCCCGATGCCGAGCTCTTTAATCGCTCTGAGCATCAGCCCGTGAATCCGAGGCGGAGCACACACGATGCCCTTATTCTTCTCCAAACCACGACCATGCGAAAAATCGAGGTTGTGTCCGAATATATCGGTCACAAACGCCCCAGACTCGCACGCAATACAGCACCCGGCTGCATGATCCCAAATCCGCTCGACATACCCCTTGCGGGTCGGCAATCTGAGATACGCATCGGCCTGCCCACGCGCAACAACCGCGTATTTGCACTGCGAATCCAATCTCGCAGGCTCGCCGGCCCGCCCGAGCCCGTTGGCTTCGATCCAGTCCAGGATCCGGTCCATATCTGAAACATTCGTATGGGCCTTCTCGACCGAGCCACAGACCGAGATTTCTTCGGATTCGACATGATCGAGACGGGTGATACGGATGGATTCTGACTCGCCATCATCGCACCGAGATTCCCAGACACCCTCGCCTTTGATCGCGTAATACAGACACCCTCGGCTATCACGCTCATCAAACGGCATCGACATATCGACCGCCAGGTTTGGGCATCCCATCACCCCAATCGTCGGCGTCCCATCCTCGATATACCCCAGCGCAACTGCATATTGCTGATTGCGGAGGAACCCTTTGGTGCCATCGATCGGGTCGAGGGTCCAGTATTTATGGTGTGTTGTGTCGCCCGCTCCGAGATCAATCGCTTCGAGCACCGCATCGGGTGTCGCGTCGTCCCAGACCTCTTTGACCGCAGCGACGACCGCATCAAGGATCATCGCGTTGTCCTCATCGCGCAAGAAGGTCGAGGACTCTTCGGCAACCATTACAAACTCGCCGAGATGCTGCTTAAGTACCATCGCGACAACCGCTTGCGCCGCATAGTCGGCGACTGTCACAGGGCTTTTGTCGTCTTTAGTAATAGTACGGACCGCATCAAGGTTATTCTGAACCTCTCTACAGACGATCGAAGCAGCAACAACCGCTTGGCGGCCGGCGTGGGCGAATTCGGCGATATTGGACATGACTTCCTCTTTTGCTGGGTAATCTGGGCGGTTTTGGCCGATGGAATCATCGGCCAATGAGTCGATGAACTCCATCTTCTTCACCCTGTTTTTGCCTGTGATCGCGGTGTCCAAATGCACAATGGAAGAGCGAACATGATTCAGAGAGATTATACCATCACAGAGGGTGACAAGTTCATCAAGAAAGTGTTCGATAAACCATCCACAGGGCGATCGAGACAAAATAATCGGTTTCACGATATTCAGGAGTGTCCGCGTTGAACCCCACACCAATCAACCTCGTCGCCATCATGGCGACCAACTCTCGTTCGTTTATCGAAGAGGTGCTCCGGCTCTACGACCAGCAGACACCATTGGTCATCCTCCGCTCCAAAGAGCAGCTCGCCCTGCTCAAAGGCGCACAGGTTGAACGAGTGATCGAACCCGAAGAGGGCTTTGGTTGGATCCATCACAAGCAGACCCGGTTTCACAATACCGATAATCTCGCCCAAATCACATTCACTTCAGGCACAGAAGGGCAACCCAAAGCAATCGCCCTGAGTCATCGCGCCTTGAACGATGTTGTCGTCCGTGTCAACGAGGCGATGCAGCTCGACGCGAGTGTGAAAGAATATGTCGGCGTGCCCGCGAGCTATTCCTTTGGACTCGCACGCTTGAGAGCATGCGCCGCCCTCGGCGGGAGCACCTACATCCCAGAGCGTGGATTCGATCCTGTCGAAATCGCCAAGATGCTCGAAAACGACGAAATCAATGCGTTTTCAGCGGTCCCAACACTCATCCGAACCCTGCTCGCCTACCCAGAACTCTTTTCAGATCACGGATCAAAGCTGCGTTGGATCGAAATCGGAAGCCAATATATGGCTGGCGATGAAAAACAACAACTCCGAGAACTCTTCCCCAACGCCAAAATTGTCCAACACTACGGCTTAACCGAAGCGTCACGCTCAACATTCCTCGATATCACATACGCTTCTGACGAATCGCTCGAATCCGTCGGCCAACCCACCGGCGATGCCAAGGTGCGGATTTCAGATGACGGCCGAATCGAAATCCGAGGCCCACATATTGCTTCTGGCATACTCAACGCAGACGGCATCGTGCCGATCGTTGGCGATCAAGGGTGGTTGAGAACGAATGATCTCGGTGAGATGCGCGATGGGTTCCTCTATTACCTTGGACGATCAGACGACCAAATCAACTGCGGCGGCATCAAGCTCAGCCCAGAAGCAATCGAACAACACCTCTTCGATCGGCTCAATATTCACCAAGGGATCGCCATCGCACGCATCCCCGACCCGATCCGAGGCGATGGTGTGCTCGTGTGCTTCACACCCCAGACAAAGCTCGATGCTGCTCAAGTCGAACAATCCATAAAGGATACCCTCGAGCACATGGGGCTTCAGGTCGGCAACGCCCTGCACACCATGCTCGTCGATACCCTCCCGATGACCGGGTCTGGAAAAGTCCAACGCTCCGAGCTTGCCAGCATGTATCAGCCCGAGCAGCCGAGCGTTGAAGCACCGACCCATCAGCCCGCGCACTCTGGCGATGCTGATGATCTCGAATCAAAGCTTGTCGCAGCATGGCAAAGCGTGCTCCGCCAAGAGACGGTCTCGCTCCACACCTCGTTCTACGAGCACGGCGGCGATTCGCTCTCATCAATCGCACTCATGCTCTCGCTCGAACGCGCCCATGTCGATCGTGATGTGACAGCCCGGGTATTCGATGGCGAAACAATCGCCCAGATCGTCGCTACGCACGATGCGATGCGCGAGGGCACCGCCCAACGAGCGCCACGAACAAACGATCGAATCGCTGGCGATACAATCAATAGTGTGCGTGGGGTGCTCGTGCTCTGGCTCATCTGCATCCATTTCTTGCCCGGTTTATTGGAACGACTCCCGGTCAATGCCGATGAGATCAGCCGATGGCTCAACCCGCTCTATCGCATGGGGACACCGGGGTTCGCGATCATCTTCGGGCTTGGTGTTGGATATTTTTTCTTGCACCAGATGGACAAAAATATCTCTGGCGTGATGACACGAATCCGGATCGCGACCATCATGGTGGCTGTCGGCATTGGGATCCTCGCGATCGTCAGATACGCCAAAATCAAGTTCACAGGCGACTATCCGAGCGTGCCAATTTCAAGCGTTCTGCTCTATTCTGTGCTGATGTATTACCTGCTCGCGGTGCTCAGCATCCCGTTCTGGCATCGGCTTTTAAGTGCCCCCTCCAAGCGTGTAGGCGGCGCGTTGATGGTTTCTGCGGTGTGCTTTGGGATAGATCTTTTCTTAGAAGCTGTTGTCACACACAAGACATACGACAGTGGGTTGGCGGAGCTCATCAGCCTGATGACCATGGCAAAGTACAACTACTTTGTGATGACCGGGACCGTGATGCTCGGGGTGGCTGTCGGATCACATTTTCACCAATCGGTACACAACATCCGCAACGAAGCAAATACATATCTGATGGGCGGCGGGCTCATGATCGCTGCATCGGTGCTGCTCTCGATTGATACAAACGAGATCACCACATGGCTTGATATGGGCAGTCCTCCGATTACGCTGATCGTTGGTTACCTTGGATTGATTGTGCTCATGCTTGGAATGACGATCCGGATACTCTCGATCATCCCACGCAGCGGGATCGCATCCACACTCATCGCCATTCTTGCAGCGTGCGGCGTGCTCTCGCTCCCGATGTTTATTGGACACGAGCTGGTCATCCCATCAAAGGCGATTCTCGTATCACTTGGATTGCCATCGAGCGTCTCGCTGCTCGCGAGCCTGGGTGTGTTCCTGCTGATCGCGGGATACTTTGTGCGTCGCGTGATGAGGATCTATTCATAAACCCGCACTCGCTCGGCTCAGCTGTTGATCAAACCACGCTTGGTTAGTTCAGCGACGAGCTGCTCGACGGATTGTTCGATTGTGTTCTCGCCGGTTTTAAGATCAATCTCAGGATCTTTAGGCAGCTCGTACGGATCATCGATGCCGGTGAATCCTTTGATCTCGCCGGCGCGTGCCTTTTTATACAGCCCTTTGGGATCGCGTTGCTCACAGATTTCGATCGGGGTATTGATAAAGACTTCGAGAAACTTAAGCCCGGCGTCTTCGTGAATCTTGCGGACCTGGTCGCGGTCGGCCTGATAGGGCGAGATAAAACTCGAGATCGTCACCACGCCCGCATCAGCGAAAAGCTTGGCGACCTCCCCAATTCTACGGATATTCTCTTTGCGGTCGTCGGCTCCGAACCCAAGGTTGGCATTGAGCCCGTGGCGGACATTGTCGCCATCGAGCCGATACGCCAGCACCCCACGGGCATTTAAAGCATGCTCAAGAGCAACCCCAACCGTCGATTTGCCCGATCCAGACAACCCGGTGAGCCAGAGGGTACACCCCTGGTGTCCGAGCACTTTGGCCCGATCCGCCCGCGACACCTCTCCATCATGCCAAACAATATTGGTGGATTGGCTTGTTGGGCGGCTCGATGATTCGTTCTTTGGTTGTTTTTGATCGCTCAATGCGGTGTCTCCAGCGGGTGCTGATGGGGCTTGTGATGGACAATATCGTACTTCGATTCAACAAGCACGATTATCGGGCATCTATCGCCCGTGAATATGTCTGATTATGGTCTATACTTCGGCTCAATAGTCTCACGAATCCTGATTTCCCGCTCTCGGAGCGGGAAAGATCGGCCGATGGATGAGACAGATATAAACTGCACAGCGATTGATGCTGATGCCCGTTTTATGATTTTTCTGAGTTACCCCGGCGGAGACCTTCTGGCATGACCTCGGCTATAGAAAAACCCGGTGCCCACGAGCACTACCGACTCACCCACCTCAAAGCCCTCGAGGCTGAGGCGATCCACATCATGCGCGAAGTGGCGGCCCAGTTCGAGAAACCAGCGCTGATGTTCTCAGGTGGCAAGGACTCCATCGTTATGGTTCGGCTCGCTCAAAAAGCATTCCGGCCAGCAAAGTTTCCGTTCCCTCTGCTCCACATCGACACCGGGCACAACTTTCCCGAGGCCCTCGATTTTCGCGACAAGTTCGTCGACGAAATCGGTGAACGATTGATCATTCATAAGGTTCAAGATCTGATCGATCGCGGCGATGCTGTGGAAGATCCAGGCGCGTTCCCATCACGCAACCGGGCACAAATCCCGACATTGCTTGATGCGATTGAAAAATATCAGTTCGACGCCCTCTTCGGCGGCGCTCGCCGCGACGAAGAAAAGGCTCGCGCTAAAGAACGCATCTTCTCGTTCCGTGATGATTTCGGACAGTGGGACCCTAAGAACCAACGCCCAGAACTCTGGAACCTGTATAACGGACGCTCTCGCATGGGCGAGAACATCCGCGTGTTCCCGATCTCGAACTGGACGGAAATGGATGTCTGGCAGTACATCATGCTTGAGGAAATCGAGATCCCAGATCTCTACTTCTCTCATAAGCGTGATGTGGTCGAACGCCGAGGCCAGCTTGTGCCTGTTGGTGATGCACCATTTGGTGCTCGTGAAGGCGAGACCATTGTGAACCGTACTGTGCGTTTCCGCACGGTCGGCGATATGAGTTGTACGGCCGCGACGGATTCACCAGCATCGAATCTTGAAGAGATTGTTGCTGAAGTTGCCGCTGCTCGAGCATCCGAACGCGGCGCACGGATTGATGATAAGACGAATGAAGCCGCGATGGAAGATCGCAAAAAAGAAGGGTACTTCTAGGACATGGCCACCGAAACCACATCCAAAACCGACTTCTCGACCGATCCAAACGCCAATAAGGGCATGGATTTCTCGACAGACGCCTATCTCGATATGGACCTGCTCCGGTTCCTGACTTGTGGCTCGGTCGATGACGGCAAGTCCACGCTCATCGGGCGTTTGCTCTATGACTCAAAGTCGATCTTTGAGGATCAGCTCGAAGCCGCCGAATCTGCCTCGCTCTCGCGTGGTGATCAACGCATGGACCTCGCGCTGCTCACCGACGGGCTCCGCGCCGAACGCGAACAAGGCATCACCATCGATGTTGCCTACCGATACTTCGCGACCCCAAAGCGTAAGTTCATCATCGCAGATTGCCCAGGGCACACTCAGTACACCCGCAACATGGTCACCGGCGCTTCGACAGCCAACCTCGCGTTGATCCTGATCGACGCGCGTCATGGTGTGATCGAACAGACCCGCAGGCACTCTTTCATCACCTCGCTGCTGCGCATCCCGCATCTGGTGGTGTGTGTGAACAAGATGGACCTCGTCGATTGGTCGCAAGACAAATACGACAAGATCCGCGAAGAGTTTGAAGAGTTCGCTGCTCGTTTTGAGATCACCGACATCACCTTCATCCCCATGTCCGCCCTCACCGGCGACAATGTCGTCAACCGTTCAGAAAACATGGATTGGTACCAGGGCCCATCGCTCTTGCACCACCTTGAGAATGTTCATATCGCGGGCGATCGCGACATGATCGATCCACGCTTCCCGGTCCAATGGGTTGTTCGCCCGCAGGGCGACGAGCACCATGATTATCGCGGGTATGGCGGACAGGTTGCATCGGGCGTCTTCCAGGTCGGCGATGAAGTCGTCGCTTTACCCTCGGGGATGGAATCAAAGATCAAGTCGATCGATATCGGAGGCGATCCACAGCAGATGGCGTCGCCGCCGATGAGTGTGTCGATCCAGCTCGAAGACGATATCGACATCTCGCGTGGCGACATGCTCTGCCGAACACACAACAAACCGATCTCCGGCCAAGACATCGATGCGATGGTCGTCTGGATGGCGGACACCCCGATGAAGGTCGGCAAGAAGTACACCATCCGCCACACCTCCAACGAGGCCCGGTGTGTGATCAAGAACCTGAACTACCAGCTCAACATTGAGACCCTCCACCGGATCGAAGAAGCTGACGAACTCAAGCTCAACGAGATCGGTCGGGTATCGATCCGCACGACCAAGCCTTTGTTCTTTGATCCATACCGCCAGTGCCGAGTGACGGGCAGCTTTATTATTGTCGATGAGCAGACCAACAACACCGTCGGAGCCGCGATGATCATCGGCGAAACAAGCTGATTATACATTCAATCACAAATGTCAACGGGCGATGTATCCTATGATGCATCGCCCGTTTTTTCATGCCTACTCTTGCCTATGGCTACACAGAGTATGGACATCCGAGTTCTTTCCATCGGCACCCTCGCGGCCCATCCGATCTGGGATGAACGACACCCTGTCCGAACCGGGCATTCGACCACAACACTGATCCAGACCAACAATGCTAAGATCATTGTTGATCCAGGGCTGCCCGCGCCCGCCCTCAAAGCCCGGCTCGGCGAACGCGCCAATCTCACACCCGAGCAGATCACCCATGTGTTCTTAACGAGCTTCAACCCAGAATGCCGACGCGGGATCGAACTCTTCGACAAAGCCCAATGGCTCATCTCTGAGAAAGAACGTGAAACCGTAGGCGTGCCCATCGCCCAATCTCTCGCCAACCTCGCCCAAGCCAAAGAAGAGGCAGAACACGCCGGCAATCAGTTTGATGAGGATCAAGAAGCGATGTTCGCGATCATTCAAAGAGATGTCGCCGTGCTTTCACGGTGTGTGCCCGCGCCGGATTCGATTGTCAACGAAGTCGATCTCTTCCCGTTGCCCGGGTACTCGATGGGCATGTGTGGATTGCTCTTGTCAGAACCCACCCGCACAACGCTCGTCTGCGGCGACGCCATCCCAACCGTCGAACATGTCGACCAAGGCAAGGTGCTTCCGACTTGTGCAGATCGCGCACTTGCCCAAGAAAGCTTCAAAGAGGCCATCGAGATCGCCGATGTATTGATCTGCGGGCGTGACAACATGGTCATCAACCCAACCAAACGCGGGCTCTAAACACGAGAAATATATGTCGCTCACGCCTCAACAACGCAAACAGTTCTTTGCCTTGCTCAAAAAGATCAATGACGCGATCGATCGCCGAACTCGATAAAAAATACCCCCGCCAATCAACAGTCCTCATGCTCATGGGCAAGGCAAACGCCAAGCGAGGTCGGCACGCCGAATCGATCTCGTTCTACAAACAAGCCGTCGATTGCAACGATAAAGACGCCAACGCACGATACGACTACGCCTACGCGCTCAAAAAAGGCGGCAAGTTCGATCTGTCATTGCTCGAATGTGAACGCGCATTGTACTATCAACCAAACCACTTCAATGCCCTCCGCCACAAATGCTCCGTGCTCACAGACCTCGATCGCGTGAATGATGCCAACAAAGCATGGAACGATTTACGCCGACTCACATCCAAAGACGAGCACAACATCAACCACCTGCTCGCGATCGCGATTTCTGGCGCACGCCTTGCCCCTAAGGTAAGAGATGCTCAAGAATCCATCGACGACATAAAACAGTATATTGATGACGAGTTGATCAACGACGAGCTCCGGATCGCGGGCCATTGGCAGACCGGTCGGCTCAACGACCATCTCGAACAATACGACGAAGCGTTCATAGCCTACAAAGCCTCCAAAGAAGTTAAAAAAGCACAATGGAATCCTGATGTCTATACAAAGCGAGTAGACAAACTTATCGATTGCTGGACGAATGGATCCAAGATTCCAACTTCAACGATCGATGGTTCTCGGCTCATCTTCATCATCGGCATGATGCGATCTGGCACATCGCTCACCGAACAGATGATCACCCAAATCAAAGCCATCACACCCGGCGGCGAGATGAACGCGATCACACGCCAAGTCGCCCCGATCGATCCTGCGAACATCCCCTACCAACCATCACTGGCGTATACGCGCGATCGATACACCAAACAGATGATCCAAAAAATGGCCAAGGAAGCCATGGTGTATTACAACGAAGTCGCACGCACCGGCTCGATCACCGACAAACAGCCATACAACTACGCCAATGTGCCACTGATCGCACACATGTTCCCCGGGTGCAAGATCATCCATTGTGTACGCGACCCGATGGATTGCATGCTCTCAAACTACACCCAAGCCTTCGCTCGCCCGCACATGCAAACACATGATCTCTTTTGGCTCGGGCGGTACTACCGAGATTACGAACGCATGATGCAGGCATGGCACACGCTCGACGAGGTCGACATGATCGATCTGCATTACGAAAAACTGGTCAACGATCCAGAAGCCGAGTCCAAACGCGTCATGGAGTTCCTCGGTTTCGATTGGTCCCAAGACATCCTCAACTTTCACACATCAAAGCGAACCATCTCCACGGCATCACGCGAACAGGTGCGCAAGCCAATGTACACCAGCTCGGTCCAGAAGTACAAACGCTACGAAAGCCACTTAGACGAGCTCAAACACGGCTTGGGGATTCAAGACTGATCGCATTCGCTCTGCCTACCCTTCGCGTATGAAGATCCTGCTCACCAACGACGACGGCATCCACGCACCGGGCATTCAAGCTCTCCACGCACAGCTCGTCGGATCGCCAACCCACCCCGAGCCGCTCGGCGAGGTGTATACCGTCGCGCCGCTCACGGTTCAATCCGCCACATCCCACGGCATCACCTTCCACACGCCTTTGATGGTCAAAGATTCACAGATCAACAACCACCCGGGAGTCGCGGTCGATGGGCGACCAGCTGACTGCACCAAACTCGCACTGACAAACCTCTGGGCAGAACAATACGGGCAAGGAACACGCCCAGACCTGGTCATCTCAGGCATGAACGCGGGTGCGAACTGTGGCATCAATGTGATCTATTCCGGTACCGTCGCTGCAGCAATCGAGGCCGCATTCCTTGGCATACCCGCCATCGCCATCTCGCTGCACCTCGATCGCGAGCTCGAATCCGATCGCCCGAATCCGGATTACGACTTCGCGGCGCGTGTCGCACGCCGGGTGCTTGATGATGTCATCGCC
>MAAC01018213.1_pt1 | contig 15377 bp, 6 predicted proteins | sample 1115981 | NCBI WGS metagenome assembly MAAC01 (sample SAMN04961126, study PRJNA320927) | seawater metagenome | isolation source: sample BD02T64 sea water enriched with oil for 64 days | place: USA:Gulf of Mexico | collected 2013-07-27 | reverse complement strand
CCCCTTAAAGATATGGACTTCCTCATCAACGACGTACTTGATTTTGAAAGTCACTACAAAACGTTTCCTGAAGGTGAAGAAGCCACTCCAGACATGGTAGAAGCCATCCTCTCTGAGTGTGCAAAGTTCTGTGAAAATGTACTGTCGCCTATCAACCAGTCAGGCGACAAAGAAGGTTGTGTACTAAAAGACGGCAAAGTCACCACGCCAACAGGTTTTAAAGAAGCCTACCAACAGTTTGTTGACGGTGGTTGGCAGTCGCTTTCTCACCCAACAGAATACGGCGGACAGGGCCTTCCACTATCTCTAGGCGTATTAAAATCCGACATGATAGGTACCGCGAACTGGTCTTGGGGCATGTACCCTGGTCTAAGCATGGGTGCAATGAACACTATTTATATGCACGGCACCGAAGCACAGAAGCAAGAGTACCTAATTCCTCTTACGCACGGCACCTGGACTGGCACCATGTGTTTGACCGAGCCACAGTGTGGTACTGATCTTGGACAGGTAAAAACCAAAGCAGAGCCTAACGATGATGGGTCTTACGACATTAGCGGCACAAAAATATTTATTTCTGCCGGTGACCACGACTTTACTGACAACATCATCCACGTTGTATTAGCTCGCATGCCTGGTGCACCGTCTGGTACACGAGGTATATCACTATTTATCGTTCCTAAGAATAATGTAAATGAAGACGGAACGGTTGGCGAATTTAACAACGTTAGCTGTGGCTCTCTAGAAGAAAAAATGGGCATCAAAGCATCAGCAACCGCCGTATTAAACTTTGATGGCGCAAAAGGTTACTTACTAGGAGCAGAGAACAAAGGCCTAGAATGTATGTTCACCTTTATGAACACTGCCCGTGTAGGAACATCACTACAAGGTGTTGGTACTGCAGAGCTGGCATATCAAGGTTCATTGCCTTACGCCAAAGACCGCCTATCCATGCGCGCCCTTAGTGGTAAAAAAGCACCGGATAAAGTGGCCGACCCGATTATTTGTCACGCCGACGTACGTCGGATGTTGCTAACGCAAAAATCCATCGCTGAAGGCGGGCGAGCGATGATTTATTACGTGGCAAAACTTGCTGACACCATGATGTACGGAGCCACAGAAAAAGAGAAAGAACAAGCGGACGACATGCTTGGTCTACTCACCCCGATCTTAAAAGCCTTCTTAACAGAATCCGGACTTGAAGCCGCTAACTTAGGCATGCAAGTTTATGGTGGTCACGGGTACATCAAAGAATGGGGCATGGAGCAAATCGCACGTGACGCTCGAATCTCAACATTGTACGAAGGCACCACCGGCATTCAAGGTCTTGACCTATTAGGTCGAAAAATCTTATTAGGCGGCGGCGGTTCATTCAAAAAGTTCACCACTGAAATTATGGTGTTCTGTAAAGACTTTGGATTGTTATCACGCAACCCGCACAAAAAGAATATGAACCAGTTTATCTGGCCTCTATTTAAACACGTAGCCGCATGGCAGCAATACACCGTACGTATCGCCCTTAAAGCGAAAAACAACCGGGATGTGGTTGGTTCAGCCTCGGTTGATTACCTAATGTATTCTGGCTACATCACCATGGCATATTTCTGGGCAATGATGGCACAGAAAGCCTACGAAGGTTTAGCCTCAGGTGAGGGTGATGCAGATTTCTATAAAGCTAAAATTCAAACTGCCGAATTTTACTTCGAACGTTTATTACCACGCACTAAAACTTTAGCCGACACCATGATGGCAAGCACCAAAAGTGTGATGCAAATGGAAGAAGATCACTTTGCCTTTCTGTAAGTAAACTGACCGTCCAAGAGCGGCACACCCAGTGTGCCGCTCTTGGATAATTATTCCTTAACAACATAACTCTAACCCTGACTCTAAGCCTGCCCCTGAACCTTTCCCTCAGGAAAATCAATATCAAACCTAAGCCCCTCTCCTGGCTTACTTATCGCTACAATATTTCCATTCAGAGCCTGAGTCACCAAGTTATACACCACATGAGCCCCCAGACCACTGCCACCAACACCTCTGCGTGTGGTATAAAATGGCTCAAAAATACGCAACAGCGCATCAGCATCCATACCAACACCGTCATCACTATAGGTAAATAAAATACGTTTATCACGTCGCTCTACAGAAATATCTATAGTTCCTTGTTCAATATTTTCAAACCCATGAATAACTGAGTTCATCACAAAATTGGTCAAAACCTGCGACAACGCACCCGCATGACAGCGTATTGTTAAATCAGACGCGCACCGAACATTCACTTTATGCTTCGTTTTTTTCAACTGAGGTCGTAGGGACATCAATATTTCATGTAAATACTCCTTCACCTCAATCATCCGAACACTATCACTGGACTGATCCACCGCCACCTGTTTAAAACTTTTCACCAAATCCGCAGCACGCCCCAAATTATTAAATGTGATATCCACACACTCCTTGGCATTCGTTAAAAAACGATCAAGATCTTTAGGGCGTAATGTTTTTTCTCTGTGTTCTGATTCAAGCTGGGTGACCAGTTGACCCATATGGCTTACGGCAGTCACACCAATACCAACCGGTGTATTAATTTCATGTGCAATACCCGCGACCAAACCACCAAGCGACGCCATTTTTTCTTGTTCCACCAATTTATTTTGCGACTGACTTAATTTACGCAAGGTCGCCAATAAACTTTGATTGGCTAACTCCAATTCAATCGTTCTCTTTTTAACGGTATCCTCAAGGCCCAAATTAAGCTTGTTAATATCCGATTTTGCCTGTCGCTGCTGATAATCATGGGTTTCAATCTCATCCAACATCGTATTAAAACCCAACGCCAAATGAGACAGCTCATCATTGCCTGTACTATCCGCTCGTAAAGAGTAATCTTTATTAACACTAATCTCTTCTGTCACCTCAACCAACAACCGCAATGGCCGCAGCAATATCGCTTGATATTTTAGTGCCATCACCAATGCCAATAACAAACACGCAATCATAACAACGATAACCGTGCCAATTATCTCCAACTGAAAATTTCCCAACTCATCAAACACCGAATACACATACAAATACCCCACCACATCCCCATCCAATGTGATGGGGTAAGTAAAATAATGCCGCTCTCCAACAAAGTCTGAAGTAGTATATTCTCGAATGTCCTTATGATCATGATTCGCATCATCTTCAGGGTAGCGGGCGACAAAAACCATCTCACCTAACTCATCAACTCGATACACCTCCGCCTCTTTCACCTGGGGCCGGGTCTTTAATGACGCTAACAATCGCTGCGCTGAATCATTATCATCAAAAACCAACATCGGAATAAGATTAAAGGACAGTATTTCCATATTCGACAACACCGATAATTCCAAGCTGTTTCTAAAATTCTTAACCTGAACCACCGTCAAACTCACGGATGCAACCAACAACGAAACAAACGTTACACCAATCATCAGCCCGATAATTTTTGCCTTAAAGGAGCTAAGTATGGTTTTTTTTTGTTTCATCATATTCTCCTCTACAACGTTTTAGTTAACACTCGAAGCCGAGACTCTAGCTTTACGCCACTGTCCTCCAATGCTTCAGGGTTAATGACAATGTTGATTTTTGATTTCACCAATATCAGCGCAAGCATTCCGCCATTTTTAAGAAACCCCCGCGTCTTACCGATCAACAGCGTTTTCTGACGTAACACTCGAATGTCACTATCAGAAAGTTCATCCCACGCCCCATTCATCGAAAATAGAATATGGCATCCACCCGCCACCGATTGCCGCTCCAACAAATCACTTCTGGTCTTTAACGATTGAACACTGATAGATCGCCCCTTTGACTTGCGCGAAGTAAATTGTTTCAACTGGGGTAATAATCCAGAGCTATCTTTGCCGAGAACACATATTGACAACGTATCGTCCTGATGGCCAAATTCCGATTCCGGCCACGATACAAATCGTGATATTTGATAGATGACCGCTGCCGTTAACTTTGTTTGCTTAGCCCCATTACTCGCGGCATTTACCGGCGAGCACAGAATCACCGCAACTATTCCCGCACAGATGGCCGCAAATATCCCAGCACACACTCTCATGCAAGTTAATCCGAATACTGCTGCTGGATATCTGACATATCATCTAATCGCCGAATGAAACTTTGGATAATATTCGGATCAAAATGACAACCGCTTTCTTTTTTAAGTAATGCAACAGCGTCACTCATTGACCACGCCTCCTTATAACACCGCTTATTGACCAACGCATCAAACACATCCGCAACGGCAACAATACGACCTAACACATGAATATTTTCTCCTTCGACTCCTCTAGGATAACCGCTACCATCCCATTTTTCATGATGATCCCTCGCAATATATGCCGCAAAATCCATAATTTCACGCCCAGACCCCTTTAACATATCGTACCCCATATCCACATGGGTCATCATTATGCTCCACTCATTAGAATCGAGTTTCCCAGGTTTATTCAACACATGATCCGGAACTCCTATTTTCCCAATATCATGCAAGGGAGCAGCAATTTTCACACGTAATGCAAACTCCTCACTGTGCCCAAGATCCCTCGCCAGAACGTAACTCATTTTTGCAACACGTCGAATATGATTGCCTGTTTCTCGTGATCTATTTTCTACCGCCTCGCCTAGCCGATACACCATCTCTTTTTGTGTTTGCTCCAAATCATCTTGTAAAATATGATTTTCAAACGCAATGGACGCATTACTGCAAAACAACTCAACCAATTGCCTGTCCAACACCGTTAACTCACCATGATGCTGTAGATATAAAAGGTGCTTTGTACCCAACTTACTTTCTGAGTACATCACTAACCGGCCTACCTCAAAAATATTACATCGATCATCTAGTGCCCTGTCTAACAAGGATCTAACACTAGCGTCCAGCTGCTGAAAATCATCCTTACCAACCTCGCTCTCAAACTTTCCCACACCCGCAAGCACTTGAAATGAACCACGATCCGCCAAAGCAGAAAACCCAGACAACACTTTGAGAAAAAAAGCATCACGATTGATACCAAGCAACGACATAATCTGAATCAAAACAGCGTTTGTGAATTTTTTTAATGACGTTGTTTCAAAAATCCTAGCCGATGACTCAATCACCATCTCCAAACCAACACGATTAGCATCTAAACGAATAATATCTCGATAACCACGTAACGCCGCACACATTAAGGTATGGAGCTTAACGTCTGTCAGCTCTGTTTTATCTTTATAATCATTAATATCGTAATCGCGGATAACCGATTTTTCAGGCGCATAACCTGGCTGACCGGTTCGTAAAATAAGCCGTACTTGATTGTTATTTAGCTCCCCTCGGATGTATTTCACCAAATCCAAGCCCGCCTCATTCGTCTCCATGACGACATCCACAAGGCACACTGAGATCGATGGCTCTCTAACAAGAATCTCCCTTGCCTCTAGCGCCGTATACGCATTAAAAAAACGTAACGGACGCCCCTCCCATTCAAAGTCATCCAACACCAACTTGGTGACACTGTGGATCTCGGGCTCATCATCTACAATTAAAATATTCCAAGGTGCTTCACTATTTTCCCTAACATCATCACCCTGACCGTATTCGTCCTCCGAAAACAGCAGGTCTTCTGACTCAGACATAACAAAACCTCATACTTTGCATCACCGCAAGTTAAGTATAGAAGGTTTCCCTAGCCTTTTTACAAAACAACACATAGTCATATTTATGACGCAACTATATGCCAAAATATTAGCGCCGATAGACATTTGATTATAAAGCGGCTTTTTTTTGACCATTCCATCAAAAGAAACTAAATTACTAAGTCTGGATATACTGGTATTGAGAAGTAGTTCAAAATTTCCTACTATCTCACTTAGACGCCCGCTACAGAGTTCACAATGACAGACAAATCCGTGTATGACCCCTTAAAAGTTGACGCTTACGCAGGACACCTTGCCAGTGTCAACAAAGTGCAAAATGTTATTGCTACAGAAAACATCTGCAACGAACAAGGGGCGATCCTTATCCCCAAGGGCCAAGCCATTAGCGCCGAAGCTACCCAAAAAATCGTTCGTTTCAAACTTATTCGCCCCCTACATGACTCAGTATCCATCGAAGGTGAACTGAATGATGCATCACTCTACAAAGCCTTAATGGATGCCATAAAAAAAACCCCAGACCTGCTCAGCATGCACAACCAGTTCAATCTTGACTCCATTATTCGCATGCAGTGTCACTGCTACAATCAATTCCCAATACTGCGCCAAAAACTCACCGTACTCTCCATCCAACTACCAAAGACCTTCGCCAACGCACTCGTATCATCCTGGTTATGCTCACTCATCGGTTTTCGAATGAAGCTTTCTGATGATGACCTCAATGCGTTATTTCTCGCCTCACTCACTCATGATTTTGGCATGTTGCATATCGACCCCGAGATACTCAACAAAAAAGGCGATCTCAGCCCAGAGGAGTGGCGACAAATACATGCCCACGTTGTTATTGGCCAGAAAATACTAGAAGAGATCGAAGGGCTCCCGAAAGCCACCGCACGAGCGGTATTAGAGCATCACGAGCGCTGTGACGGCACAGGTTACCCAACACAAAGGGATGGCAGCAGACTTGGCCTACTGGGCCAAATAATCGCCATGACTGACAGTGTGATTGCTATCTACACCAATCGCTTTATTAAGGAAAACCGCTCGATCCGAGAAATCATCCCCATTTTGCAGGTCAATAACGAAGCCCATTTCTACAAAACCTATGAAACTATAGTAATGATCTTGCGCCAAAGTGACTTACCACCCAGCAAAACCATCACTGATGAGGAAATCCCCGCCCTCATTGACCGCTTCACTGAAGAAGGGGATGCCATGAATCTTCGACTAAATATCGCCGAAAAAGTCATGAGCACGCTAGAAACCGACGAGAAGAACCGCAAGCTAACCGCCCTACATAACGTCTATCGACTTATCATGAACGTCGTGAACGGTGCAGGCATACTCAGTGACAGCTACAGCCGCTGGCTAGATCAAGTCAAAAAGGAACAACTGGCTTTTGCGTACCAAGAAACCGAAGATGCGACGCAAATGTTAAAAGAACTACAATTTCACATGAAACGCCTCACCCGTATGTTACACCTCTATGCAAAAAACAACTGCAAAGATAAAAACACCCAAGCACTCATCGCAGAATCACTGAAAAAAATCAGTCAGGTAGATGCCTCACTCATGAAGGCACCCGCCCTAGCGGAATAATCTCAAACTCAGGACGGGTGGCAAGGTGCTAGATTTCATCACATTGCAGCAGAACCGCACCTTTTGCTTCTAGCAGGCATTGCAAAGCAGAGTTGGCGGTTTGCACACTCTTATCGGCATCTTTTGTTATCTTGGCTTGGGGAGCGCTGGGGAAGTTTGGTATCGCCTCGGCTTCTGTACCGAACAAGAAATCGATCTACAACGTAGAGTATAGACACAGACAAATAAGTATTAGAAAGAATGTGTTATTTTAAAAATTTTTCCGCAAAATCAGCTGCGCTCACCGGCCTGCCTAATAAATAACCTTGGCATTCATCACACCCTTGTTTTATCAAAAACTGAAGCTGTGCTTCCGTTTCTACACCTTCTGCAATCACTTGCATGCCCATACTTTGCCCTAGGCGAATTACCGATGTCACAATAGCTTCGTCATTACTATCGACTTGAATATCCTTAACAAAAGACTGATCGATTTTTAACTTGTTGATAGGAAAGCGCTTTAGATAGGCCAATGATGAATAACCCGTACCAAAATCATCAATTGAGGTTTTAATACCCATAGAATTGATTTTTTCTAAAATTGCAATTGCCGCTTGTACATCTTCTACCAAAACCCCTTCAGTAATCTCCACCTCCAAACACTGAGGAGCTAAGCCACTTTGTCGAATTGCTTCGTCAATACAGGGTATAAGATGATGGTGCCCAAACTGTCTTGGAGACAAGTTAATCGCAATGGTTAGGTTCCCATCATTATTCTTTTGCCATTCTTTTAATTGAAAACAAGCAGTACGAATAACCCATTCACCAATGGGGATAATACTGCCGGTCTCTTCAGAAATTGGAATAAAATCAGCAGGAGACACCATGCCTTTTTCGGGATGAAACCAGCGAATTAACGCTTCCATTCCGACTAATTTTTGTGTTTTGATATCAAACTGAGGTTGGTAAAATAATTCAAACTGATTTTTATCTACAGCTTTTCGCAAATCATTTTCTAAACGCAACATTTCCAAGGTTCTAGCGTTCATATCAGCCGTATAAAACTGATATGTATCCTTTCCTTGTACCTTAGCCCGATACATTGCCGTATCAGCATTTTTAATCAGCGCCTCTGGAGTATTACCATCTTCTGGGTAAAGCGTAATCCCCATGCTCGCACTAATATGATATTCATTGTTTTCCAATAAAAAATGCTCAGAGAACGTTGCTAATATCTTCTGTGCAAAGTTACTGACAATTTCCGGAGAACTAACATCCTCCATTAATATAATAAATTCATCCCCCCCTAAGCGAGCCAAGGTATCTTCTTTACGTATGAACGTTGATAACCGATCGGCCACCAACATAAGAAGGTGGTCACCTTCTACGTGGCCTAGGGATTCATTGATATTTTTGAATCGATCCAAATCAATAAACAATACCGCAATAGAGGTATTGTGACGCTTTGCTCGGGTAATGGACTGCTGTATTCGATCCATCAGCAACAGACGGTTTGGCAGCCCTGTCAAAGGATCATGGTGAGCGAGAAACGCTAACTGATCTTGGGATTTCTTAATCGTACTGATATCTTGCATCATCACCAATACTTTCGCATGGGGCTCAATGGTGTTAACAGGCGTTGCGATGATGCGATAAAATGTCTCATTGTCAAAAGATGCATTAAATTGACGCAGTTTATTATCATTAAATATATCGTTTATCGGTGACAAAACCTCGTCAATCATTCGTGAATCAAAAGCATCCGTCACAAACTTTGATTGCTGATCACCAAACCACTTTACCATCACGCCATTCATAAAATGAATAACCTGGTTTTGATCCAACATCATTAGCCCTGTACCCGCTTGCTCTATCCCGTCAACGATAGCGCGGTAGTGCTCTGTACTTTCAACTAAGGCTTTTTCTGCGTCTCTGCGTGCCTTTCGCTCATAAAACTCATTCATTTCTCGTGTAATAACGGGTGATAAACGAGCTAAATTGTCTTTTTTGATAAAATCATTGGCCCCCGTTTTCATTAACCGGGCAGCCTCTTCTTCCCCAATTGCACCAGACACCAGAATAAACGGGTGATCTTTATGGCTAGCTCGCCATTGCTCTAAGGCTTTTTCAGGAGAGTAACAAGGCATATGACAATCAGATATAGCCAAATCCCAGTCTTGCTCTAGCGCCTTATCCATATCTTCTGCATTGTCCACACGGGCATGCGTAAGCTCAAAGCCTTCTTTCTTCAACACTCGAAGCAATAAAAGCTCATCAACCGATGAATCATCAATAATAAGAATATGTAGTTTGTCAGGCATAAATCAGTAAAAAATTGGGGTTTATCGTCAAAGTTGTGGTAATAGGCAACAATAAGTAAAACGTTAATACATGTAAAAGATAGACCAGATAGTAAGAGCCGCCTAGCTAATTACTTGATTTTAGCGATAAAAATCGTTTTTTGCGTAAATATGATCAATTAAGAGCCAGCTCGCAAAACACACCTGCCAACATCATCAAGTAGCTGTATTACTTAGCGTAAAATAAAAAATAGCGCCTTGATTTACCTCACTTTCTACCCAAACCTCACCACCATGGCGCTTAATGATTCGGTACACCGTTGCCAAGCCAATGCCGGAGCCTTCAAATGCATCACCTTTATGAAAACGACGAAATGGTGAAAATAGCTCATCCGCATTGGCCGCATCAAACCCAACTCCGTTATCTTGCACGTAAAATGTGTGCTGGCTTTTTCCTGTTGCAAGCATACCAAAGCTAATAGCAGGAGCCTCTACCTCATGGCTAAACTTCCATGCATTGATGATCAAATTATCAACAACCTGTTTTAGTAGTCGCAGATCCCCGTTGGCTGTTAACCCCTGCTGAACGGAATCACCAACCTCATGCTCTACCTCCATTGTGCGTAACCAACGTAATTTATCCTCCACTAACGTAGATAAATTGACCTCTTCTCGCCTTAACCCGCTCTGTGTGGATCGAGATAATACAATCAAACCTTCAATAATTTCACGCATGCTGTCGGATTCTTCAAAAAGCTGAGCGGCATCAAGCGCTCCCTTCTCACCAAGGCACAGGCTAAAGTCTTCTGCAAGCGCCCCCGTAAAGCCAACAATAGCTCGAAGCGGGGCCCTAAGGTCATGTGATACCGATGCAGTGAATGCCTGCAGCGCCTCATTGACAGCCCTTAACTCATACGTACTCTGTGCAACCTTTTGCTCTAAAACAACCTTAAATCCTTGATGCTCATGATAAAGTTGGGCATTTTCAATGGATACTGCAATTTGTGGTGCCAAAGACTGCAAAAGCTGACGACTTTGTTCCGTAAACGCATTCAACTGTGAGTGGGTCAGCAATAATAAACTTTGACACTCCCCTTTATGCACAACGGGATAACACAACAACGACAACACATTCTGGGCTAGACTTATCACAAAGTCCTTGCAACGAGGGTCATTCGCAGCATCCCCAACTAATAACGGTTGCCTCGATAACACACAACTATTAATAAGAACCATGGGCAATGGATCAATAACTGCTTGATGACCCTGACTCTCCTTGTCATTTAAGTGGGCGCCAGGGTGCGCTATATACTTTTCATTGTGTTTTAATAGCAAAATACCGTGTTCGGCGCCTGTATGCTCAACAGCAAGCTCGATAATTTGATTCAGCCGCTTATTCAGGTCTAGCTCTTCCGCTATTTGATTGGAAATCTTTAGTAACTTTCTTTGATCTTGAAATTCAGCAGGGGTTTGTTGAAGTAGGTATTGGCCAAAACGTCGTTGAAGCTGATCAATTTTTAATGCGCAGCCCCAACGATGATATCCTTGAAATGCTTTTTCAATATGGTGCTTTACATAATCGGGTCGCCCTTGCTGCTGCCAATAGGATGCATGCAATTCATGGGCTAACGCATACATTTGAATAAAGCCATTCTCTTTTGCATCGATGGCAGCAGATTGATAGGTATCAGAGGCGCGGGGATCACCTTTCAAGCGTTGTTGTTCCGCTTCAATCAGCAACACCTTATGTCGAAAATTGGGAGGGTAAATAGCCCCTACACGACATATATATTGAACTGATTCATTTGCATATTCGAAGGCGCTGTTTATGCTAAAAGGATCATCTATAAGTGCATTGTTAAACAACGAAATAGCGTTCAAAAAATGATTGTCATCGCCAATAGAAAAACCATGCACAGTTTCCAATAAACTTCGCTTCTTTGTATACTCAGCACTAACATACGCATATTCCCCTCGCCAAAAAGCAAGTTGCAACTTAAGATGAAAGTACGCACCATAGGCCACTGAATTTTTTAACGCCTCCCACTGAGGTTTAGAAAACCTTTTTCGATCCAATAAATCAACCTCTTCGACATTTACCAATTGATTAAGGAGGCGATAATAAATTTTCCCTACGCTAACAAACTCTCCACAAGAAATAAGAAAACGTCTAAGATCCTCTGCATGCTCTTGTAATTTGGCAAGAGAGTGCCCAGCCGAGAATGAAGTGGTCATTTTATTTGATATACAGGCCAGATATGGCAAATATTCACCCTTCTCAAAACTTCGTTTCGCCCCAACATCAAGGTACTCGACACATTCAATCATAGACCGGCTATATCTTCCTCCGTACGCACCTATTGTATTATATACAAAACCATCCCCAGGAAACCCTTGATCGATTTTAATAAACTCACTAGCTTTATCCGCAACAGTACAATTGGTATTAAACTTTCCTATGGAATAAAGCATTGAATCAAATATTCCCATCAACTGAGGAACAAACTTAGTATAACCTCTGCTCAAGTAACTATTAATTCCAACCAAACCAAACCACTCTGCCCATTGAAATTTTGATACATTTAAACCAAGGAGCATCATATTTGCCGCAGTAGAATGTAATGTAGACAGTTCTATAGAATCAATTTCCTTGGGGTTACCAGCTCCTTCAATCTTAGAAAATCCGCCCAGCTTTCTAAACTCACTCCATTGCTCATCTATCTGCGGAAGAATATCTTCTCCAAATCCAGGAACATCTACACCAAGTAATGAAAAACACTTTAAAGAATACGAAACCATCACATCAAAGTCCCCCAAAACAAAAACCAAGGGAATCTGTTGTGCATAAGATGAAGCCTTCCTTACGGGATCATCATGTATATGTCGGTACTCCATATAAGACTTTTCAGCCAAATCACGATTATTTGAAAGATACCCTAAAGACCCTTGTAATAGTAAAATATCCCCCATCTTGTCATAGTAAACATCTCGATCAATCCCCCCAGTATCAATTAGATATTTAGCGTTTTCTAAAAGTTCGAAGGCACAATTAATGTACTGCAACCCAATTTCGTACGCCATTTTTTCTTTAGCCAATTGAGCACCGTTGAAAAACTTTAAAACGATGACGTCAAGATCAAAATCACATGAAGAATTCAAATATTGTTTATCTTGCAAGGCTCCTAAAAGATGAGGAAGAGGATCGTCAGAATATTTTTCTGAAAAATTAAGACAAGCCAATCCAATAACCCAATGTCTGTCAATAGCATCCTTACCAGACAGAAGTTCGTAATAAGCCTGTCTAATTCTATCGTGATTAAATATATAATGATTTGGAAGAATTGACGATTTATGAATATAGCCCTGCTGATATGCGGGGTTAAGACACGCCTTAATTCTATCAGCAGGAAATCCAGTCACAAACGATAGCAGCCCTCCACTAAACTTTGTACCTATACATGCTGCCCACTGAAGTACATCTTGAGTTTCACTGCTTTGCTGATGAAGGGAGTCGACCAACAACGCAGCAACATTTCCTGCAGTAGCAACCTGAACAAGTTTTTCTTCATTCCAACACCACCGTCCTTTACTATTATCATAAAACAATGCTTCATCATTTTTTTTATGAGCTGCTTTCAAGAACTCGTTTATAAATAAAGGATTACCCAACGTTTTTCCGAATAATATTTTTGAAATATCGATATAGCTTTCACTAACGCCATGAAATGTTGCGCTCAGCAGCTCACATATATTATAAATACTCAAGTTTTTTAGAGAAATCTCTGTTACCGAAATACCTTCATAATCTATACTTCTTTTTAGTCTACTATAGAGATGTGACTCATCCACTTCATCAGAACGACAAGTGAAAAGTAATGTGATCCTTGGATGATTGTCTCTTATTAACGCCTCTAACAAAGAAAAGCTAGGTGCATCACACCACTGAACATCATCGATAACTAAAAGAATAGGCTCCAACTTACTGAGGTGCCTAAGATAGATTGCAGTGTGCAATTTAAGTTGAATATCCGCATTATGAAGCAGGCCTTTATCTGCGACATCAACTCCATCAAAAACCCGACAAAGATCTGGACACAAGCCAATCAATGTATGTGGATTCTGATTTAATTCATTGAGTAACGCCTTTCTCCACGGAAGATAAATTTTGTCTGGTAATGCAAGCAAAAGTTCGACACTTTGAGACAGCGCCTGCGATAAAGCCAGGTGAGGCCTCTTATTATACGTTTCGCTTTTTCCAGACAATACCTGTATTGGGCGATCAATAAAATGTAATATGGCTTCGTTAACAAGCGAGGTTTTTCCGCCTCCGGCTTCACCTTCTACCGTTATTAACGCATGTTTACTATTTGTCTCATTTAGCACCTTCTGCAGACTTTTTAATTCGCGTTCTCTTCCATACAATTTTGTAGGTATCAACAACTTCTCTGGAACGTCATTATTTCCTAATAGGGCTGGAGAAAGAGGCATTCCTGTTTTAACCGCCTGCTCAATCGCCTTTAGATCCTGAATTAAACAACGTCCATTTTGATAGCGGTCTTCTGGTGCCTTTGCCATCAATTTCAAAATTAACGCAGACAGCGACGCTGGAAGTAGCGGATTAACCACATCTAAAGGAACGGGGTGGCGAGCTATATGACAATGGATAAGTTCAGGTAAATCCTTAGCTATAAAAGGCGGGCGCCCACTAAACAGCTGATACAATGTTGCACCCAAAGCGTAATAATCTGAGCGATAATCAATATTGCGATTAAGTCGCCCGGTTTGCTCTGGTGATATATACGTTAATGTTCGATGCTGATCTACCACTGACCAGTCATTAATATTAGAACCATCGGGAAATGATGCTCCAAAATCAATCACCTGCAGTTGATCAGTTTCTGAATTAATCGCAATATTGGCTGGGTTAATATCGTTATGAATAATGTCCTGCTGATGAAATGCCGCGATTCCTTCCGCTAGCATAATACTCCAGCGCAAAAGGCGAAGTAGATACAGATGAAACAACCCTGGTATTTCTAGGGGCCAGCGCGAATGTTCAACGAATACCGTGTTTATCCATGAACCTAGAGACTCCCCCGCTATATCCTCCATTACCAAAGCACACCCTGTTCCATCCATAATCAGCTCTACGGCCTTACTCACTGCAGGGTGACTAACTTTTTTCTGGGAAAGGTAACTTATCTTATACTGCTCTATCAAACGTTCATCGGGAACATCTTGGGCGGTATACTTAACAACAACAGGCTTGCCATTTTTATAGACCCCCCTGCGCACCAACGTAACCGAGCTACTGTAAAGCGTCTCTGTAAATACAATATTGTTCTTGATACTCACAAAACATTACCGTTGCTAAGCGTAAAATAAAAAGTCGCCCCCTTTCCAGGCTGACTACTCACCCAGACACTACCTCCGTGCCGCCGAACAATCCGATGAACCGTCGCCAAGCCTATCCCCATGCCATCAAACTCATCCGCCGAGTGGAAACGACGAAATGGAGCAAACAACTCATCTGCATTCAAAGCAGCAAAACCTGCACCATTATCTCTTATATAAAAAGTATAGGGATTTACATCCGTCGCTACCATACCAAAATGAATATCTGGACTCTCAACACCATGACTATACTTCCACGCATTACCTATCAGATTATCGATAACCTGCCGTATAAGACGCAAGTCCCCATTGGCCGTTAACCCTTGCTGAACATTGACGACGACAGTATGTGCTGGCTCCATAATACGCAACCATCGCACCCTATCTTCCACTAAGGTTGATACGTTGACCTCTTCCCATTGCAGTGTTATTTGCGTAGAA
>MAAC01013223.1_pt1 | contig 15386 bp, 14 predicted proteins | sample 1115981 | NCBI WGS metagenome assembly MAAC01 (sample SAMN04961126, study PRJNA320927) | seawater metagenome | isolation source: sample BD02T64 sea water enriched with oil for 64 days | place: USA:Gulf of Mexico | collected 2013-07-27 | reverse complement strand
AGGGCGGTCACGCCGCGCGGCCGCACCAATGCGTGGATCCGGTGGTGGCGGCGGCCTCTATGGTGATGGCGCTGCAGACCATCGTGTCGCGCAATGTGCCGCCAATGGAAAAGATCGTGATCTCGGTGACCCAGATCCACACCGGCAGCAAAGACAATATCGTGCCGCAGCAGGCGTATATTCAGGGCACCGTGCGCAGCTATTCAGAAGACGTACAGGCGCTGGTGATGCAGCGGATGCGTGAGATTGTTGACGGCCAGGCTGCGAGTTTCGGTGTGAGCGCGAAGCTGGACTATGCCACCGAATACCCGGCAACGATCAATCACCCGGAGCAGGCCCGACTGGCGGCGGATGTGGCTGCAGATCTGATGGGGGAAGACCGCGTCGAGCGGGAAACCGAAGCGGAAATGGGGGCAGAGGATTTCGCCTATTTCCTCAAGGCCCGTCCGGGCGCTTATCTGTTTCTGGGTCAGGGCGAGAGCGCCGGGTTGCACCATCCGCAATACAATTTCAACGACGAGGTGGCCCCGGTCGGCGCTTCGTTCTTCGCGCGCCTGGTCGAAAAGCTGGCGCCTGCGGGCTGAGCGCTATCTGATCAGCAACTGATCCACTGCTGCGCCGGGAAGCCCCTGGCCCAGCGGGTCAAAACAGCCGTCATTGAACATCGCGGTGGCGGCGTCATGGATGACCTTATGGGTGACGCGGGCAAGCGATGACCCTATTGAAATGCGCGCGACCCCGTGGCCGGCGAAATCGGCGCGGCTGAGATCGGTGAAGCGCCCGGCCGCCAGTGCATTGACTGGCTTTTGGATCGCTTTGCAGATGATGGTCAGATCGGCCGTATGGGCCGGCATCGGCAGGTAAAGGCAATCGGCGCCAGCGCTGTCAAAATCCAGCAGACGGGCGATGCCCTCGTTCAGGTCATATTCGCCGTTCATCACCCCGTCCGCGCGCGCCACCAGAACGAAATCCTTGCGCAGGCTGCGCGCCGCGGACGCTGCCGCTTTGATACGTTCCACCGCATGCTCGCGGTCATAGGGCGTGGCGGAGGGCAGGGTGGTGTCCTCAATCGAGATGCCGGCCAGCCCGACTTCGGCGGCCATGCGCACCGTGTCCGCCACCGTGTCAGGATCATCGCCAAAGCCGTTTTCGAAATCTCCTGACACCGGGATGTTGACGGCCGCGACGATGTCCTGGGCGTGGGTCAGCGCCTCCTGGCGTGTGACCGAACCCATGTCCGGGCGGCCAAGGGTAAAGGCATGCGCCGCCGATGAGGTGCCGATGGCTTCGGCCCCCAGCGCGGCCAGCATACGCGCCGAGCCCGCGTCCCATGCATTAGCGAGGATAAACGGATCACCGGGTCGGTGCAGATCGCGGAAAGACACGTGCATCACAGCCTCCTTTGGCCGGGACGATTACCCGGCGGCTTGCAGGGCGCGTGCGCGGGCAAATGCCAGCATCCGGCCCAGAGCCCCGGTCAGGGTGTCGTCATCAACGGTAAGGGCAACGCGGAGATGCCCCGCAGCGGCCTGACCAAAGCTTTCCCCTGGCATTGTGGCAATTTTTTCCTCTTTCAGCAATCGCAGAGCAAAATCAATTCCGCTCATACCCGTGGCCCGGATATCCAGCATCTGATACATCGCCCCCATAGAGGGCACCGCGCGGACCACGTCCTGGGCTGCAATCAGCGGCTGGATCAGGGCCTGGCGACGCTGAAACGGCGCGGCGATATCCTCTTCAAAACGGCGGCCCTGCTGCAGCGCAAACAGGGCGGCATCCTGAATATACCCCGGCACGCCATAGGTGGTGTTGATGGCCAGCTCTGCCATATGGCTGATGGCCGCTTCCGGCCCCACCACCCAGCCGATACGCGAGCCGGTCATCGCGTGGCTCTTGGACATGGATCCGATCACCAGGGTACGCTCTTCCATCCCGGGCAGCGTGCGGGGGCTGATGTGGGTGCCGTGCCAGACCTGAGTGTCATAGACCTCGTCTGAGATCAGCCAGAGATCGTTTTCCTGACAGGCACGGGCAATATTGTTCAGTGCCTCAATGGAATACACCACGCCGGTGGGATTGTTCGGGCTGTTAACCAGCAGCGATCTGGCGCCTCTGGTGGACGTGGACAGGGCTGCATAAGACGGTTCAAAATTGTGCTCTGCGCGGGCCATGACCGGGCGCGGCACTGCGCCGACAGAGCGGATGGTGCCAGGGTAGGTGGCATAATAGGGATCAATGAATGCGGCACTGTCGCCGGGATCACAGGCCAGCATATGCGCTGCGAACAAAGCGCCCTGGCCGCCGGACGTGATCAGCACATTCGCGGCGCTGGTGGGGACGCCGGTCCGCGCCTCTACCCGCGCAGCGACGGCCTGGCGCAGCGCATCGGTGCCCGACATTGCGGAATATCCGGTATGGCCGTCCACAGCGCTTTGGTGCAGGTGTGTCAGGATGGCCGCATCGGTGGCAGTATCGTGTTCGCCGATGGTCAGTTCGACGACGCTTTCGCCCGCCAGTTTCATCTCGCGGGCACGGTCAAAGACCTCCCAGCTGTTGGATGCGTCGGGATTGATGCCACGGATACGGTGTGAAAGCTGCATTTATGCCTCGTGTAATATTATCAGACCCCCAACAGGCCACAGCCGGGCTTTTGCTGTCAAATCAGCGATTTTGATCGGAATGCTTCAGCAAATGCGATGGGTTGCCAGGTGTTGGCGCAGGCAGAGGCACAAGCGCAAGGCCTGGTCGCGTCTTGTTGCGGGCTTGGCAGACCGCGCCCATGCTGCTATCGATGTCATATGACCCGAAGCACAATCATTATTTGTTGCATTATTCCCTGCTGATATCGTCACGCAGGCTGGTCTTTTCTTTTCTATCGTAAGTGAAGTTGCTAAAGCCTGCGGGGACACCCGAAGGAGCTGACATGTCCGAAATCCGGCTGAGCAATACCAGAACGCGCAACAAAGACGTGTTTACCCCGATCGATGCGCAGAATGTACGCATGTATGTCTGCGGCCCGACGGTCTATGACCGGGCGCATCTGGGCAATGCCCGGCCTGTGGTGGTGTTTGACGTGCTGAACCGTTTGCTGCGTCATGTCTATGGCGCCGAGCATGTCACCTATGTGCGCAATTTCACCGATGTGGATGACAAGATCAACGCCGCTGCTGTGGCCCGCAAAAAAGCGGGCGCGCCAGGAACACTGGAAGAGTTGGTGCAGCAGCGCTCTGATGAAACCATTGGCTGGTTCCTGAAGGACATGGGCGCGCTGGGCGCGGTGGAGCCCGATCATGCGCCGCGCGCCACCGCCTATATTCCGCAGATGGTGACCATGACCCAGGAGCTGATCACCAGGGGCCACGCCTATGAGGCCGAGGGGCATGTATTGTTCGCGGTCGAAAGCTACAAAGACTATGGCAAGCTGTCGGGGCGCTCCATTGACGATATGATCGCCGGCGCACGGGTGGAAGTGGCGCCCTACAAACGCAATCCGATGGATTTTGTGCTGTGGAAACCTTCGACCGATGAGCTACCGGGCTGGGACAGCCCCTGGGGGCGCGGCCGGCCCGGCTGGCACATCGAATGTTCAGCGATGTCTTATGAACTGCTGGGCGAAACATTTGATATTCACGGCGGCGGCAATGATTTGCAGTTTCCCCATCATGAGAACGAGATCGCGCAAAGCTGCTGTGTCCACCCGGAGAGCAAATTCGCCAACTACTGGCTGCACAATGAGATGCTGCAGGTCGAGGGCAAAAAGATGTCCAAATCGCTGGGCAACTTTTTCACCGTGCGCGACCTGCTGGACGAGGGTGTGCCCGGTGAAGTGATCCGCTTTGTGTTTCTGCAGACCCATTACGGCAAGCCGATGGACTGGACCGAAGATAAAGCGAAGCACGCTGCGGCGACGTTGCGCAAGTGGAAAGGTCTCGTCGCGGGCATCGAGCCCGCTCCAAGCCCTGCGCCGGAACTGCTGGCAGCGATTGCCGATGACCTGAACACGGCCGGCGCCATCGCGGTTATGCACCGTCAGGCCAAAGACGGCGCGGGTGCGGCATTGCGGGCGTCGCTGGACTTCCTCGGCTTCGATCCGTCTGTCGCCGTGGAGCCCGTTGCGTCCGCCGTGTCTGACCAGTTGGAGCATTTGCGCGACCGGCTTGAATTGCTGCGGGCCAACGCAATGGCAACAAAGGACTTTTCTGAAGTGGATCGTTTGAAGGCGGCGCTGGTGGAGGCCGGGCTTGAAGTTCGCATTTCCAAAAAGGGTGTTGAGATTCTTGCCTCCGGCCAGATTGACACTTCAAAGTTGGACGCCTTGTGCGAATGATCCTGCCGTGCATTGAAACCGTCCGGGTGCGCCCGGACAGCGCCCGCCCCGCCCCTACGGGCGGGCACTTTGCGCTCCCCCCGGGCCGGGCGCTGCCCTCTGTTTCGCGAGACCTGTTATGACCAAAGAACGCCTTTATCTTTATGACACCACCCTGCGCGACGGGCAGCAGACCCAGGGCGTGCAGTTTTCCTCAGACGAAAAGCACCAGATCGCGCAGATGCTGGACGCGCTGGGCGTCGATTATATTGAGGGCGGTTGGCCCGGGGCCAACCCGACCGACAGCGCCTTTTTTGAATCCGCCCCCAAAGTGGCCGCGAAGTTCACCGCTTTTGGCATGACCAAACGGTCCGGTCGCTCGGCGGAAAACGACGACGTGCTGGCCGGGGTGCTGAACGCGGGCACCGGTTCGGTCTGTCTGGTTGGCAAACCCCATGATTTCCACGTCGAGACCGCGCTGGGCATTTCGCTGGCGGAAAATCTCGACAATATCGCCCGCAGTTTCGAACATCTGGTGGCGCTGGGCCGGGAAGCACTGTTTGATGCGGAGCATTTCTTTGACGGCTATAAGGCCAATCCGGGTTATGCGCTCAAATCGCTGCACGCGGCCTACGGCGCTGGGGCGCGCTGGATTGTGCTCTGTGATACCAATGGCGGTGCTTTGCCCCATGAGGTTGCCAGCATCACCCGTGCGGTGATTGAGAGCGGCATCCCTGGCAGTCACCTGGGCATTCACACCCATGATGATACCGGCAACGCGGTGGCCAATTCGCTCGCCGCGATTGAGGCCGGGGCGCGCCAGGTGCAGGGCACGCTGAACGGGCTGGGGGAGCGCTGTGGCAATGCAAATCTTGTGACTCTGATCCCGACACTGAAGCTGAAACAGCCCTATCTGGATCAGTTTGACATCGGAGTCTCTGACGATGCGCTGGCCAGTCTCGTGCGGGTGAGCCGGACGCTGGATGATATCCTGAATCGGGTGCCGCAGCGCTCCGCCCCCTATGTCGGGGCGTCCGCTTTTGCTCATAAAGCCGGACTGCACGCCAGCGCGATCCTGAAGGATCCCAGCACCTATGAACATATTGCCCCCGATACAGTGGGCAACGCGCGCATCATTCCGATGTCCAACCAGGCTGGCCAGTCTAATCTGCGCAAACGTCTGCTGGACATGGGGCTTGAGGTTGCTGCCGGGACGCCGGCGCTGGGGCGCATCCTCGAGCTGATCAAGTTGCGTGAGGATGAGGGTTACAGTTTTGACACCGCCCAGGCCTCATTTGAGCTGCTGGCGCGCCGCGAACTGGGGTTGCTGCCGCAGTTTTTTGAGGTGAAACGCTACCGGGTCACGGTGGAGCGGCGCAAAAATAAATATAACCAGATGGTGAGCCTGTCTGAGGCAGTTGTGGTGGTTAAAATCGGCGGCGAGAAGAAACTCTCGGTCAGTGAAAGCATGGATGAGATGGGCTGTGACCGCGGGCCGGTGAACGCGCTGGCCAAAGCGCTGGCCAAGGATCTTGGTCCCTATCAGGCGATCATCGATGATCTGCAACTGGTGGATTACAAGGTGCGCATCACCCAGGGCGGTACCGAGGCCAAAACCCGGGTCATTATCGACAGCGAAGACAGCGCCGGGCGGCGCTGGTCCACCGTCGGAGTATCGGCCAATATAGTGGACGCGAGTTTTGAAGCGTTGCTGGACGCAATCAACTGGAAGCTGGTGCGGGACGGGGCAACTGTTGGCACTGGTGGCACTGGTGGCGCGGCGGGCCCGGCCTCTGGGGCGGACACATGAGCATTCAGGCCTGCGCTGAGCTGGTGCACCGTGGAGATCCCGACCGCTTTCTGGCCACGATGACGGCGCCGCTGGCCGCGCGCGAAATACTGTTGCCGATCTATGCGTTTAACCTGGAAGTGGCACGCGCGCCCTGGGTGACGAAAGAGGCGATGATCGCGGAAATGCGGCTGCAATGGTGGCGCGATGCGCTGGAGGAAATCGCGACAGGTGCCACAGTGCGCCGCCATGAGGTGGTGACTCCGCTTGCTTTGGTTCTGGACGGCGAAGCGGCGCGGTTGCTCGATGGCGTGGTCACGGCGCGCAGCTGGGATATTTACAGTGATGCTTTTGACGATGAGGCGGCGTTTGAAGCCCATATTGAGGCGACATCGGCCAGTTTGATGTGGGTGGCAGCGCGGGCGCTGGGGGCAAAACAGGAATCGGTGTTTCGGGCCATTGGATATGCTGCGGGGTTGGCATCCTGGTTCCGCGCCATACCAGAGCTGGAGAACCAGGGCCGCAAACCGCTGGTGGATGGCCGGACTTCAGCGGTGGCGGCTTTGGCCGAGGGTGCTCTTGCCCGGCTCGCAACTGTCACGTCCGTGGAGGCCGCAGGGCGCCCCGCGGCACTGGCAGCCTGGCAGGGACGGGCTTTGCTCAAACAGGCGGCCCGTGAGCCGGCGCGCGTGGCGGAGGGAAGTCTTGGCACCTCCGGTTTCGCCCGGCACAGCAGTCTGATGCTGGCGCGATTGCGCGGCCGGGTCTGAGACCGCCCGACCCGATCACTGCCAGGCCTGAAGACTGACAGGTTTTAACACAGCCAGGTTTAAGCGCAGACCATATCGGGTGTAGTCTGGACGGACTGTGAGCTGGACGGGTAATGGGCTGGACGGGCTGTGGCCCGGGCAGAGGGAGGCGGAACCGATCCAGTCTCTGTCACGTGGCAGCTGATTCAGCTTTGACTTGGTAAAACGCGGTAATGGCGCAGCACAAACAGGCGGATGGCGGAGGCAAGCCCGCTGTCGGCGCCGCGTGCTGCATCGATCTCGGCCGCAAGCACATTGATCGGCTGGCCACTCTCGGCGGCGATGTCGCGGAACGCCTGCCAGAACTCGTCTTCCAGCGAAACTGACGTACGATGGCCACGCAGGGTGAGGGAGCGTTTTTGTGGTCGGCTCATCTGTCAGGCTCCCGCTCAGCTTTGTTGGAAATGGCACTGCCGTTGTCCGCCGCCTGTGTTTTTGGCTCCGGGGCGTCAGCATGCTGTGTTTCCGGCCTGTCAGCGTCCGAGCTGTCCAGCTTTGTACCGTCAAGCGCTGAACCGGCGCGCGCACTGTCAAACGCCTCAACCTGTTTCTGCGCTTTTGTACGGCCAAAGTTCACAGCATTTTCATCAGCCTGCTGCCGGGCTGTATCCCGTGCCCGCTGTTTGCGGACACGGTTGAGATTTATTGGCTTGCTCAAGCTTTGGGGCCGATCATCTGTTCCGGGCGCACCACCCGGTCAAAGGTCTCGGCGTCCACAAAACCAAGCGCGATGGCTTCTACTTTCAGCGTGGTGCCGTTTTTATGCGCGGTCTTGGCCACTTTGGTGGCGTTGTCATAGCCAATCTCGGGCGCCAGTGCGGTCACCAGCATCAGGCTTTCGCGCATCAGCTTTTCGATCCGGTCGCGGTCGGCCTGAATGCCCACCACACAATTGTCGGTGAACGCGGAGGAGGCATCGCCCAGCAACTGCATCGACTGCAGCACGTTATAGGCCATCATTGGTTTGTAGACGTTCAGCTCAAAATGACCCTGGGTGCCGGCAAACCCGACCGCCGCATCATTGCCCAGAACATGGGCGCAGACCTGGGTGATAGCTTCGGCCTGGGTCGGGTTCACCTTGCCGGGCATGATTGAGGAGCCGGGCTCATTTTCCGGCAGGATCAGCTCGCCGAGACCACAACGCGGGCCGGAGCCGAGCATGCGGATGTCATTGGCGATTTTGAACAGCGAAGTGGCGACGGTTTTCAGCGCGCCGGAAATCTCGACCATGGCGTCATGGGCGGCGAGCGCTTCGAATTTGTTGGGGGCGGTGACAAAAGGCAGGCCGGTGATGCGCGCCATATTGGCAGCCACGGTTTCGCCCCAGCCTTCTTGTGTGTTCAGGCCGGTGCCAACAGCAGTGCCGCCCTGGGCCAGCTCATAGATGGCACCAAGCGCAGCTTTCACGCGGCGGATGCCCATCGCAACCTGGTGGCTGTAGCCGGAAAACTCCTGCGCCAGCGTCAGCGGTGTTGCATCCATCGTATGGGTGCGGCCGATTTTGATGATACCGTCAAACTCAACAACTTTGGCTTTCAGTGCCGCGTGCAGCTTTTCCAGACCGGGCAGCAGCACATCATGCGCTGTCATCGCGGTGGCGATATGCATGGCAGTGGGAAACGTGTCGTTGGAGGACTGCCCCATGTTGCAATGGTCATTGGGGTGCACCGGGTCTTTGGATCCGATCACGCCGCCCATGATTTCGATGGCTCGGTTGGCGATCACCTCATTGGAGTTCATGTTGGACTGGGTACCGGAGCCCGTCTGCCAGACCACCAGCGGGAAGTTGTCGTCAAACTTGCCGGCAAAGACTTCTGAGGCGGCCTGAATGATTGCGTCGGCCTTGTCACCGTCCAGTTTGCCGCTGGCTTTATTGGCTTCAGCACAGGCCTGTTTGATCACCCCGAGCGCGCGGACAATGGCCACCGGCTGTTTTTCCCAGCCAATGGGGAAGTTGAGCAGGGAACGCTGTGTCTGAGCGCCCCAGTATTTGTCTGCGGGAACCTCAAGCGGGCCAAAGCTGTCGGTTTCGGTACGGGTGTCGGTCATGGGCTGCTCTCCTGACAATAGCGGGTCGGGAAAAACCTATAGAGTGTCGCAGGCGACTGGGCAATCAGCCAGAGGGTCGCGGGCGAGAATGTTGGCGAAAACATTGCCCCAGCCCGCTGGCCGGCACGTTACTGTTGGTGTCGGGTGTATTCAAAAATGCGCGCCGGCGGCAGGTTGGCCCAGACCGTACCACGGTGGCGGCTGGTCACGCCAAGCTCTGCCTGCATTGTTTCTGAGAGCGGAGATTTGCGGCTGTAGGCCAGCTGGGTCATCACCCCGTCTTTGGCCATCACTTTAAGCGCCGGGATGACAATGGCGCGCTGCAACTGCGGCCGGGCCAGCAGCGGCACACCGGAAACCACAGCGCTGATGTCACTCAGGCCAAGATCCGCAATATCCTGCGCGGTGCGGTTTAACACGGTGACGCCAGGAAATTTCTCGCGCAGGTGTTCGCAAAACAGCGGGTTCATTTCCAGCAGTGTCAGGCGGGACGGATCGACGCCGCGCGCCAGAATCGCCCGGGTGAAAACCCCGGTGCCCGGGCCGATTTCCACCACCGGACCGCTGGTGTTTTCCAGCCCGCGGGTGATCAGGCGGCCGGTGCGGGCGCTGGACGGCGCAATGGCGGCAATCTGGGTCGGGCGGCGGATCGCCTCACTCAAAAATACCGCGAAATCAAAGGCCATGCCCTGCACTCCATAAAAGCGTTTTTCAGATGTATTTATGCGAATACCTTGAGTGAAAACAACCGCCTGGAGGCAGTTGTCACGAAAAGTTCACTGTCGCAGCCAGTCACGTTATTTGCGGAACTTGTCAAGGCTGACAATTTCGGCTTCTTTGTGCCGGTGATGGTCATCTTCAATCGGTTCCGGCGGGATGAAGGCTTCGACCTCATCGTCCTGCTGCCCCGACTCTTCCTCATCTTCCTCATCCTGTGTTTCGAAGCGCAAGCCGAATTCAACGGACGGATCCACAAAAGTGCGGATGGCATCATAGGGAATATAGAGCGGCTCAGGATTGTCCCCGAAGTTCAGCGTAATGGCGAATCCATCGTCATTCACTTCGAGATTCTCAAACCAGTGTTGCACCACCACGGTCATTTCCCGCGGGTAACGGTCCGACAGCCAGTCTGCAATGGCGACATCCGGGTGTTTCGTGTCAAACGTGATGAAAAAATGGTGCTGCCCGGGCAGCCCATTGTCCGCCACATCCAGGAGAACTTGTTTGATCAGGCTCCGCATCGCGCGGTGCATCAGATTCCCGTAGTCAATTGACCCAGTCATTTCGGTACCTTTCGAACTGTAGCTCCAGCATAGGGGATTCGGCCCCAAAGGGAAGGGCAGCTGTGGCTATGGCGGCGCCGCTGGTGCGTTAAATCAGCGACAAAAGCCAGCCACTGCCAGCGCTGATAAACAGCACTGGAATCAGGCCGAGGCGCAGGCGCAACAATAACAGAGCCGCAAGCGCCGTAAGCGACAGGGCAATGAGGCTGACGCTGCTCCAGACCGGGATCAGCAGCTTGACCGGACCGGGGGACCACAGCGACAACTCGCCGAACATCACATTGAGCGCAAACCACACGGACAGGTTCAGAATCACCCCGGTGACAGCGGCGGAGATCGCGCGCATTGCGCCATGCAGCCGGGGTTTGGACGACAACATCTCGATATAGGGCGCGCCGAGGAATATCCATAGAAAACAGGGGGTAAACGTCACCCAGAGGGTCATCAGTGCCGCCAGCACACCAGCAGATATGCCGCCACCGGTTGCAGCCTGAAACCCCACAAACTCAGTGACCAGGATCAGCGGGCCCGGGGTGGTCTCCGCCAGGCCCAGCCCGTCCACCATGGCCTGAGGCGACAGCCAGCCGCGGTTGGTCACCACGTCCTGCGCCATCCAGGCCAGAACCGCATAAGCGCCGCCAAAGGTGATCACAGCCAGGCGGGAGAAAAACAAGCCGATTTCCAGCAGCCGGTCGGCGCCTGCCGCCCAGGCCGCGAGCAGTGGCGCGGCCCAAAGCCCGCCCCAGATTGTGATTGTACGCAGCGGCGTGGCGCGGACTGTGTGGCTTTCACCTGCAGTGCCGCGTGCCGTGAACGCGCCCCAGGCCGCAGCGGCGGCGATGACCAGTGGAAAGGGCAGGGCCAGGGCAAAGAGCCCGAGGAACGCCAGCAGGGCCAGCACCCGGTCGGCCTTTGTTTTCAGAGCTTTCGCCGCCAGTTTCATCAGGGCCTGGATCACCACAATGACCACTGCGGCCTTGATTCCCAGAAACAGGGTTGCGACCAGCGGTAACGTGCCCCAGAGCGCATAGCCGGTGGCCAGTGCCATCATCACCAGGGCCCCGGGCAGCACGAAGGCAAGCCCGGCAAACAACCCGCCGGCGACGCCATGCAGGCGCCATCCGGCATAGGTGGTCAGCTGCATCGCTTCGGGCCCGGGCAGCAACATGCAGAAAGACAGCGCTGACAGGAACTGCGCCTCTGAGAGCCAGGAGTTTTCATCCACCAGTTCCCGGTGCATCACTGCGATCTGCGCCGCCGGGCCGCCAAAGGACAACAGCCCGATGCGGATGAAGACCCGGGCGGCTTCAGAAAAAGAAGGTTTTTGCATGGGTTATCCTCGCGACGCCGGCCAGTCATGGCCTTCATTCTGTCCGTCGCGCGCCCAGCGATAGAGGGCGTCATACAGCGTCATGCCAGCAGACAATTGTTGATGATCGTCGCGGAACTGGCGCGACAGGCCGACGGAAATGGCCAGCAAGCCCGCCGCTTGCGGCACAAGATCATGGCGGTTGGTATCCGCCGCCCGGACCACCGCCGCCAGGCTGTGCAGCGCCGGCAGATCCAGGGCGAATTCTTCCACCATCGTATCAAAGGTGCATTTGTCGCCCCGGTGGCTCCAGAAGGTGCCCTCGATGTCAAAAGGGGTCGCGCCAAACCTGTCGGCAACATCCGCGACTTCACCGGGGCTGACAAACAGAAAGCGCGCCTGTGGGTCGATAAAACGACGGATAAGCCAGGGGCAGGCGATGCGGTCAATTTTTGGCCGGTGCCGCGTCACCCACAGTGTTGCGCCCTCTGATCTGGCGGGCACCGCGGCGGCCGGAACGCAGGGCATACCACTGTCGCGCCAACCAAGATTGCCGCCACCAAGATATTCCGCGTCTGTGCCGTCGGCCCGCAGCCAGGCCACTACACCCTGGCTGAGTTTTTTACCCTTCTGGCATGTGACGACAATTTTTCCACCGCGCGCAGCGTCCTGAATGGCAGGCAGGTCACGGTGTGGGATGCGGATCGCAGTGGGCACCAGACAGGGATCGTCGTCAAAGTCTGCATCAATGCGGACATCAACGACCACCGGAGCTTCGGGGGTGCCGAGAAGGCGGATTAACTGATTTGGGGTGATTTCATTCGGGGCTGACATGGGCATCCTTACTGGGTTAACAGGCGGCCTGCGGAAACAGGCCGAGGATGCGAAACTCCGGTTCAAAACCTCACGGGGTATTCGCGCGCCCCATACTGCGGGTATTGCAAACAGGGTCTGCACTGTCAACAGAGGCCGCCATATCCCGCCGCGCCCTGCCATGCGTGGCACCGGATTTGAAGGGCAAAAATTCAGTGTCACAGACAACGCACACAGTATCAGAGCCCGGCAGGCGGCTAGGCTTTGGGCGCAGGCGTCCGCACACGCAACGGCACAGCCAGGCGAACGGGCGGAGAGGCAAGACCGCGACAAACACTGGGGGAGCGCGACGACAAAGGCTGTGAGAGTACAGCGACAAAGACCGTGGGAATGTTGCGACAAAGACTGTGAGAGTGCAGCGGCAATGGCTGAGGGAGTGCTGCGACAATCACCGTGAGTGTACGGTGGCAAAGACTGAGAGGAGGGAGTTAGGTGCAGGTTTCTGTTGCCAGGTACCTGCGAACCCCGCCAATCGCTGCTAAGCGAAAGGACTTAAGGTTTCGATTTCTCGAACTGCTTACGCAGCAAGAGCCATCGGAGCTTTGTTGTCATTTGCAACTAGCTTTAATGAACCGATAACGGTGGTATCTCACCGAGACAAAGCTAACTCCTTTAGACGTCCGTCGATCCTGTTTCGACCCCATGGTCCCCAAATGAAGGAGGTTTGGTGGAGTCGCCGGGTACCGCCCCCGGGTCCGATCCGCTTATTACGAGCGCGTTTATGTCCATAGCCGAAGCCCGTTTAATGTAGGCGTCCCGCGGGGCAGGTTCAAGAGCCAAACGCCGCGGATTGAAATTAGCCGCAAGGGCAGAAAAAACATGTTAAATGCAATTGGTGTCTTGCGTGGTTTCAAAAGACAGTTAGACACCGGAAATCTGATTCCGACACCGAGCGCACGGAGACTATATTGAGCCAGGCTGTGAACACACCAAGCGACCTTTACGGGATTGAAAACTGGGGCATGGATCTGGTGTCCGTTCTGCCTGACGGCGATCTGGCGCTGGCCAACCCGATCACCCCCGATATGCCTCATGTCAGCCTGCCCCAAATCGTCAGTGACCTGCGCGAACGCGGCATCTCCGCACCGGTCTTGCTGCGGGTCAGCCAGTTTCTGGAACATGGGATTCAGTCGATCAACGGCTGTTTTGAGCGCGCAATTTCGCGGGTGGGTTACAAAGGTGTCTATCGCGGTGTGTTCCCGATCAAGGTGAACCAGCAGGCGCAGGTCATCGACCGGATCGTCGAATTTGGCCGGCCCTATTCTTATGGTCTGGAAGCCGGTTCCAAACCCGAACTGGTGATCGCGCTGGCGCATAAACTGGCGCGTGAGGCGCTGATTGTATGCAACGGGGTGAAGGACGCGGAGTTTATCCGCCTCGCGATCCTGTCGCGCCGGCTTGGATTTAACACCGTGATCGTGCTGGAAAGCCCGAAAGAGCTGGAAACAGTGATCGAGGTGGTCGAGGAGCTTGGCGAAGAACCTCTGCTCGGCGTGCGGGTCAAACTGACCAACCGGATTACTGGTAAATGGGCCGAAAGCTCCGGTGACCGTTCCACCTTTGGCATGAACACCGATCAGCTGGTCGCGGTGCTGGACAAGCTGCGCGACGCCGGGCTTCTGCACTGTCTGAAACTGCAGCACTCTCACCTTGGCAGTCAGGTGCCAGACGTCAACGATGTGCGCCGTGCCACCACCGAAGCCTGCCGCTATTTTGCCGAGTTGAAGGGCGAAGGCGTGCCGTTGACCCATCTGGATCTCGGTGGCGGCCTGGGTGTCGATTACACCGGTGAAAAAAGCGCTGCGGTAAATTCGATCAACTACTCAATGGCGGAATATTGCGACAATGTGGTGGAAACCGTTGCTTATGCGATGGATGAGGCCGGATTGGATCATCCGACTCTGGTGACCGAAAGCGGCCGTGCCGTGGTGGCGACCTCCTCGATGCTGATATTCGATGTGCTGGAAGCGACGCTTTATGACGCGCCGACCGCGCCAAAACCCGAGTCCGATGACCACCACCTGATCAGCGATCTGGCAGCGGTGGCGGGCTACCTGACGCCGGTGCGGCTGCAGGAATGCATGAATGACGCCTCTTTCTACCGGGAAGAGCTGCGGGCCTTGTTCCGGCGCGGCTATATCAACCTGCGTCAGATGGCGCGGTCTGAGCGCATCTACCTGCATCTGATGTCGCAGATCAAAGCGTTGGCGGCAAAAGAAGATCAGCCCGCCGAGGTCCAGGAAGCGCTGGACCAGCTTGCCGACATCTATCACTGCAATTTTTCGCTGTTTCAGTCGCTGCCTGATGTCTGGGCCATTGATCAACTGCACCCGGTGGTGCCGTTGCAACGGTTAAATGAACATCCGGACCGGCGCGCGATTCTGTCTGACATCACCTGTGATTCCGACGGCAAAATCGACAAGTTCATCCTCGGGGATGGTCCGGCGGCCTCAATGCCGGTGCATTCGCTGCGCGAGGGTGAAACCTATTACCTGGGCGTGCTGTTTGTCGGCGCCTATCAGGAAACGCTGGGCGATCTGCACAACCTGTTCGGCGATACCAATGTGGCGACGATTGAGCTGCGCCCAGACGGCGGTTTTGACCTGCTGCACGAACAGGAGGGCGATACCATATCTGAGGTAATGTCCTATGTGGAATATGATCCGCGCGACTGTGTCGCCGCCTTCCGCAAGTTGGTGGACGAGGCCATTTCCGCTGGAAACCTGAAATCGGCCGACCGCAAAACGCTGATGGCGGCTTACCGCGACAGCATCAACGGCTATACTTATTACGAATGACACCTCAATCTGGAGAGATACGGATGGGTAAAACACTGGTTATCGGGGCAGGGGGCGTCTCCTCTGCTGCCGTGCATAAAATGGCGATGAATGCGGATATCTTTTCCGACATCACCCTGGCGTCGCGCCGCAAATTCAAATGCGATGACATCGCGGCTGACGTGAAGAAA
>MAAC01014908.1_pt1 | contig 15387 bp, 13 predicted proteins | sample 1115981 | NCBI WGS metagenome assembly MAAC01 (sample SAMN04961126, study PRJNA320927) | seawater metagenome | isolation source: sample BD02T64 sea water enriched with oil for 64 days | place: USA:Gulf of Mexico | collected 2013-07-27 | reverse complement strand
CGAAAGACTTAGGCTCTTTGGCTGTGATGGTGAGCGTCATCATTGCAATATTAATTTGGGCTAGTGTGTTTGTAGAACATTTTTATTGATAAATGCCATGGCTAAAATATTAGAACGAGGGGTAACGCAAGTTACCCTTTTTTATGATGGAAAATAGAATGACAAGAGTGAAAATTTCCTGCTTTCATACATGAACCACTTACGTTTGTATTTTTAACTCATTGATCTATCTATAACAATAAAGTAATCTCTTTCTATTATAAATTATGGACGATTTATCCCATCTTCTAGAAAGAAGGAATTTTTCTCATAATAAACTGTTAAGTTTTCACAAGGATGGTGCACATTGAAAATTTCATTCCTAATTAGCCTCTTCTGTATCGTAGCTTTTTCCGCAACAAGTACCGCTAACCAGAATGCTAAGGTTTCAGAAAAAAAAGCGATTACTAAAAAGCAGCAGCATAATACCAAATTTAAATGCGACGGCAGGCAGCATTGTTCGCAAATGAAATCTTATGCTGAAGCTAAGTTTTTCATCGAACATTGCCCTAATACCAAAATGGATGGTGATCATGATGGTATTCCATGCGAAAGGCAGTTTAATAAAGGTAGATAACTAAACCTATAACAAATAAGAATATAAAACGGAAAAATTATAGTCGGCTGTTTTTCGTTCTTCAAACATTTTAGCTAACAATTTTTTGCCTCTGAACAAAGCGATATATCAAAGAGAATCCAACTTCATGCCTAAACCAGATCCATTGAAAATCATGACATTTACCACACCGAAAGCTCTCGGACAGTGGTTCAAGGTGAATAATGCCTCTGAAAGTGAACTATGGGTGAAGATATACAAGAAAAATACTGGGATTGAGAGCGTTACTTGGCATGATGTCGTGATCGAGTCTCTATGTTGGGGTTGGATCGACGGTATTAAGAAGTCAATCGATGACCAAGCCTATCTCCAGCGGATTACTCCTAGAAAAACGCGAAGCAACTGGTCTAAAAGGAACACCGAGCATTCACAGCGTTTGATAAGTGAGGGCCGGATGATGGAATCAGGGCTCGTGCATATTCGTGCGGCAAAAGCAGACGGTCGTTGGGAAAACGCCTATATAGTAAGTGAAATGGAAGTGCCTGCGGATTTCCTAGCTGCACTGGAGAGCAAGCCGAATGTTAAAGAGTTTTTTGAAACGCTCAATAAATCGAGTCGTTATGCTATCGCGTACGGATTGATAAGTGCAAAGAAACCGGAAACTAGACTAAGGCGGTTTACAAAATTCATGAACATGCTTGTTCACGAAGAAAAACCTAAATAAGTAGAATTCGGCATAATAAGTCGTTTAAAAGGCGAGACAGTTGGCTGTTTAAAGAGCATAAGCATTCTAAGGTTGGAAAATATGATTCTAAAAGTAGACTTTAAACAGTTTCTTGACGAAAAGGGCGAGGTACTAGCGCTCACGAAACAAGCAAAAAGGGTATTCAAATTTCTGACTAAGATAGTGTTATCGGTTTCTGAGAATATCGAACAGCCACTCATTGAGGTTGATTTAAATTGCAATACCCGAGGGACTGAGCTGTCTTGTGAGGGGAGCATTGAAGCATCCTGTAGCTCAATGAATATAATTGAATGGCATTGCGACACCTGTGAAGCGTCTGGCACTATTTCTAATTGGAAAGGAAGTCTGTGGGATATTCAAAAACGGACAATTCATTAGTCCGTAAGTTAGTTTCGTAAATCAGTTTCGTAAGTTAGCTTCGTCATTCTGGTTTTAAATTCAGCTTCGACTTCAGCTTCAAAAATACTCTAGGGTTCATTAAGCTTGATAAAAGCTGCAAATAGCTGTGATAAATAACAGCAATATTGTACTATTTTTTAACAATGAAACTTAATTGCTAGCTATGGATAATAAAACACAAGAAAAAGCCGACTTTACTCTTGCCAATGCCTATGGAGGCGTTGAAATGGTTCGCGCCGATTATAAGGGGCAGGCGTTTTCTAAACACGTTCATGAAGGTTATACTATAGGTGTCATTGAAAAAGGTGCGCAACGCTTTTACCGTAGTGGTGAAATTCATACAGCCGATACTAATTCTATTATTTTGGTTAATGCCGACGATGTACACACGGGTGAATCTGCTTCATCTGGCGGCTGGCAATATCGTGCAATGTATCCTTTGCCCGAACATTTTGAAAATATCAGTAATGACCTCTATGATAAGGGAAAATTTGCGCCGTATTTCAGTTCTTCAGTCATAAACGACGCGTTATTAACAGACCAATTAAGGCTGTTATTTAATCAAGTAGATAACAATGCTTCGCAGCTACTAACAGAAACTATCATGTATAGCTTGATGTTAAGGTTAACCTTAAGGCATTCATCACTTCGCCATGTGCCAAAAGATATTTCAGGCAGTAAAGCAAAACTGCTACGGGTAAAAGAGTATTTAGATTTCTATCCCGCTGAGGATATATCGTTGAAACAATTGGCGATAATTGCAGGGTTAAGTCAATACCACTTTATTAGACAATTCAAAAAAATGTTCGATCTTGCCCCGCACAGCTACCAGATACAGGCCAGATTAAAAAAAGCGAAAACGTTACTTAAAGCGGGTGTGAAACCCGTTATGGTGGCGAGTGATTGTGGCTTTCATGACCAAAGCCATTTTAATAGACACTTTAAAAAAGCCTTAGGTACTTCGCCAAGCAAGTTTCAAAAACAAGCAGTTTTGTACAAGAACTGAAAACGATTCCCCTGTAAACTCTTTCAAAATCTAGAAGGAGTGTTTTAATGCCAAGTAAAACCGCTATCGCGGGGGAGTCTGTCTCAAGCGATTTTCAAACAATGAAGCAAGCAATTGTTGCAATATTCCCGCTTTCACTCGCTGTCGTGCCATGGGGAGTACTTTGTGGCTCTTTAGCTATTAATGTAGGTCTTACACCGTTACAAGCTCAATTAATGTCATTGTTAATCTTTGCAGGGGCGGCACAATTAGCAGCACTCACTATTATGGGCGCTGTAGGCTCGTTATCTTCAATGTTTTCATCAACCTTTGTTATTAGTTCTCGACACTTACTTTATTCAGCTGTTTTTCGAGAGCACGTGAGAAAAAGCTCTTTCGGACTTCGTTGCAGTATTGCCTTTTTTCTCACCGATGAAATGTTTGCGGTAACCTGTGCTCATATAGTGAAAAATAAAAGATTTAGTCCTGTTTATGCTCTTAGTTCTGGTATTACCTTTTATGTCATTTGGAACATTTCAACCTTTGCTGGAATCGTTGCCGGGCAACATATCCCAAACCTAGAACATTTAGGGCTTGAGTTTGCTATTGCGGCAACATTCATCGCGATAGTCATTCCGCTCATTAAAAATAGATCTACCTTGGTATCAGTGGTCACAAGTGGTTTAAGTGCCATTATTCTTTCAATCTTTATGAAAGAATATGCGCTGATCGCGGCAACCTTTATAGGCATGATTTGTGGTTATTTAACGAAAGACAAGGAGAGTATTAATGAATGATTTTTGGTTAGCTTTAGCCGGCATGGCAGGCATCACCTTTTCATGTCGATATTTCTTTTTTTCAAAAACGGTCTCTTTTAAGCTTGGACCAAAAGTAACCCGATTACTCAGCTATACCGCACCCTCTGTTATGACAGCGATGTGGGTACCTATTGTATTTTTAGGGCATCAGGAGAGCGGTATTGATTTTATTACCAGTCCCTTTTTAATCGCAGGTGTAGCGACAGTGATATTTAGTCTATTGATAAAAAATACCCTGGCCGTTGTCATATTCGGTATGAGTGTTTTTGCCTTGTTGAAGGTGTTTTTCTAAGTAACATAAGTAAAAGCAAAGCGATGTGATAAAAAGCATAACGAGACATTAGTACTGGTAATGCTCAACGCGATAGTACTATTTATTGTCATCAAAAAAGTGTTGCCATCAAAAAAATCCTACTTAAGTGGCATGGACTTAAACTCATCAGAAGGTAAGCTGATATAGTATCAAGCCAGCCTATAATTGGAGTATTAAGATGTCTACAGTCATGAAGTTTTTTCTCACCAGTGCATTGATACTCGCTACTTTAGTTTCATCCGTCAGTTATAGTGCTTCGGTATTAAGCGGTACAAAAACAATAAACTTACTCACTAAAGAAGGTCAGCGTATAGCCATTGGCAGTATTGAATTTATACCTACGGCTAACAATATTCAGTATCAATTACATATTGATCATACTCGTTTTAAAGATTATTTTTTGTCTATGAAAGAGATGAAATGTCTCGAAGGGCCTGAGCTTTGGTGTCATATCAGATATCCCTACAAACAACCGCATACCTTAACAATTAGTGATTTACGCTGGTTAGAGCATGACTTGCTCTTTATGTTTAAGAAAAAAAATGAGTTTGGTGCTAACTTCTGGAATGGCGTTTATTATGCTTTGATGATTAAAGAAGATGTTATTTTAGGTGAAGCACAAGCAATAGATCTTAACTTGCTCGCAGCACCACCTGAAGATTTAGATACACCTTTTTACTCTGAAGACTTACGAGATGAAATAGAGCGTGTGCAACGTTGGTTACCTGATTTAGAAATCCGATAATCTATTGCAGTGCCCTAAAGTGTAGAAAAAAGGATAATAATCATTAAACGACAGGGTGTGTTTCTTTTAACGCTGCTATTTCATCTTCTTTGCGTTGAGACACTGTACAGCGGTGTAAAAGCCAACACAGCAGATAAATTAAACTATAAAGTACCATGCCACCAACAAGTACTCCATGCCAGGCGCCATATTGCCAACAGGCAATTAAGTAAAAACCACCTAGACTACCGCCAACGTAATAATGCACTAGGTATAACGCCGTTGCTGTAGCTTTCGCTGTATCCGCTTTTTGACTTACCCAGGCATAGGCAAGTGAGTGGGTGAAAAAAGCGCCAGAACTAATCAATAATAGGCCAATAATCATGGTATACAGAGAATCATAACTGGCGATCCACATGCCTATCACACTTACCGTTGTCCCTAATACCATGCCATAGATTGGGCTGTAAACTTGGCTCCACCTACCACTCAACTTTGCCGTAATGGTACCGGTGAGATAACACAAAAAAATCATCGAGGTTAAGCTGATAGACAGTGAATAGGGCGGCGCAACAAGACGAAATCCCATTACCGTATAAAGATTAACGAACAAAGCAAAATTCAGTCCACCAATCATCATCGCTAACCATAATTTACGCTGCTTTAAGTGACTAATAACATTTCGGTTATGGTTACGGAATTGTCCTTTTTTCGGAGTGAAATATTGTTGTTCAGGTAACAGTTGGTTAACTAATAACGCGCCGAATAAACTGGCAATAGCCATACCAATAACCGCCACTTCCCAGCCCCAATACTCAGTGACAAAACCGCCGTATAAACGCCCAGTAATCCCCCCTAATGAATTCGCACTAATATAACCTCCTATGGCAAGCATCAAGGCTTTCGGGGTGAATTCCTCAGCCATGTAGGCTACAGCAACGGCGGCAAATCCTGCCAGAGATATACCCATTAGCCCGCGGGCTAACGTTAACATCAGCAGTGAATCTGTCAGTAACATTGCCATACCAGCAAACGGCAATAGGAAAAGACTCAGCATCATCACCTTACGACGGCCAATCATTTCTGAACCAATAGCCCATGGCACAAGCGTTAGCGCTAAGGTTAGGGTACTTGCCGCCAGTAACCAGTTAATTTCAATGGCACTGGCGTTAAATTTTTCAGCCATCAAGGGCAACATAGGTTGGAACATGTACAAGTTACAAAATACGAGGAAAGATCCTAAGGCTAAGGCAAAGCTTGCACGGCGGTAAGCAGCTGTTTTTATTTCAATCATGGGAGAATACTTAATGACGAGTACTATTTGACGAATTGATAAAATAGTAGCAATATTACATCAATAATTAAAATATATAATAACTATCAACTCTATAGTTTAAGGTTATAGCTATGAATACACGTTTATTGACTTACTTTGTTAAACTAGTTGAAACAGAGAATTTCACTCGTGCGGCTGAGCAATTACACATTGCCCAGCCGGCATTAAGTGTTGCTATAAAAAAACTAGAACAGCAATTAGATCTGCCTTTATTTCATCGAAATGAACGAAAAGTTACCCTTACCCATGAAGGTGAAGTTTTGCTTGGACATGCTCGACTTGTTTTGCAGCAAATTAACGACGCTAATATTGCAATGGCTGAGTTAAAAGGGCTTGAAAAAGGCGAAGTAAAACTAGGGGTTCCTAGTATGTTGGGCTCTTACTTTTTTCCTGAAATATTAATGGGATTTAAAAGTAAATATCCTAATCTTAAGCTCACTATTATTGAAGCAGGCACACAATCTATTCGCCAAATGTTGCTAGATGGTGAATTAGATTTAGGTGTTATACATAACGAAGATGTGCCAGAACGTCTTGAAACTGAGCACTTAATCACCTCTCAAATGGTGGCAGTGGTTAGCGAAGAACATCATTTAGCGGCACAACCCTGCATGAAATTTGTCGACTTCTTTAAAGAAGAACTTGTGATGTTTAAGGCGGGATATTTCCATCGGGAATTTATTGATGACATCTGTCAAAAATATAATTTCACCCCGAAGATATCCTTCGAAACAAACCTGTTGCCGATGATGTTAAATATAGTGCGACATGATTTTTCAATATCAGCATTACTGGAGCTGGTGACAGACCATGAAAAAGGCGTTGTTGCTATTCCGTTTGAAGAGCCTGTCTATCTGAATATTGCCATGGCTTGGCGGAAAAATGGTTATTTGTCGCTAGCCGATAGAGCATTTCTCGAATTCGTTAACGAATATGGTAAATAAATTCTCCTCTAAGAAGCGAGATAAAATATCAGTTACTACACTTAGTTTATCTGTTCAGGTAAACTAATGAACAATTCTCCATTGCACAGTCTCTTACCGTTTTTATGCGCATTATTCATACCTCAGATTGGCATCTTGGCCAATATTTTTACGGCAAAAGCCGCGCCAATGAACATCAACAATTTCTTAGCTGGTTATTAGCACAAGTTAGCCTACATAACATTGATGCGATTATTGTGGCGGGGGATATTTTTGATACCTCAACACCGCCAAGTTATGCCCGCGAAATGTATTTTGATTTTATCGCGAGATTACAAGGGAGCAATTGCCAACTTATTATTTTGGCTGGTAATCATGACTCTGTGGCAATGTTGTCTGAATCACAAGCGGTATTAGCGAGTTTGTCTACTCGTGTTATTACGCAGGTAATACCCGCGTCACTCAGTGAAGATGCGCTCGAAGAGAAGGCACTTTCACAACAAGTTTTTCCATTACATGATGCTGACGGGAAAATCACAGCCATTATTTGCGCTATTCCTTTTGTCCGTCCGCGTGATGTTATTAGAAGTCGAGCAGGGCAGTCGGCTAGTGATAAGCAGCAGAGCTTACAACAAGCAATTAGTGACCATTATCAGTATTTATATCAACAGGCACGAAAGCAAGCTGACGCGTTTGAAAAAGCCGAGGGCATTGCCGTACCCATTATAGCAACCGGTCACTTAACGGCGCTTGGCGTTTCAATAAATGACAGTAAAAGTGATTCCGTTAGAGATATTTATATTGGTTCGTTAGAAGCCTTTCCGGCCAGTGCCTTTCCCCCTGCGGACTATATTGCTCTTGGCCATATTCATAGAGCACAACAGGTGGCGAAATCAGAGCATATTCGCTATTGCGGCTCGCCTATTGCCTTAAGTTTTGATGAAGCTAAGCAAGATAAACGTGTGCTGATGGTTGAGTTTACTTCAGGCAAACTTAATCAAGTTGACGCGTTTATTGTGCCGTGTTTTCAACCGCTATACATGGTGAAAACATCGGTAGATGAGCTTGAAACTTCGCTTCAACAAACACTGCTAGCATTTGAAAAACGCCAAGCAGCGGAAAATATTCCTGTGAGTGTTAAGGCTTGGCTTGATATTGAAATTGATAATGGCGACCACTTAAGCGATTTATCGCAACGGGTCAGTGAATTGGTCGGTGACATGCCTTTTGAAGTATTGTTGGTTCGTCGTTGTAAAAAGGCACGTCAACGCCGACAAGCTCAACTTTCACAACAGGATAACAGCACCTTGAGTGAGTTATCTCTAGCCGAAGTCTTTGATTCGCGATTATCACAACTAGATTGGCAAACGGATGAAGAAGTGGCGCGTAAAGTACGTTTAAAGCAATTGTTTACTGAGCTTTCCGTTGAGCTAGCATCAGAGAAAAAACAAACTGATTCAGTGGTTGATAAAAAAGTTGATAGTAAAAATAGCAAAGAATCTAAGTCATCAACTACGTCAGTAGCTAAATCTGAATTGACAGAGCAAGATGGCTCTTGTGATAGTGAAAGTACCGGTGGCACTAGCAGTGACAAGTTTGAAGAAGTTGGGCAACAAAATTTATGAGAATATTAAGTTTACGCTTTGAGAACATCAATTCACTCAAAGGCAGTTGGAAAATAGATTTTAGTGAAGCGCCTTTTGATAACAATGGTTTGTTCGCTATTACGGGTCCTACTGGTGCAGGTAAAACCACTATTCTCGATGCTATTTGTTTAGCACTTTATCATGAAACACCGCGTTTAAGTGTCTCTAAGAAGCAAAATGAATTAATGACACGCCATACCAGCCATTGCATGGCTGAAGTCGAATTTGAGGTGAAAGGTCAGGGGTATAGAGCCTTTTGGAGCCAAAAACGAGCCCGTAATAAGCTTGATGGTAATTTATTAGAGCCGGTTGCTGAGTTAGCTAAACTCGATGGCACCATAGTATCTGACAAACTTAGAACGGTTCGCAGTGATATTAGCGATTTAACCGGACTTAACTTTTCACGTTTCACCAAATCAATGATGCTTTCTCAGGGGGAGTTTGCCGCTTTTTTAAATGCCCCCGCTAATGAACGTGCACAATTATTAGAACAACTTACCGGTACTGAAATATACGGCGACATATCTAAGCAAGTTTTTGATAATCACCGCAGTGCCAGTGATGAGCTAAAGTTATTACAAGCCAAAAGCCAGGGTGTTACCTTGCTCAACGATGAGCAAGTCAGTGAACTTGAGCAGCAATTAGAGCAAACCATAAGTGAAGAGAAACAGTTAAACCAGCAGTTACAACAAGCGCAACTGGTCAAAACCTGGTGTTCGAATTTTAAAGCTAATGAGCAAGCACAGCAAACGGCTAAACAACAACTGACTGCAATCGAAGAGCAAGAGCAATTAGCTAAGAGTGAGCTTGATTTACTTAACCAATCTACAATGGCAGAGCCACTTCGTGCACCTTATGAAAAAATGGTTCACTTTCGTGAACAATATCAGCAAACCTTAAAAGACGTTAACAGCCAAACAGAACAACTAGCAATAGTTGATAAAGCTGTTGTGGTAAGCGAAACAGCGCTAAGCCAGCTAAAATCGAAACACCTTGTTGCTGAAACACAGCGTAAAGTGATTGAGCAAGCTTTGCATGAAAAAATTCACCCCCTTGAACATGCTATCACTCATCAACAAGTTGCTGTGCAAGAAACAAAAAATGCCGTTACCACACAGCGCCAAGCACTTAACGTAAATAACGAAGCTTTACTTGCAGCAGAAGCTGAACAACAAAAAGCCTTCACAACGGTTCAGCAACAACAAACGTACTTAGCCAATAACCAAGCTTTACAACAATTGCCTGAAAAATTACCCCTGTGGCAAAATCAATATCAGCAATTAACTCAACAGCAAGTTAATGTTCAGCGCTTATTAACTGAGCAAAACAATGCTGAACAAACGTTATCAGGCTTAGCGTCGCAGCAACAAGCGCAACAACAGCTGATAGTTAATAGTGAAGGCGAGTTACTCAGGCTCAATAGCGAAAAGCAAATAACGGCTGAGCAAGTACAGCAACTTGTGCAAAGTAACCAAGCAGCTCAGGCGATTTTTACAGATTTTATAGATAGAGAAACTGAGCCTAAAAAGCTTGCTGAAGTGAACAATACTGACTTAGCGGCTGTGCTTAACCAAGCAATTATTGATAGGAAAAACCAACAACTGACGTTAAAACAAGCGGTGCAGTTAGCACAACGTTTTCATGTCTTAGCGCAAGAACATCAAACATTATTAGTGCAGCAGGTAGAAGACAAGCAACAACTTAGCACTACAGAGCAAGGGCTAACTCAACTCCGTCAACGATATAGTGCTAACTCTCAACAGAAAAAAGATGTAGAAATGTTACTTGCTCAGCAACAAACTATTATGGCGTTAAGTGATCACCGAGCAAGACTTCAACCAGAAGAAGCTTGTCCTTTGTGTGGCTCTGTTGAACATCCGGCAATTAATGACTATCAAGCATTGGATAGTGATGAACATCAAAATCGCTTATCACTGCTCAATAATGAATTAACGACATTAGAAACACAGGGTAAAAAACTCAATAACGTGCAAGCACAACTTACCGCACAACTCTCTATGCAGCAAAATCGACTGCAAAGCATAGTGAAAGAGCAACAGAGTATTGAGCAGAATTGGCAGCCGTTGAATGTTGAACAACTCGTTATCATAAATCTAAATGGGCTGAATATTTCATTACAAAATGTAGACGTTGAGCCGTTATTAAGTCATCAATTAAATAGTACATTTAGTCAGCTTGATGAACTACTTTTTTTGCAACAAAAACTGCAAGAAATAAGTCATGTTCAACAACAAAATGCTGAGCAAACGATTCATGTCGATAAACAGTTGTCGACCCATAAAAGCCAATTGAATTTACTACAAGAGCAAGGTAATTCTCAGCATAATGTTAAAGCAAAAATCATTAACGATTTGGCCGTAGAACAACAGGCAATGTTTACCCTAAATACACAATTAATAGCAGACATAGCTACCACCGAAATAACATTGCCCAGTGACAAAGGTAATGAGCATTATAAGTCAATTTGTATTGATGATAACTGGCTTGCTGCCGTTGTTAAACAAGGGCAAGAATATCAAGGTATTGTAAATACTCATCAAGCAGCACAAGAACAGTTAATTAACCTTGGAAGTAACCTTGGTTTGTTAAAGCAACAAGTTGAACAGCAACAAAGCCATGTTAACCAAATAACAGCGCAGTTAAGTCAGCAAGAAAGTGAGTTACTAACCAATTCATCGTTACGCGTAACTATTTATAATGAACTTGGAATTGATGATGTAAATATGCAAGACTCTGTAATCTTAAGGAAAAGTATAAATATTCAAAGGGAAGAACACGAAAGTGCGTTTGATATTACCGATGCTTTGCATAATGACAAAATAACAACGCAACAGGTAAATAAAGGTCAATTGAGTACGGCTAAATTACAACTAGATAGTTTATTAATACAAAATGAACGCGTAAAAAATGATTGGGAAACATTATTTTTTAGCAGTCAATTCAGCGACGAAAATACATTTTTGTTAGCCTTAATTAGTCCAGAGAAAAAGCAGCAGTTAACTCAATTTTCTAATGAGCTTTTAGATAACAAAAAACAAGCACAAGTGATCATTGCTCAAGGCGAAAAAGTAGCACTTGAATTGGCTGTTAAAAAAGCTGAGTTAAGTGAAAGTGGCGTCATTGATTTTGTCGATGAATCAGTGTTAAATAATCTGATGGTTTTGTCAGAATCATTGAAAAAATGTCAGCAAAAAACAGGTCAATTCAGTCAACAAATTAGCCACGATAAAGCCAATAAAACTCAACAACAATCTTTGCTCGAAAAAATTAAACAAGCACAACTTTCCTTAGATGATCTTAGTCACCTTAATGCACTCATTGGCTCAGCTGATGGCGCTAAATTTAGAAAGTTTGCACAAGGCTTAACACTCGCTAATTTAGTTCATCTTGCCAACGCACAATTAGAACGTCTCTTTGGTCGATATCAACTGCAATGCCAACAAAGCGATACCTTGGCTCTTGAAGTTGTTGATACGTGGCAAGGAGATACGGCTCGCGATATTAAAACGTTGTCTGGCGGTGAAAGCTTCTTGATAAGTTTGGCGTTAGCATTGGCATTGTCTGATTTAGTCAGCAATAAAACCAGTATCGACTCCTTATTTCTCGATGAGGGTTTTGGCACGTTAGATAATAATACCCTTGAAGTAGCACTAGATGCACTCGATAACTTAAACGCCAGTGGCAAAATGATTGGTGTGATCAGCCATGTTGATGCGTTAAAAGAGCGCATTGGCGTGCAAATTAAAGTTAAAAAGCTCAGTGGATTGGGGGTCAGCAGTTTAGATAAACAGTATGAATTTCATGCTGAGACCGTGAGCTAATGATTATTGATCACAAATAGGAAAGGGTACATTTTTGGACGTTTGGATTTATTTCACTTTATTAGCCGCCACAATGCAGGCTGTAAGAACCGCAGGACAAAAGCAGTTATCGGGTAAGCTCAATTCAATGGCCACCACGGGGGTACGCTATTTCTTTGCCTTACCTTTTGCATGGGCTTATCTATGGTGGATACTTGATTTTAGACAAGTCGAAGTGCCAGAACTCAGTAACGATTTTTTACAATACGCCTTAATTGCTTGTGTGATGCAAATATGGGGCACCGCGTGTTTAGTCGCCGCTTTTCGTTATCGTAACTTTGCTGTTGCCACGAGTTTGGCCAAAACTGAAGCGATTCAAGTGGCTATTGTTGGCGCTCTGCTTTTCGGCGTGACACTTTCTGGCTTAGGTTGGTTTAGTGTTGTTGTCGGTGTTGTGGGTGTATTCTTAGTGTCTAAAGTGAGATTTAGCTTAAGAGATATTCTGGCTGATTCACAAGGTTTAATTGGCATGGGTTATGGTTTAGCTGCCGGTCTTGGTTTGGCTATTACCACCTTGCTTATTCGTGAATCAAGTTTGGCACTTAATACTGATTTAATGGTTAGTGCTGCGGTCACCTTGGTGTTTATGATCACGGTGCAATCGGTTATTTCGCTCATTTATGTTTATATCCAAGATAAATCACAATTACCCCTTATGATGAAGCACTGGCGATTATGCTTATTTGTTGGCATTACCAGTGTATTAGGTTCAATTGGTTGGTTTACTGGAGCGAGTTATCAAAATGCCGCCTATGTAAAAGCATTGGGGCAGGTTGAATTTTTTATTACCTTGGCATTAACTTATCGTGTATTTAAAGAAACGGTTACCGTAAAAGAATATCTAGGCATGTTTCTTATTGTTTTAAGTGTGGTTATCTTACTGCTATGGTCGTAAAGACTGGTCATCAAATTAGGTCATGAGCAAAGGGTATCAAATAGACTTGATTACTCGGTAAAGCAAGGTATTATGCTCAGCATAATATTAAATATTTAACCTAAATATTAACAAATGCACTAAAGAAGAGATTACTATGAAAATTGCTGATAAAACCGTTGCTCACTTTCACTACATCCTTAAGAATGAAGCGGGTGAAGAAATAGAATCATCAAACGGTCATGAGCCTTTAACTTATTTACATGGCGCTAACAATACTTTACCAGGCTTAGAGAAAGCGTTAACAGGTAAAGCAAGAGGTGATAAGTTCTCGGTAACTTTACAACCTGAAGAAGCTTACGGTGAGTATCAAGAAGGATTAGAGCAACGGGTACCTGTTAAACATTTACACGGTTTAGTGAGCAAAAATGCTAAATGGAAAAAAGGCATGACTGCGGCAGTACAAACAGATGCAGGTCAACGTCAAGTTACTGTACTAAAAGTGGGTAAATTTATGGTTACTGTTGATATTAACCCACCATTAGCGGGTAAAGTATTAACTTTTGATATTGAAATAGTTGATGTACGTGAAGCGACTGAAGAAGAAGTTACTCACGGCCATGTTCACAGTGCTGATAGTAGCTGTGGTCACGATCACTAGTCTAACGTTCGATATTAATTAGCCGTTGTTACGGCTGAATAAAGACTAAATAAAAAGCGCTAAGTAGTTAAACTACCTAGCGCTTTTTGATTTCGATAGGTCACTTAAGTTGTAGATAGGCGCTATAATTCAGTGTGATCAACTATTAGTGTAATCTCTACCTACCAATACTGATGTGTATTACCGCATCTAAAAAATTACTAATTATTATTTTCAACTGAAAATTTCACACAACTTGATCTTTAATCAACTTAATGGAATTGGTATAACAGCAAGTTATAATGAGTTATTGTTCAGTTTGAAATCTTTTATTTAAAGTGTGAAGTTCTTTTGTCTATTATTCCTAACTTTATCGGTAAACGCTGGTTAAAAATATCATTACGCACAACCCACCTAGTTGGTTTTGCTGGTGTTTTTTCTTCGATTTTAACCGGAACAGAACAAGATGTGTATTGGGGAATTACTATTGTAAGTGGCTTAGGTTTATTAAGTCTTGAAGCGTTATCTAACTATGTCTGGTTTGTACAAATCAGAGCGCTTGCTATGTACATTAAATTGACTCTGCTTACCTGTGTTTTCTTTTTTGATGAATATGCTTGGCATTGTTTAGTTGCGATAATTATTATCTCAGGCATGATCTCCCATGCACCAAGTTCGGTGCGTTATTATTCATTTGTTCATGGTAGAAAAATTACCTCATTAAACGACACCAAAGGATAGCTTCAATTGAGTCACTCCCCGTTATTAGAAAAAGCTATTGAGTTATTACATGAAGTAAATATGCAAACGCCAGTGCTTGATCTTGCCTGTGGTAGTGGCAGAAATGGGCTTTACCTCGTAAATCAAAACATCCCTGTGGTCTTTGCCGATATAAAAGAGTCGGCGCTAGAGCAGGTTGAAAGTACAATAACTCGTCATCATTGCGAGGAAAAATCAACGGCGAACTTTTGGCAAATAGATTTTGAACAAGATGATATAAAACCTTTTGCGGGTAAGTCCTTTTCAGCGATTATCGTTTTTCGTTATTTGCACCGACCTCTATTTGAACAAATCAAACAAGCTGTTATCCCTGGTGGTTTTGTTGTTTATGAAACCTTTACCGTAGATCAGCCACAATTTGGCCGACCCAAAAATCCTAATTTTTTATTAAACCATGGTGAGTTGGCTGAACTATTTTCTGATTGGCATATTATCTATAGTTTTGAAGGTGTTATTGATGTTAATAATGAATCAGGAAAGCAAGCTATTGCTCAGGTTATTGCAAGGAAACCATTGCTCTAATAAAACCATTGCCGTAAGGGACTCTTGAACATGAGTAACACTTTTTCTCATCTCTTGTCGTAACATTCATCAATTTTTGCTTTTTACATATAATTTGTAACAGAGGCGTTAGATAAACACTAATTCACCAAAGTATTCAGGTCTATGATAATCAGGCTCAGATACATCAATATTGTTCCATACTGCGTATTGTGGCTCAGTTCTAC
>MAAC01004488.1_pt1 | contig 15394 bp, 19 predicted proteins | sample 1115981 | NCBI WGS metagenome assembly MAAC01 (sample SAMN04961126, study PRJNA320927) | seawater metagenome | isolation source: sample BD02T64 sea water enriched with oil for 64 days | place: USA:Gulf of Mexico | collected 2013-07-27 | reverse complement strand
CCGTCAAAGTTACCTTCTAAATGCCCCGAACTCTGAATTTGGGGAAGCAAATAATAGGCAACAGCAAAAAGCCATATCTCAATGCTATGAGCGACTAAAGCACCAAAAACACCAAAAACAATTCTGAAACGGTGTTTTATTTTCATTTTTGGAAGAACAGTAGATATCCGAAATAAAAACTCATAATGAATAAGTACTGCTAGAGTAATAATCAAACTATTTATTAGAAATACTGCAAGCATATATTTATTATCCTAATTGTTGAAATAACTCATTTAATTTGTACATTAAGTGTTCTGTCTATCAAGAATATGGTTTAGAAGCATGCTTCTGGATATCAAGTGCATTTGTGGCTATAGCACCTTTGTTATCGTTAAAGCTTCCAGATTTTTCTGAGAAAAACAAGTACTCACTTCACCATAACTATTTTTCACTGATGTGACCATCAGAACATCTCTATTGTTAATAACAGTAGAATTACCATTTGCAAAATATGCACATTGAAAATCATTACAAATGACAGAATACCCCATATATTCCTCAGTAATAGCCTTAAATAGAATTGTGTTTATTTTAACAAGCCCCTCCTTAGTTCGTTCAATAAACTTTTCCGCATGTGACGTACCCGATTTATTACTTGCTATCAATACTAACAAAGAACCTAAATAGATCCCAAATAAAACGATGATATATAAGAACATTCGAAGTGAAAACTCAAAAAATGGGTGGTTGGAATTATTTTGGCTTTTTGAAAATAATTTGGCTGGAATATACTTTTTAAGTTCAATTTGTTGATAACCTCAATCATTAACATCCCAAGGTTTGCAACTATTACTACCCCAGATGCAGCCATTACAAGCCAAACAATAGCTCCTGTACTTAAATCTGTGGTAGCAAAGAAACCCTGAAAAAATAACCCGTCTAACGAAAGTTGAAATTGAGTTTCTTCTATACCCAGTGTCCGTAGATATCCCTGATGAAAAGTCAGCCCGATAGAATATAGTGAGGCCAGAAGAATACTAATTACGATAGAAGCATGCTTTAACATCCTTTACTTCTTTAAACGTTCATATTCACGTTAAATAAAACCATTTTAATTTATTCAACAATAACCAGAAACTGTTGATGACGCTCTCAGTTTTGCCAGGCTAGCTTTACCAAAGTTCACTCCAAATATTTTTTGCCATTTAACAATCGAAGTTATTTTATCTTTTTCATAATAAGCATCATTTATCCAATCATTATATTTGTAGATTTGATTCTTAAAATTCTGAAACTTATTTTCGTCCCAATGGCGATTAAAATCCTCGTCATCATCTACTGGATTGTAAACTACGGGCATAGCGTCATAGTCTTCAAGCCAGTCATTCATGCGATTAAATAATTTTTTAAAAGTGGTTGGTAAGTCCTTAAAATCACTATTACCAATAAGCTTATCAAAGAAGCCAACACGTGAAGCAATAATAGTCGTCAACAAAATAGACTTAACTGAAAACGTCTGTTTGTGATCGCGTAAGTATTTAGAAAGCCTAATTGCTTTTATTAAATGATCATTACCTACCACTCTATTTTTTTCTTTTACCCAATCGCTATATTCAACACTTGAGCATGATTCAAGCTCGTTAACTAGACGATTACAAACATATTCCTGTTCACCATCCCAAAAGGTTTTGGTACGAAACATACATTCAAGAAAATGGTTGGGCAGCAACACTACTATGGATTGAAGATATAGAAGAGTTATAAAAGTTGAAATCTGTCAGATCTACTTCAGCTTAATTTAACAATTTTCAAATAAGGATATTTAGTCCAAACTCTAGCTAGAGTTTCAAGCATATCTATCTTTGAGTTAGGAACCATTTAATATATCTGTTTTATCCTCATTTCCTTCATTAACACTACTTCCTGGAGACTCATCATCGACATCTTTGTTAGCCTTAACCTCAGACAAAATACCTCTTGCCTCAGCTTTTTTCTCAATGATACCTGCACGCTCTGCCATAAAATCATCAGATGCGACATCTGCTTCGTTAAAATATGAATCCCAATTTTTATTTTCGTAATTAAAAATTAAATCAGCAAGTTGGAGAAGTTCATTTCCATCTACGCTTTGATATAGGGCATCCCATAATTGTTCTACACGCTTTAATGACGAGGTTAACTCAGTTTGATTAGATATTTTATTTGCTGACAAAATATCTCGTATCACAATTCGTAAATCACTGTCATGAATTTCACTATTAGGCTCAATAACAGTCAAACTTTCACCGCACTTATCTGCGAAGCATTGTTGACATAAATCTACACTGAATTGCTTGCCATCACCATGAATCTAGCCGTACCCGCAGCGCTGGTTTACACTGATAAACTCATGGAATTCGTAATTGTCAGGGGTTGCTTGTTCGCCACATCATCACAAGTAATTTTAGAGATCACTTTTACAAGTTTGTTTTCAACAAACTTTCATCGTTATCCTTAATCAAAAGTGTATTTTCTTCTTTAAATAAATATTGTTTATTTGGAGGAAGTTGATTTTTTTCAACGAAAATTTGATAACTAAATATCTCATCTGTTTTCTTACTGCAAATTGGGACGACAAGCCAGTCTTCGTCATATTCAAGCAAATTCCAATCATGGTATACACCATGTTTTTTTTCAAGTCTGTTTGAGCGCTTAGTGTCATTATATCGTTTCATAACTTCAATAAGCATTGGCAACGACATGTCGTTTCTAGCTGCTTTTTGAAGCAAAAAAGATAACTTTTCTTTATTTCGTTTTACTAATTTTCTTTTCATGTTTCTCTCTATTTAAGATCAGAAATTCAAGATCGACTGCTTTGGCTAACGCGGCTTGAAGCTTTTTATGTCTATTGATTGAGTACAACTTTTTCGTCAGAGTCTTAATGAAAACTATCTGTTGGGCAATCAGCTATTTTGACTTCAAAAAATTTATTGAGGTTGTTGATTGATACTATTGTCGCTGTTTGATTATTAGTTTTCATTTGTTCATCATTCAATGCATCATTATGCGATCATCATTGAGCTTTAGCATTTGTCTCAGCTCTAGAATTTCTGAAGGTGAATACAAGCGATGTCGCATAACAACAAATTCAGCGAAGGTTATATCTAGATATTTCGGCTCAGCATCGATTACATAAAAACCCTTACTTTTTGTAATAAATTCAAGATTGTTCTGTGATCGAATTGTTGATGTTATTATTCGAAAATTTGGTTCGAAGCGATTAGTTTCATCTTTAACAGCTATGCAAAAGAGCATTTTCCCTAGCAAAATTTTTTCATTATTTTTAAAATCAAAAACTGATAAAATTGTTACCTCCTTTAGAAATGTTTTCCTCATCACTAGCAACTCTCTCTCAAATCAACTAACCGATCAAATTGCACCGCATAATCAACACGTTCATTAGTTCTTGTTATTAATTTAGTAAAAATTTCCGAAGTGATCTCGCTCAAGTAGCATTCTTGACACTCTATCCAATACCTGTCGCCAAATTCACTAACCAACTCTTTTACAATAATATTTTGCTCATATTCAGTTAATTGAACATAAATATTAAATGCCGTATTAAAATCTAGCATCCAGCCCTTATCATTTGAGCCGTATTTATTCATTGCATTAACTAGAATCTTACACACATAAAAGTTGCTATCAATTTCTTCTTTTATTAGTTCATAATATTCGATATGTTCTGAGATAAATTTGCTTAATTTATCTTTTGAGCCTCTGATATCTTCACTTAGATCTAATTTCAAAACTCGGCTTATTTCTTCACAAAACTTTCTCTGTTTGGCTGTTGATGGACGAATACCATGAGGTATAGATTCAATAACAATTTGATCTATTTCTTCTATCATCCCTGGCAATGCTGCCAAATTATCTACTTCATTTTGCGTGCAGTTGAATAAAGCACCATAGGCGGTAGCTGAAATGCTTTTATTTATAATGCAATCGCCAACGCTGATAGTAATAGATATTGATTTTCGGGGTACTTTTTCATATACCCCTTTAACAATAGAACCCATATCTAGCTCACCTAATGAATTATTGCTAACAATACTTTGATAGGTGTTTATCAAAATCGGAAACGATATTGATTTACCCGATTTATGATCAACAAAAGTAAGAGCCTCTTTTCGTTCCCCTTCATTTGACAGATCTGCTGATTGAATCCTTCTTATTTCATTCATATAGAATTCTCCAAATAATCAATATCGCAAAAAGGCCGTATACCGCCAAAAAAATATGATTGATGTAAAGTGATTGGAAATTTACGAGCATCCTTGTGATTCAAAAGCGTTTCTTTTAGCCCGTTACTGAACTCGCAGTTCTTGATCACTGATATTGCAGGTGTTTCTACATGGATGCATTCAAAGACCAGCTTTTGCTGCTCTAACTGAAAGATAAAAACCTGCTTTTCTTTAATCGTTTTAATTGATACGTTTAACGCAGGTAATTTGGTTTCAATAGTTTCAGCTAAAGAAGGGGGTAAAGGAAAGCCATAAATCACATACTTGTGACCACTTATTTCGTATGTGTAGGGGACTTCATCTTCATAGAAACAATCAGAATTCGTAAAGAAATTCAGACTGTTCAATAACCAATGCTTATGCTCTTCTATTGATGGTTTTTCAGTTTTAGCGTCTTCTGATACTTCATTTTTTTGCTTCAGGCTTTGCACTAGTGAGTTGTCAAAATTTTTCAGTATAAACTCTTCAACCAATAGTTTAGTTGCAATCAGTCGATATGAAATATTATTGATTTTAAAGTCACAATATAGGACTGATTGATTATCACTTAAGGTTTTAAAACAAGGTTTCCATTCAAGAGTAAAATATTCCGGTGCTGTGATAATGTATTTAGCTTCATCTCCCAGCCCAAAAAGTTCATATAAAATCGATATCAATCTAATCTTACTAATATTAATGACAATCATTGTTTCCAATCTTTTTGCCATAAATTCAATACTTTTGTGCAAGTCATCAATCAATAGATCATCTTGGCATTCACAGATCAAAAGGTACTTTAACCAATGATGTTGGAATGTGCCGAATATTTTGGTATCACAAATTTCTTGAAATAGTAATTCACTTAAATAGTCATAATTTTGAGTGCAATATATAGCCCGTGCTAATAGGTCTTTACCTAATTGTTGTGGCAGGTTAAGTGAGTTGGCGAGAAATTTCGCTTGAAGCCTTAATTTAGTGTCGAGTGCGAGAGCTGAGATCATTTAGTTATCCATAAATTAATTAAAAACAAACAACAGCCTACTAACGCCATGCTTGCTCATTATGAAAACCAAATTGTTACGGATGCTCTGCTTCATCGTTCATATTGAGCTTTTCAATATGTGTAGGCATAGGCCGTCCGCGCAGCCTTTCTGCTAATATAGATGAGAGTAAAGAGGTTGTAAAGATACCTTAAATTATACGTATATGCATAATTTAAAAGGGTTTTATTTTATTTTCCTTTCAAAATCAGTTGGTTCAATGGCAAAAACATTAAGGATAATATTTTTAGCTTCATTATTTATTTTTTTATTAACTATTTTTTCTTCAAGCCTACCCACAATGTTATTCATATGCGTATCAAGTAATTTGAAAAGGAAAACATCAGCTTTTGGATGGAGTGCTGCTAGTAGTAAGTACTCATTTTTAAACGAGGTAGATTTTAGCGAAGAAATCAAATCGCCATATCCATTACAATCATAAACAACATGGGCCAACATTTCTTGGGCCTGCCCAAGGGGGATATTTAAACTTTTGGATAGTCTTTTCGATTGCCTTTTGATATTCAATAGCAATTCGTCGTGGTTTACCGACATTTTCTCACCAATATAAAAATACAACAACAGCAAGTCCACGCACTTGTCATTGTGTAAATTTTTATTGGAAAAATATTCGCTATGCGAACTGTTTTATATATTCAGAGTAATTCCATTTCGTCCGCTATGAATTGTGGGAACGGGCCTCTCTTCAACGGCCTTACTTTTTTGAAACTAATCAAATAAAGGAAACAAGATTATGCCATGTTTATATCAATAAATAATATTTTTTGATAATTTTCAAATCACAATTTGACCTGTTCATAAAACGAGGGTTTTCTGAACAAATCGCTATTTTTATAATTTGTTCAAATATCACTCGACAAAGTGTTAATTTTCTTGTTAAGTTATCTATGTAAAGATAAGGTACGTATTATTAACATGAAAATAGGTTATGCACGAGTAAGCACAAACGATCAAAATTCTCAGTTGCAATTAGATGCATTAAACAATGCTGGGTGTGATCGTATTTATGAAGAGAGCATGTCTGCTAAAACAAAAGATCGCCCTGAACTAAATCGTCTTTTAGATGCAATTAGAGAAGGTGATACTGTTGTTGTATGGCGACTCGATAGATTAGGTCGTTCAATAAAAGATCTAATTGAACTTGTAGATAAGTTTAAATCTTTAAAAGTGCAATTCATTTCTCTTACAGAGAACATCGATACTAGCTCTCCTTCCGGCGAACTGATTTTTCACATATTTGCATCAATAGCTCAGTTTGAACGTTCACTCATAGTAGAACGCACCAAAGCTGGACTAGCTTCGGCGAGACGCCGGGGTATCAAAGGTGGACGTAAGAAAAAACTAACTGATTCTGATATTCAAAAAGCACAAGCAATGCTTAATAGCAAAGAAATAACGGTAAGTGATGTAGCTAAACATTTTAACGTTAGTCGTACAACGTTATATAAATATATCGACTAAACCAATATAACCACTCTAAGCAATAAAACTTTTAATGGATTTAAATTTATGAATTACGAAGATAAACTTAAGACTACTCGATTTCGCCCTTCTTCAATAAAAGATAGATGCTTTGATGAAGAAATGGAAAGTGATCGAGGTCGTGCCATTAACTCTGCCGCAGTAAGAAGACTACAACAAAAAACTCAAGTATTTCCACTTGAAACCAACGCTGCCGTAAGAAGTAGATTAACGCACTCTTTAGAAGTGCAACAAGTTGGTCGGTATATTAGTAAACTCATCCTTAAAGAGCTTAAGGAAAAAGAGCTTTTAGAAGAGCTGGGTATTGCTAATAACATCGATGGATTTATTAGTGCAATAGAAATAGCGTGTTTATTACATGATGTTGGAAATCCAGCATTCGGCCATTTTGGCGAAGAAGCAATCAACTTATGGGGTTCTAAAACCCTTACGCCTATTTTCAACCAACAGTTTTCTAACCTACCAAACTGCCAAGTTCTTGTTAAGGATTTATCTAGATTCGAAGGCAATGCTCAAGCAATACGACTACTTCATAATCTACAGGCTCTCAATCTCACCTACACGCAGTTAGCCTGTTTAATTAAATATACTCGTGGTGCATATGAAGACAAGCCAGATGATGAACATAGCCACGCTTACAGAAAGAAAAAAACCGGCTTTTATTATTCAGAAAAAGAGCTATTTAAACTAATTAACAAAGAACTATCCATTAAAGACGGCTGTCGTTTTCCCCTCACCTATATTATGGAAGCAGCCGATGATATTTCATACTGCATTGCTGATGTTGATGACGCAATTGATAAAGGTATTCTAACCATTGACCAGCTCCACAAAGAAATTGAACTAATCTGGAATAACTTTAAAGACGATAAAGGTGTAAAAAATGAAGTTGTTGAAAGTGGTTACTTATTAAAAATAGCCAACCGTGCTTATGAAAATTACCAAAAAGAAAACCACAACAAACAACACGCTTATATCCTTACTCTTCGAACAACCCTAGTAAATGACTTATCAAAATATGCTGCCAGAAGATTTATTGAAAACCATGAAAAAGTATTTCATGGTGAATTAGACGAATCGCTACTCGATGGAAATGATGAGTTTAATTTAGCCACTGAAACTTTTCGTAATGTAGCAGTCAATAATGTTTTTAATAATCCAGAAGTCGAAAATCTTGAGCTAAAAGGCTATGCTATTATTTCAGGATTACTAAATATATATACGATAGAATTAAGTTTTGAAAAATTTAAAGTGCTTGTCATGAAAAACAAGCTTAAATCAAACCCTATTGAAACCAGACTTTATCATAAACTTTCAAGTAAAAATAAAGGTAGTTACAAAGAGGGGGCGTTCAAAATTCTGTGTCAGCTTAAATTTTTAAATATCAAGCACGCTGTCTAAACGTCCTTCAAAATAAATCGCTAACTGAGATAAACAAAGGCTCCAATTATGGATGGGCATTGTCCACTTCTCAGTAGCGTTTAATATGCCAGCATAAAGAAGCTTCAACAAGCTATTTTCATTTGGGAACGCTCCTTTGGTTTTTGTCAGTTTTCTAAACTGACGATGCACTGCCTCAACGGCATTTGTTGTATAAATAACCTTACGAATATGCTCTGGATACTTGAAGTAAGCCGATAAGTTATGCCATTTATTTCGCCAAGAATTAATGACTAATGGGTAAGAATTACCCCATTTAGCCTCAAGTTCATCAAGGGCTAGCTCTGCCGCTTCTTTCGTTGGTGCTCTATAAACTGGCTTTAAATCAGCCATGAACGCTTTCTGATTTTTAGAGGCGATATACTTCATGGAGTTACGTATTTGATGAACAATACACAATTGAACTTCGGTCTCTGGAAAAATAGCCTTTATCGCCTCAGGAAAGCCTGTTAGCCCATCAATACAGGCAATAAGGATATCTTTAACACCTCGGTTATTTAAATCGGTGAGAACAGATAACCAATAATTAGCGCCTTCATTTTCAGATAGATGTAAGCCAAGTATTTCTTTTTTACCGTGAATATCTAAGCCGAGTAACGTGTAAACCGCTTTACTGATATAGCGCCCATCTTCTTTCACTTTGTAATGAATAGCATCAAGCCAAACAATCGGATAATGGCTGTCGAGGGGCCGCTGTTGCCATGCTTTTAGCTCAGGGATAAGTTTGTCGGTGACAGCACTAATCATACCTGTAGCGACATTCATGCCATACATATCTTCAATATGCTTGTTAATATCACGATAGCTCATGCCCATACTGAACATGGAAAGAATCTTTTGATCTATCTCATCAGTGAGTGAGGTTTGATTTTTCTTAACGAGTTGAGGCTCAAAGCTGCCGCTTCGATCTCTTGGTGTGTCAAGTTCAAAGCTACCAACAGAGGATTTAACGGTTTTAGTACTAGAGCCATTTTTACGATTAGGTTGTTGTTCGTTAGCGAGGTGTTGTTCAAGCTCAGCTTGCAGAGCAGCCTCACTTAATTGTTTGATTAATGAAGTGAGTACACCATCTTTACCATTCAGCTTTTTACCTGCTTGAAGTGCTTGTACCGCTTCTTGAAAATCGAATTGAGTTGTCATGTGTCATTCCTTTTTTACTAGTTTACTGAAATGACACAGATACAAAGAATACGTTAAAGATATTTATGCAAACCAATCTCCATCTGAGAACGATAAAATGATGGAACTGTATGCTCGCGCTAGATTACTTATTGACTACATTAGCGGTATGACAGATCAGTTTGCATTGGAAGAATTTCAAAACCTTACTGCCATTAAATAAACAGGTTGTAGTGATCTGATGGACTCCTACTACAAACAAGTTTTTAGGATCACGAACTAATGGGATATATTAATTAGTCTGAGGTTGCGTTATTTATTTTAGATCTATCTCAAGATCTTTATTTTTTATTGGTGTTTTCTTGTTGCCTAAATCCTCATCTATTGGTTCTTTCATGCTGCTTAACCACTTATGCTTTCGCTTTTTTTTGTTGAGCGAGTCGATATAATAATTGTATACATATATGTCTATTGGTTTCATATTATGCCACCTCTGATGCATCAAAGACTCTTTGATTACTGATTTTATTTGGGTTCTTCATATAAAATTCTCATTTAAGTTCATGTGAAGCTGAACAAAAACGATTATTCCATATTGATTTGTACGAATTTCACTTAATTTAATCCTACAAAATAGTTTTGCAGTGATTATTTGAAGTATTTAGAGGAAAATTTATCTGTTGATTCTATGACAAGAAGCAACATGGTTGAGAAGATGTAGAAAAGTGTTTTAAAATTAGGTCTCACTATTCTCCCTTTACCGCATAAAAGGCAGAAAACCTATCGTTTATTAGATCCTTCAATGTCCGCTTTATTTCTATCATTATCCCTGATTTCCATTAAGCTTCTTTACAATTTGATGACAATGCCACTAAACCGTAAATTTTATCTAATACCTACTAGTAATATAGCAAACTTTTTGCTAGTTTAGTAATTGATTATATTTTTATGACTATTTACTTATTTCTATATTTATAAATAACTTATAATTTCGCCTCATAAAAGGATTACAGCCCACTCAGGGAGTTTAAGTCATTCAATCCTTAAAATTTCCAATATAACTTAATTTTATGACGCTTGAAGTAAGTTAACTAAGTCACCTAAAGGATGATCGACTTCATTAATTAATTCAGCAGCATTCATTTTTCCTGTCGAAATTTTTTCTCTCTATTCGATAATTTTTTCTTTGACTGAATATACACTTCCTATGTTCAACGCTTATCATTGACTATAATTAATGGCATGACAGATCAATTTGCGCTCGAATGTTACAAAATCTAACGGCAATCAGATAGAATTGCCCAACTTTATGATTTACACATGACTTGTCACCTAGAAGTACCTTCTTGAGATATAAAGCAATATCAACAACCGAAGACACCTAAAGGATTTCATCGTGCTTAATTATGTTACTGGCTTTCTATTTTCAGAAGATCTAACCCACGTCGTGTTATTGGAAAAACAATCGCCATCATGGCAAAAAGGATTATTCAACGGCGTTGGAGGAAAAATTGACAAAGGTGAAACATCACTAAAAGCAATGACAAGAGAGTGCGAAGAAGAAACGGGTGTTTTTATCGCTGAAAATGAATGGACCTGCTATGTACACATTACAAACCCTGGTTACTTTGAATTAGATGTTTATTTTGCCATCTCTGATCTAGCATTTTCCGCTAAAACGATAGAAATAGAAAAAGTTAGTATATTCAAAATTGAAGATATCCCCAAAAATATCATCCCAAATCTAGAGTGGTTGCTCCCAATGGCTTTAGACAAAAACTTAAACTTTAATATACCAGTCGTATTTATAGAAAAATGATTTACCTGCTCACATTATTTTTATTGAATAATTAGCTGTGTATGCACTTCCCATCTTTCGGCTTTTGCTAGACAGTTTGTAATTCATAATATTATTTTCAGTAATTCCTTGCAATCATCGTCATTTTTGACGATACTAAATCTAGGGTTAAAAAATAAGAGTAAGTACCATTGTATCCTGGTGGAAAAGGTAAATCATATCAGCAAATAATTAACTTAATGCCAAGGCATGACACCTATATTGAACCTTTCCTTGGTAGTGCAGCAGTTTTAAAAAACAAGTTGACCGCAAAAGTAAATATTGTAAATGATCTCGAAAAATCATGTTTACAGGACATCTCGTTAGTTAACTGTAAATTAGAAAAACACAATAAAGATGCAGTGGAATTACTAAAAAATACCCTACTCGATGAGAGGACACTTATATATTGTGATCCACCTTACGTTCAATCAACACGTAAGAAACAAAAAATATATAAGCATGAATACTCTGATGACATGCACATCGAATTACTTGAGTTTTTAACTAAACAGCCGTGCATGGTAATGATTTCAGGGTATGACAACTCTTTGTATCAAAAATATTTAAAAAATTGGAACTCTTATAGTTTCAGTAGTCAGACACAAAATGGTGTTAGAGAAGAAACAGTATGGTTTAACTTTGAAAAACCACACAACCTTCATGATCCTACACACCTTGGAAATTGCTTTAGAGAACGCCAAACAATTAAAAGGCGTATCAAAAGACTAAAGCACAAGTTTATTCAAATGGATACACAGGAAAGGTCTGCTTTTATGGAATGGCTGAACCACGAGTTCACTATTTAAGGTGATTAAAATGAATTATCAAAAAGCATTTGTAGAAGTTGGAAAAAGTGTAGTAGAAATATATATTCCTAATGAACATGAAGATGTCATACCTGGTGTCAAATGGGGAAGTGCCATAGGCTTTCCTACCGTTGCCTATTGGTTTTATAAAGTAATGTCTAATCGACTGGAAAATAGTACCGTTCAATATAAGTTAGGCCGAACGCTAAAAGAAGAAGTCGGCGCATGTCTGTTAGGTGGACATGGCATTCCCGCTGCTACTGGCGTTGCAGCTTTTGAACATATGGCCTCATTTGGTATTTTTGAAGGAAAAACGCCTTCTGAAGAACAATTATATAATTGGCTTTCAATGCCAATTGATATAGGCAAAAAAACAATTAAATACCGATTTGCAAAACAGAAAGCCTGCTACTTATTTCATGCTCTAAGTAAATTAAATGACGAGGAAGCTCCTATTGATACTGGCATAAAGCTAAGAAATTGGCTTATGGAAATTAAAGGTATTGGCCCTAAAACAGCTTCATGGGTTGCTCGTAACTGGCTAGATGCTGATGATGTCGCTATCTTAGACATTCACATCTACAGAGCAGGTCTATTAGGTGGCTTCTTTGACGATAAAATGACTGTAGAAAGACATTATGAAAAACTTGAAGATATCTTCGTTAAACTAGCAGAATCTATGCATGTTAAAACTTCTGAACTTGATGCTGTGATGTGGTTTGAAATGCAACAGAGCAGCTCTGTTAAACGATTATTAGAATCAAGAAACGACAAAAGCACGCATATCATCAAAGGCTGGTCACCCCAAAAGAGCCACTCCGACACCAATCAGCTTGCGCTCATTTAATATGTATTGGGCTTCATTTGAACCGTGAAGCCCAATTTGACAATAATTTAAACCCAAATACTGGCTGACTAAGCCATGCGTTGTCGCAATACCACCAGCATCTCTATAAGCAAGTGAAATTGGATCATCATATTTGCTTTCCAATAATTCAATATCATTTACATACCAAATTAACCAAGCGTTAACTGAATTTGCAATTAGGCTAAAACAAGATTGAGAAAACTCATTAAGTTTTGCATTTGATACAGTTAACAACTCCAATACATGCTTTCGGGCGTTATAGTGATACCAATTACCTTTTTCAGGCGACCTAAGTACACAATGCGTAGCATTTAAAGAACCAGGGGAAGCAATGCTAGTGTTCTCAATTGTATGGCCAAATTCATTCACTGAAGCACTTTTAACTCTATTGGATAGATAGAGTAAGTACCCTATCGAAACTAAACTCAATGAATTAAATTCTCTAACACTTTTCCTATTTTCAAGCACCTCAATAAATGACGTTTCACCTAATTCTGTCGGTACATCTAAAAATATTGTTTCGCTCACCTCAAATGTTAATGGTAATACTGGCGATACTGTTTTCTTTAATCTAGGTTCATTCCGCGTTATAGACATAATGTCCTAAGTCTTCCATTGTATTTTGATGTTTATAACACCCTCGGCATTGGCAACACGGTAAGTTAGCCTTATGACAAGAATGCGTTAAGGCTAGCAACTCCAACGGTACAGCGTTTTTCTCAATATAACTCAACGCATTATGTGCAATTGCAGGAGCAATTATGCTTAACGCTCCCTCTTGATAGGAAACAAGCTCATTCATCAATCGAATAAACTCAACTGTACCATCCTTATGATGTCCATCTGATGCTACAGTGCCAATCAATAACGCTGTGCAGCCAAGCTCCACCGCCTTAGCTGCCGCCAATGTAATTATAAGTTGATTTCTATATGGCCACCAATCACTTTCAGATCCTATTTCAAGTGCTTCAGTTCCCTTTAAATCTCCACTACCTAGCACAGAGCAATCAATATCAACTTCAATTAACTTTATATTGAGAGAGTTACATACGGCCTCTGCTGCTACTCTTTCAGCTTTAGCAGCTCTTTGTCCATAATTTATGTTAATCGCATATTCTGGTCTTTCAACATAAGCTATAGACGATGAATCCATGCCACCCGATAATAATAACGTTCTCTTAGTCATATTTTATAACCAAGATAATTTATACAATGATGTCGCAAAATCATTTTCAACTATACACCCCGTACCCTGGTACATTTTGAGCTGTTCTTTTGGACTTTGCTCTGAAAACACCATGACTTTCTTATCAGCTTTGATCGCATAACCGATCTCAAACAAAGTACCAGGATCATGCCCATCAAATATTGCATAAATAATATCGGCATCATCAATCGCTTCGATATCCTTAGGTGCAACATATTCAGCAGGGCCAATACCTAACTCATGATAAGGCGAGAAAACATCAAAACCAAAAGCTTCTAAATTAGCTTTGGCTTCGTTAATCAACCACATTTGAGAAACGCTAAAAAATGGTCCCGCAAGATAAACTTTCTTGGTCACCTTTTCAGGGGTATGTTCTTTTAATGACTTTGCAAATTCATCTAAATGCTCTTCTTCAGTCAATATCCCATTTTGTACATAAAAAGCTGTCGAAATACTGGCATATCTTGCAGCTTCAACATAATCCAAATCTTTTATTAACTTAAAAAACGAAAAAGCAGCGACAAAAGCGTCTCCTGAACCAATAGGATCTACCGTAAATGTCTCATAAGCAGGTATCCATCCTAAATTAGATTCTCCCGCATATACATAAGCCCCTTGAGCACCGCATTTAACAACAACGCACTCGGCACGTTCATGGTCAAGTAGCCATCTTACTCTATCCTCAAAACAATCGCTGTTAGCACCACTATGGCCATTATAAAAATGCGACAACTCATTCTCATTTAAGACATAAATAACACGTTCCCCTGTACAACCCATTTGAGATAATAATTGAGGGTTTCTCGCATTTTGGGGATCGTATATTAGGGTATTCGCTTGTACAGATGGTGTGCTTTCTATCATCCCAAATAATATAACATCTCCACCATTAGCGTCATGTTCGGTATAAATGGGTAATTCAAAAAATTTTGCCGGATCAGGATAAATTTTGGGTGTAGCTAAGGGGTGATCATAAAAAAATTCTATCGTTTTTTCTTGGTAGGATATATTCAATTTACACTTGGAAAATGCAAATACTTCATTTAGTACTTGTTCATCTTCTTCTGCTATTTGAGCATGAAGTGTGACATCGGTATCGCGAGATAAGTGCGTAATACATTGAGCAGCCCTACCAGCAGAACCTAGTAGATGAAATCGTTCTGGCCACGCGCATATCTCTTTATATACGCCGCCTAAAATATGAATCGTCATAGCATCAATCCTTGGGTTCTATGAATACTTTAATAAGCCCTTGATTTACCGACCTAACCGTTCCTTGAAATTCAAATCCACTGTGAATACACTGTTTAAGCCTATCACCATAATG
>MAAC01006776.1_pt1 | contig 15398 bp, 15 predicted proteins | sample 1115981 | NCBI WGS metagenome assembly MAAC01 (sample SAMN04961126, study PRJNA320927) | seawater metagenome | isolation source: sample BD02T64 sea water enriched with oil for 64 days | place: USA:Gulf of Mexico | collected 2013-07-27 | reverse complement strand
TTATTGTTTTTAATCCCTGCAGATGCAGACGATATTAAAAAACAATACGAGATCTTATTGGATGAACTTCGACGTTACAATCCAGAAATGTTAGACAAAGATAGATTAGTGGCTATATCGAAATGTGATATGCTGGATGAGGAGTTACAAGCAGAAATGAAGGAAGAATTGGATAAAGATTTTGAAGGAATACCCTATTTGTTCTTTTCCTCAGTAGCACAACAAGGGTTGATGGAACTTAAGGATAAATTGTGGGAGATGTTGAATGTTTAGGGAACACTGATCTAAGTAGTGTACTTAGCTGTTACACTGAGCTTGTCGAAGTGCTGTCGAAGTATTGAAATATGGGAGATGTAAAAAAAGAAGTGGCATAAATTCAACATTTTTAATATCTTTATGCAAAAAGCAATGAAAAAATTTACTTTAATCTTTGTTACTTCAGTACTACTTGTTTCTTGTGGAGCAACAGTTAATTACGATTACGATTCTCAAACTAATTTTTCGGTTTATAAAACTTATGATTTTTATCCCAATATAAATTCTGGACTTAGTAATTTAGATAATATGCGAATTATAAAAGCTACAGATAGTATTTTGCAATCCCAGGGGTTTGAAAAGAGTACGTCCCCTCAAATTTTAATCAATTTTTTCGCTAAAGAATTTGTAAGTCAATCCAATACTACCATCGGTTTTGGTATGGGCGGAGGCGGAAATAATGGAAGTGTTGGTGTAAGTGGTGGTGTTCCTGTTGGTGGAGATATTATCAATCAGAAATTAACTTTTGACTTTATCGATGAAAAGGAAGACAAGTTGGTTTGGCAGGCCGTAGGGAGTGATGAGTTAAAAGTAAAAGCTAGTCCATTACAAAAGGATGACTATTATTTTGAACTTATTAGTAAAATTTTAAAAGGGTTTCCTCCCAAAAAGTAAAAAAGAGGCTTTCGCCTCTTTAATTTTTATCATTTAAGTAATTCCTTATAGGAGTCTTTGTAGTGATATAACATAATGATGTTAAGAAGCAATAACACTACAGCCATAGCTATGCTAGCAGAATCTAAAGTAGCATGATATAATACCGCGTTTATGGAAACACTCATTAAAATAAGCATCATAAGAGAAGCATATTTATTTAAAATTAAGCTTAATCCGGCAAGTATTTCAACGATAGCCACAAGGGTCATGGTTTTTGTTATTGTTAGTGCTGTCCAATAACCCATCGCTTCTTCTGGAGGAGGTGGGGGATCCATAAAATGAAATAATTTATTTGCCCCAAAAAACAATAATGCCAAGGCAAAAATAATCCTGATAACCATAAAAACTTTTGAATTCATAATATTTTATATTAAGATTAGATTTGAAAGATAATAAATTATATAGCTATATTTTTGAGAAGTTATCATTCTATATCAACATAAATCTTAATTTCATAATTATTCCTCGTAAAATGATTAAATATTTATTAATTCTACTATTTCCTTTATTTGCTTCTGGACAAGTTCAAGTTGAAGAAATAAAAGCATTAGAGGGCCTAGGGAATATATATGTACAACAAAATAAATGGGAAGAAGCAGGTTTAATTTTTGAACAGCTATTAGAAATAGATTCAAAAAATGCAAATTATCATTATAAATATGGAGAAGCCTTAGGGAGAAATGCTTTAAATAATAATAAAATAGTTGCTCTTTTTATGATGAATGCTATTAAAGAAGAATTTTTAATAGCAGCAAAACTAGATACCACACACATTGATTCTCGTTGGGCATTGGTGGTGTTTTATACAGAATTACCCGGAATTATTGGAGGAAGTATAAAAAAAGCATTAACATATACCGAACAGTTACAAATCCTTTCGCCAGTAGATGGTTATTTGTCTAAAGGATATGTCTATGAATATGATAATGAAATAGAATTAGCCGAAAAGAATTACAAAAAAGCAATTGAAGTTGGAGGATCTATTACCTGTTATAATAAAATGATCTCTTTTTATAAAAAAAATAATAATCCGAAAAAGGCTATATTTATTATTGAAGAAGCAAACAAAAAACTAGATATAAACATTCTTAATTATCGATTGGGAGAAGTGTCTGCAATGTTTAATCTAGAGCTAGATAAAGGAAAAAAAGGATTAATAAAATACATAGAAAATTTTTCTTCTAAAGATGAGGTTTCATTAGAATGGGCTTATTTAAGACTTGCTCAAATTTATAAGCATGAAGCCAATAAAGTCAATGCCATTAAATGGATCAACAATACATTAGAACTACAACCCGAATTTAAACTAGCACTTAAAGAAAAGAAATTGATATTAAATATGTGATTTTATTAAAAACATGGATGTGTTTATTGGTCAAGTTAAAGTATGAAACGCCCTAATTATGTATCTTTACCCTAATTAAGAATTTTTATAAATGAAAATACATTTTATCGCTATTGGCGGATCTGCCATGCACAATTTAGCACTTGCATTACATTTAAAAGGGGATCAGATTACTGGTAGTGATGATGATATCTTTAATCCATCAAAGAGTAGATTAGAGGCACAAGGAATTCTACCCGATACCATGGGTTGGTTTCCAGAAAAAATCACTTCAAACCTAGATGCTATTGTTTTAGGTATGCATGCGAAAGCGGATAATCCCGAATTATTAAAAGCGCAAGAATTAGGGCTTAAAATATATTCCTATCCAGAATTTTTATACGAGCAATCTAAAAATAAAACCAGAGTTGTTATAGGTGGAAGTCACGGAAAAACAACCATCACTTCTATGATTCTGCACGTAATGCATTATTATAACAGAGAAGTGGATTATATGGTAGGTGCCCAATTAGAAGGATTTGATGTGATGGTAAAACTTACAGAGGAGAATGATTTTATCGTTTTGGAAGGTGATGAATATTTGAGTTCTCCTATCGATAGACGTCCAAAATTTCATTTATACAAACCAAACATTGCTTTAATTAGTGGAATTGCTTGGGATCATATAAATGTGTTTCCTACTTATAAAGGATATGTGGAGCAGTTTTCCATATTTGTAGATTCTATAGTTGAAGGCGGGAGTATAACTTATAATATAGAAGATGCTGAGGTGAAAGATGTGGTAGAATCTTCAGAAAACACCATTAGGAAATTTCCATATCAAACCCCTAATTATACGGTGGAAAATGGGACTACTTTATTAGAAACAGAAGAAGGTCCCATGCCTATTGAAATATTTGGAAAACATAACCTGAATAATTTAGCAGGAGCCAAATGGATTTGCCAACAAATGGGGGTGGATGAAGATTATTTTTACGAAGCGATTTCAACCTTTCAAGGTGCCAGCAAACGTTTAGAAAAAATTGTAGAAACCGAAACCAGTATTGCATATAAAGATTTTGCACATTCTCCTTCAAAAGTATTGGCAACAACTCGAGCATTAAAAAACCAATATCCAAACAGAAAGTTAATCGCTTGTTTGGAATTACATACCTATAGTAGTTTGAACCCTGAGTTTTTAACCGAATATAAAGGTGCATTAGATGCAGCAGATGTAGCAGTAGTATTTTATTCTCCTCATGCAGTTGAAATTAAAAAATTAAAAGAAATTTCGGCGCAACAAATTGAAGATGCTTTTCAAAGAGAAGATCTAATTATATATACCAACCCTACTGAATTTAAAGATTTTTTGTTTTCGCAACAATTTGAAAACACTTCCTTATTATTAATGAGTAGTGGAGATTATGGTGGTTTAGATTTAGAAGAGGTAAAAGAGTTATTAAAATAAATGCTTCAAAAAGGGTTTTTAACTAAAAAGAATAAAATAATAGTTTCCAAAAAAAGATTTTGGATTAGTGTTATTATTGGATTGATATCCTCATTTGGGATATATACATTTTTCTGTATGTTCCGATTAGTTTTAAGAACTTTAGATTTTGAAAGTTCAAATTGGGCTTTGATTATTGAGGATAGTGAAAGGTATTTACAAAATGTTGCTTTTGCTTCAATAGCTTTAGTATTAGGGAATTCAGTTTTCATTACAAGAATTTTCGGCAAGCCATTAAAATCAAAACTTCCTTCCTTTAGAAGATTAGATATAATCAATAATCAATACTTTTTAGGTTTTACCTTTTTTTATGTATTCTCAAAAGCATTTTTCATGCTAATGATATTTTCAGTTTTTTTTACAGATTTTTTCAGTAATATGAAAAACATCAAATTACTTGTTGTTTTTTGTGCGTTAGTCTTGTTTTTAGAAAGTTGGAAAACAATAATAAGAGTTTTTAGAAGTACTGTCTATAAGCCATTATTAATTAATTTGTTAGTAATTATTGTATTAACTTTTCTGTTTTCAAGCACATCGGTATTTGATTATAAAACAGTAGACACCCAATTAGCAAAAACAAATCCTTATGTAAATTTGCCAATATCAAAATACGCTAGTAAAAAACGTTGGTATTATAATGTAAAAATAAAAATATTTAAAAAAGACAATGCCATTAAGTATAATTTTTATGGAAAGAATTTCTCTAATATAGATGACTTAATTAATACCATATTAGATAATCATACATATGGTATGCCAATTCAAAGAAAGATTTTCTTTATTCTTGCTGGGAGTGAAATTAGGATGTTGGAAATTAAAAAGGTAGAAAAAGCGTTATATAAATCATCTATAAGCCGAATAAAATATATTATTCAATACCCTAATGATAGAAAAAACGCAAGATTTAGTTTAAAAGGAATCTATAAGTATTTATATTTTAGTGATATAGAAATAATAAATAAAGACTCTAGTCAAAAAGCATTTCCTCTACCTCCTCCATTAAAAATTGATTATAAGGAAAAGATATTAGTACGTATTAATGATAATTACCAATTTAATAATGTTAGTGTCAAAAATGATGGGTTAGTAGAGTTCTTTGTTAAAAGAATAAATGACTCTACTGTGTTCCATTATGAATATGATGATTCCTTATCATTTCAAAAATATATCACCCTGTTTTCAGCACATAATCAAGCTGTTGAAGATTTAAGAGTTAATGATCAAAGAGTAGAATTAATAATGGATAGTAAATTCAGATATACTAATGAAGAAGAATTTGAAAAAGATCAATCAAGGTTAAGAAAAAAATACCCTTTAAATTATTTTGAAAATGCGGATTATGTAGAGTAGTTATACTAAATATTTTAAGATCTCGTTCTTTTGGTATAAACATTTCTAGCTTATACGAAATACTACTTTTATTAACTAAAACCATTTAATTATGAAAAGAGTATTTTATGTAAGTTTAATTTTATCCCTATTTTTTATTTCTTGTAATAATGATGACGACTCCTCACCAGAGGAACAAGAAGTTATCGAGAATTTCTATGCTTTAAAAATTGGCAACACCTGGAAATATGAGTATTTTCAAAGAGTTATGCAAACTGAAGAATTTGAGTCTACGGGTGTTATTGAAGAAGTGTTAATTATTGAAACTACAATAATTGATGGAGAAACCTATTTTGTTTTTCAAAGTACAACAACAGGGAATGAGAATAACTATGTTCCGTGTGCGCCAGAATATGGAGTTAGTACTAAAAACAAAAGAGATTCTATAGGTTATTTAATAGAATCTGACCATCATATAATATTTTCAAAAGATAATACTGAAGAATATTTAATTAGTGAACATATTTGGGGAAATATTTATGGAGTTTTAATGGAAGAAACGGAAGGCCTTAATGTGCCAGCGGGTGATTTTAACTGTATTGAAAACAAAATTTATGCAGTTCAGCCAGAAACGGGAGAAACTTATCTAGGTAAAGATAGAACGTATTTTTCGGATGGAGTAGGAGAGATATTTAGAGAAAATTCGACAGTTAGTAACCCTCAACATCGATGGGAAAAACGATTGATTGAATATGAAATAATAGATTAACTTATAAGTATATATCGTCAATAAATCCTGTGATATTCTCACGGGATTTTTTTATTAATTCTTGTTTTGCATTTTCTTGATCCTTTTTATTCTTGTCTTGAGAGAGTTTAAATTTTCCTTCCCAATGAGTTATTTCTATTTCAAAGGCTTGTATGTAATTTATCAAATTCCGCATTCCTCTATTGTCCTTTTCTAATACAAATTTTTGATCTGCTCCCTCTAAAAATTGAGTCATGGCAATCATAGTATCTTTTGCTTCCTCTGGATCGTTAATTAACGAAACGATTCCTTTAATATGAACAATGATATAATTCCAAGTAGGTAATTGTTTTGTGGAGTAGACACTTGGAGATATATAGCAGTCTGTGCCTCTAAAAACAACTGTAACTTCTGCTCCATCTTTTAAAGTTGCTACCTGAGGATTATATTTGTCTATATGTGCAACTAATTTACCAGTAGTTTCATTGTAAATTATAGGAATATGGGTAATTAAAGGGTTTTCGTTTAGTGTTGAAACCAACATTGCAAATGGATACTGTTTTATAACAGCAATCATTTTTTGTTGATCGTTAGATTGGTGGTGTTTTGGTGGATACAAAGGGATTTATAGTTTTTTGTTTTTCAGTTTAAATATACATCATTATCTTTAGTGACTCCCTGATTATAAAATCAATTATTTTGGAAGACAAAAAAACATCCTTCTCCATTAAGAATTGGAGTGAAGAGGATCGTCCTAGGGAGAAATTACTTCAGAGAGGAAAGAGTTCGCTAAGCAATGCTGAACTTATTGCAATTTTAATTGGGTCAGGTAGTCGTAATGAAAGTGCTGTGGCTTTAAGTAAACGAATATTAGCTAGTACAGCTTTAAATTTAAATGAATTAGGAAAGCTTTCTACTAATGAATTAATAGAATTTAAAGGAATAGGGGAGGCGAAAGCAGTGACCATAGTTGCCGCTTTAGAATTAGGAAGAAGACGTAGAGGAGCGGAAGCTTTAGAGAAGAAAAAAATAACATCCAGTAATTCAGTTTTCGAGTTGATGCAACCCATAATTGGGGAATTGCCTCATGAAGAATTTTGGATCGTTTATTTAAATAATTCTAACAAGGTATTGCAAAAATCACAATTAAGTAAAGGAGGTATTACTGGAACTCTGGTGGATGTTAGGTTGGTGCTTAAAAATGCATTACAATTAGGAGCTGTAGGACTTATACTAACTCATAATCATCCCTCAGGGACTTTGAAGCCTAGCCAGGCCGATCAACAAATTACACAAAAGTTAAAAAAAGCAGGTGAAAGTTTAGATATTAAAGTTTTGGACCATGTAATTATTACTGAAAAAGCGTATTTTAGCTTTGCTGATGAAAGTCTTCTGTAATATTATCTATGCTATTAATATATACACTTAAATCTACTCATAGAATAACGTATACCTTTAAACACATCTGTTTTCGAGTATTGGGAATTGAAATTAATTTTACCAATATTATTGAGGAATTTATAGCTTATTCTGGGCCTAAATTATCTTATGGAAAAAAGCCCTTAGGGAACGAATTATTTATTCAGAGTTCTGGATTATTAACGCAGCAGGGTTTTGAAAGCATTGATATTTCGATTAGAAACTGGGAAGAGACCAAATGTTTTTTTTCTGTTGGAGAAAAAAGTGGATTGCCATTCGATATATTTTCTGCAAGTTTTTATTTGCTAAGTAGGTATGAGGAATATTTACCTCATGTAAAAGATGAGAAAGGACGCTTTCTTGCTTCAGAAAGTTTAGTTTATAAAGAAAATTTATTGCAATATCCTTTGGTAGATATATGGGCTTATAAGTTTAAAGAGGTATTAGAAAGAGCATTTCCAAAATTAAGTTTTCCAACTAAAAAAATGGTTGTTCATAATTTGATAAATGCAGATGAACCATTTGCCTATAAACAAAAAGGTGTTTTAAGGTCCATTTCAGGATTTGTAAAGGATATAGTAAGTCTTAAGCTTAGAAGTTGTGTAAAAAGGATTGGTGTGGTTATAGGTGTTAAAGAGGATCCTTATAATACTTTCGAATGGATAATTAAAGAGGTTAAAGAATATAAAACAAAGCTTACCGTATTCTTTTTGCTAGGAGAGGCAGTAAATTTTATTGAAGGTACTAATTTTAGAAAGAAAAAATTTAAACTACTAATTAAAAGAGTTTCAGACTATAAACAGATTGGATTGATTTTTTCTAAAGATTCACTAAAGGATTACCACATTCTTAAAAAAGAGAAAAATCAATTAGAAAAAATCACTAATAGAAACTTAATAAGTTCTATGAACACTCAGTTTATGGTTAACCTTCCCCATAATTATAGAAGTTTAGTTGAATTAGAAGTGGAAGAAGATTATTCAATGGTATATGAAAATCAATCTGGGTTTAGGGCTAGTTCCTGTACTCCTTATCTATTTTATGACTTAGATTATGAAATTGTTTCTCCCTTATTAATTCATCCAATTGCTTTTACTACAAGTGCATTTATAGACGATAAAGAATCGAAGATAACTGACAAAGTAGAAGAATTATTTACTTCTGTAAAAAAAGTAAATGGGACATTTTCCATACTCTTTACCAATAAAAATTTCAGTCCGATAAAGTCCAATAAAGTGTGGCAGGATCTTTTTGTATGTCTAACAAAGGAGCCTTAATAAAAATAATAACATATGAATAATAAAAATGTTACTGATGTTTTTTTTGATCTGGATCATACCCTTTGGGATTTTGATAAAAACTCCATGCTTGCTTTTAAAAGAGTTTTTAAAAAACATGCCATAGATTTAGCAGTGGAAGACTTTATAGAAGTATACGAGCCTATTAATTTTAATTATTGGAAACTTTTTAGAGAGGATAAGGTGAGTAAAATAGATCTAAGAAGAGGAAGATTAACGGAAACATTTTCGGTTTTTAAATTAAATTTTACTTTGGAAAAGATAGATGAATTAGCAGATTCTTATATAGAGGAATTACCTAGAGATAACCATCTATTTAATGGTGCTGAAATGATTTTAGATTATTTATCTGAAAAGTATACCCTTCATATTATCACTAATGGATTTAATGATGTTCAGCATTTAAAGCTAAAAAATAGCGGTATTAATGAGCATTTTTCTACAGTTACTACTTCTGAAGAAGTTGGTGTAAAAAAGCCAAATCCTTTAATTTTTACTTCCGCTTTAAAAAAAGCAAATGCTAGAGCTTCTTCAAGTATAATGATTGGTGATACTTTTGAAGCGGACATTTTAGGCGCAGAAAATGTAGGTATGGAAACGATGTATTATAATTATAGAAAAGAATCTATTCCCCAGAAATATACAATAGTAGATCACTTGCTTGACATAAAAAGACATTTGTAAGTAATATTTCTGTTATATATTGCGTTATATTTTAAATTGTCCCAACAATTATGAAATTAAAAGCAAACCTACTCCTTACCATAGGCATTGCCATGTTGTTTTTTACGGCATGTGTAAAAGATACCGATTTTGACCAAACAGATGATATTTTAGTAACTCCAGTTATAGAGTTGGATTTTTTGTTTTATAATTTGGATTCGGAAAGTTTTTCAGAAATTGGGGCTAATAATATAATTGTTTCCGATACTACCAATTTTGACTTTCTAAACGATGAGTTTATTGTCGATAATTTGATAAGAGCCGAATTCTATTTTAAATATACCAATAGCTTTCCAGTTGATTTTGTTTCTGAATATAAATTTTTAGATGATAATGATGAGCTTCAATATGAAATGATAATCCCTATTGGAGCGGGTTCTATAGCAGCACCATTGCTTACAGAGCATATAGAGAACATTGAAGGTGAAAGTATGTTGGAATTAACTAGTGCTGAAAAAGTGGTAGTTAATCTCATTGCTTCAACACCAGTTGATGATTTAGAAGGCACATTAAATTTACAATCAAAAACCACCTATTATTTAAGAATTGAACAATGAAAAACCTAATTACATGTATTTTCATGTTTTGGGTGCTATTGTTTAATGCTCAAAATAAACAAGTCCTTTATGGATTAGAGGAAGTTCCTCAATCTATGATGCTTAATCCTGGAAGTATTGTTAATTACGATTACCATTTTGGGATCCCATTTTTATCACAAATTCATTTTAATGGAGGGTCATCTGGAGTATCTGCGTATGACATATTTAAAGATTCTAATGATGACATAAATGATCGAATAACCAATACTATACGGGGCTTAAAAAACACAGATTTTTTTACTGCAACGGAACAATTAGAGATTTTAAGCTTTGGATGGAAGAATAATAAAGACTTTTATTTTTCGGGAGGAATTTATCAAGAATTAGACTTTATTTTATATTTCCCTAAAGACCTTGCTACACTAGCTTGGGAAGGAAATGCCAATTATATAGGGAAAGAATTCGATTTAGGTGAAATTAGTACAACTGGAGAATTGCTTACCATCTATCATTTTGGAGCTAATAAAAAAGTGACAGAAAAATTGACTTTAGGTGCTAGGTTTAAAATTTACTCCAGTATGTTAAGTTTTAGAAGTACTAATAATAGAGGGTCTTTTACAACACGAATTAGTGAAACAGATAATAATATTTATGAGCATATTGTTAGTAATGCTGATATTACGGTCGAAACTTCTGGGATTGCATCCCTAGAAGATTTAGATGGTTCCTCTCAAGTGGTTAGTGAGATTATGGGTCGTGCTTTTTTTGGTGGAAATAACGGCTTCGGAATGGATTTAGGAGGAACTTATGAAATTAATGAAAAATGGACTGCAAGTGCTAGTTTTTTAGATGTAGGGGCGATATTTTACACAAAAGATATAGAAACCTACCAAGTAAAGGGGGAATATACATTGGATGGTATAGAGCTTTTATTTCCAGCCCTTGAAGATGGAGAATCTACACATGATTATTATGATGATTTAATTGATGAAATTGAAGATACTTTTGAAGTAGATACCTTAAATAACTCTTATACTAGATTCCGACCAGTTAAAATGAATGCCTCCATAAAATATAACTTTGGAAAGGCTGTTGGGGGTAGTGGTGTTTGTAATTGTCTTAAAATGGGGGAGAATCAAAAATTTAACCAAGCCGTTGGATTCCAGTATTATAGTATGTTTCGTCCTAAAGGACCACAAATGGCTGCGACTCTCTTTTATTATCGAAAATTCTCAGATCATTTTTCTACAAAGGCTACTTACACTATAGATTCCTATTCCTATTCGAATATTGGATTGGGTATTGTTGCAAATATGGGTGTAGTAAATTTTTATATTATGGCCGATAATTTGCAATGGTATCAAAATATCGCAAAAGCAAAAAGTGTATCTTTACAATTAGGCTTTAATATAATTATTGATAAGGAATGAAAAAATATTTTGTACTATTAGTTCTCTTTTTATACCAGACAACTCAAGGCTTTTCTCAAAAGTCATTGAGTGATTACAGCTATATTATTGTTTCTGAACAATTCGAATTTCAAGATGAAAAGGACAAGTATGATTTAAATTCACTTATTAAGTTTCTTTATAATAAACATGGGTTTCATGCTTATTTTAAAGACGAAGTTCCAGATAATGTAAGGCGTTGTGATGGTCTATTTGCTGATGCAGAGGGAAAACCTGGGTTTTTAATTACTAAAGTGGAACATGTGATTCGGGATTGTGACGGCAATGAAGTTTTTAGAAGCCAAAAGGGAAAAAGTGATGTTAAAGATTATAAGAAAGCTTATTATGAAGCCGCCAGAGAAGCTTTTAGAGATGTTCGAGATCTATATATAAACCAGAAACCCATAAACACTTATGCCGATGTTGCTGTAGATGAAAATATAAAAACTAAGAATAAGGAAGTTTCAAAAGTTGCTGCCGTTCCTATAGTTACAAAAGAAACAGTTGATAAAAACCCAAAAGAAAAATCTCCCAATACTATGGAGTCAATTGCTATTGAAAACCTGCCAACAGCAAAATTTTCAAATTATACTAATGCTGGTAAAACCTATTTGCTTAGAAAAACAAAAGAAGGATATTCATTTTACGAAGAGTCTAATGAATCTGAAGATGGCTTATTGCTAATTGGAAAGGTTAATGTATTGGCTAATGAGGTAACCTTTACAGATAACAATAATACTAGGTTCCATGCTGAATTCGATTCTTCTAAAAATTTAATAATTGATAAAGAAAAAGGGTCAAGTTTGTACAAATTAGAGAATTAATACCCGTATTTGTCTTTCCAAAGACTTTTTAAATAGATTCTTAGACTATTTTCTTTAGGATTATTTCCTGGAGAATAAAATCTAGTTCCTTTTATTTCTTCCGGTAAAAATTCTTGAACAGCAAAATTCCCATCATAGTTATGAGCATATTGATATTCTTTACCATAACCAAGTTCTTTCATTAGTTTGGTTGGAGCGTTTCTAATAGGCAATGGCACTGATAAGTCTCCTGTTTGTTTTACCAATTGTTGTGCTTCCTTAATTGCCATATACGACGCATTACTTTTTGGAGAAGTAGCCAAATAAACCACACATTGACTTAATACTATACGTGCTTCAGGATAGCCAATTGCGGTTACAGCTTGAAAAGTGTTATTCGCTAATACCAAGGCTGTAGGGTTTGCATTACCAATATCTTCCGATGCTAAAATAAGAAGTCTTCTTGCAATAAACTTTACATCTTCTCCTCCTTCAATCATTCTGGCGAGCCAATACACTGCAGCATTAGGATCGCTACCTCTTATCGATTTTATAAATGCAGAAATGATGTCGTAATGCTGCTCTCCGGTTTTGTCGTATAAAACGGTATTTTTCTGCACCTTTTGCAATACCATTTTATTGTTAATGGTAACTTTATCTCCACTTTCAGAAAGTACCACTAATTCTAAAATATTTAATAATTTTCTGGCATCCCCTCCTGAAAGTCTTAAAATTGCTTCGGTTTCTTTTAGTTTAATATTCTTTTTAGAAAGTAGCTCGTCCTTGAGGATAGCACGTTCTAAAAGTGCCTCCAAATCTTTTTTACTAAAGGATTCTAAAACATAAACCTGACAACGAGATAGGAGGGCAGGGATTACTTCAAAACTAGGATTCTCTGTAGTAGCTCCAAATAAAGTAACCCAGCCTTTTTCTACTGCTTTTAAAAGAGAATCTTGCTGTGATTTACTAAATCGATGTATTTCATCAATAAATAAAATAGGGTTTTTCGTTGAAAAAAGGCTGTCACTTTTTTTAGCTTCATCTATAACTTTTCTAACAGCAGCAACACCACTGTCTATGGCGCTTAAAGAATAAAAAGGACGGTTAGACTGCTTGGCAATAATGGTTGCAAGTGTAGTCTTTCCAGTACCTGGAGGGCCCCAAAAAATCATTGAAGAAAGCACGCCTGTTTTTAATTGTGCAGTAATAGCTCCTTGAGCACCGACTAATTGTTCTTGGCTTAAATATTCGTCTAATGTGTTGGGTCTTATGCGTTCTGCTAAGGGTATGCTCATACCCGTAAAAATACAATTTTATAGCAGCCTTTTATTTAGAAATTCTTATTATTTAATAATTTTTATCATATCTATTGTATTTCCAATAATAGAATATATAAAGTAAGTTCTATTAATAAAAGAGACATATCTAAAGTTATAATCTAATCATTTATGGGTTGCACTTACATTTCTTATCCTATGATATTATTAAAGTTATAGTTTTGTTATTATCAATAACTGACAATTTATCATAAATTTGAAGAAAGGAGTGTTTTTTGAAATATAAAAAGTATGTCAATTAAAAAAGAACTACAGTTTTCTACAGACGTTATTATTTATCCATTACTCTTTCTATTAGTTATAGTAGGTGTATTTTGGTTAGAATCACGCTTTAATTTAAATTTTAATTATTTGGGTATTTATCCTAGAGAAATTAAAGGATTGCAAGGAATATTATTTGGGCCTTTTATCCATGGAGATGTGAAACATTTATTTAACAATTCCATCCCTTTAATAGTATTAAGCACAGCGTTATTTTACTTTTATAGGAGCATACGTTGGAAAGTTCTATTTTTTGGTTTGTTACTAACAGGTCTACTTACCTGGATTATTGGAAGACCTTCCTTACATATTGGAGCTAGTGGAGTAATTTATATGTTAACTGCGTTTTTAATGTTTAAAGGGATCTTTTCTAAACAATACCAGCTAACAGCATTATCTTTTATGGTAATATTTTTATATGGAAGTTTTATATGGTATATCTTCCCTACGGATCCCAAAGTGTCATGGGAAGGACATTTGTCTGGTTTTTTGGTTGGAATTTTATTTGCTATTATTTTTAAAAAGAATCCTATAACAAATAAAAAATATGTTTGGGAAAAAGATGATTATAAACCTGAGGACGATTTGTTTTTACAACATTTTGATGATGAGGGTAATTTTATAGAATCTATTCCAGATGCAAATATTGAAGAAGATAAATTTGAAAAAAAAGATAAAAACAGTACAACCAACACTTTTACTATAAAATATACTATAAAAAGCAGTTCTAATAGTTCTAAAAAGGATTTATAAGCTCCTCTGTCTAATAATTTCGTATAGAACACGCCACAAGCTACAGAAACGTTTAAAGAGTTAATATCGCCCTTTAAAGGCAAAGCAGCTTTATGGTCTACTAGATTTAAAATTGATTTTGAAATACCTTTTCCTTTTGCCCCGTAATACCTTTATTAATTAATTTTAAAAACCTAGTCTATAAAAAAAGGCTGTCAAATAAGACAGCCTTTTCTATTATAAAAATAATTTGTATAATTCTTATTTTACTATTTTAACAGTACCTTCAGTACCAGCAATGTTAACTTTTACAATATAAGTTCCGTTAGCATAGCTAGACATATCTATAGAAGATGTGTTAGTAGAAGATCTATAAATCTCTTGTCCTAACATATTGTAAATAGATACGTTAGAAATTTCTTCGTTAGCTCTTAATGTTAAGATGTTATCTCTTAAAGAAGATACAAAATCAGTAGCTTCAAAGCTATCAGTTCCAAATATTAAATCTCCAGGATACATAAATAAATCATCTATATAATAAAGAGTAGTAGCATCAGTTGCATAAAAATCTAATGCAGTAAAAGCTTCAAAAGGATCGTTAAATACAAATTCTTGACTGTCAAACTGTACTACACCATTAATTTCCATAGTCCACATTTGATTGTCCATATTATAAATCAAAATTATTTGAAACCATTCGCCATGAGGGAAAGAAAATACTTGTCCTGGTGTTCCATCAACTGTACCCTCGCCTGGAGTAAGGTTGTCTTGATTAAAGTAAACATTTCCACCAAATAACCATTGGTTCCATGCAGCACCGTTGTCTGTATGAGCACCTTGAGCATTAAAGTAACCAGATCTTCCTTCTGGAATATACATGTACCATCCTACAGTATATACATCAAAAAATGGTTCAGATTCAATAAGTAATAATTGATCGATACCAGCTGGTGCGCCA
>MAAC01014907.1_pt1 | contig 15404 bp, 8 predicted proteins | sample 1115981 | NCBI WGS metagenome assembly MAAC01 (sample SAMN04961126, study PRJNA320927) | seawater metagenome | isolation source: sample BD02T64 sea water enriched with oil for 64 days | place: USA:Gulf of Mexico | collected 2013-07-27 | reverse complement strand
TCTGTTTGCTCAAAGTGTAATGAACACCAAACCCAAGCATGACATTAATATCATTACTTTTACTGAAGTACTTCTCTTCACCAAGGTCTTGCCAAATAAACTTATTTTCAGTCAGGGCCATGGTTGCCCCTAACTGATATTCAAAAGTTAATTTTTTTGTGAACTGATCATATGTTTTTGGTTGATAACGATAGCTGATAATAGCGTCTAAGGTATCAACTTTAAAAAACAACTCGTTATTATTCCACTCAACCTTCACATCGTCTAAAGCGCTATAGCCAATATTCCAATAGAAATTACCTGATTTAGTTATTTTATCTGACACTAAAAATGAAATGCCTTGCGTATTAGACTCATCACCTTGGTGTAATGAAATATTAGCTTCAATCGCTAAGCTTGGTAAAGAATATAAACTTGTTATCATCATCACGATTAGTGATTTTAATAAACGATTAAAAGTAGGCAGAGGTTTTGATGTAAAGCTCGTGGTCATAGTTTTCACCCAATATGTCAATTATACAGCATTGTATTATTATTCTAATATGCTGCAATTTTTAAACCATATTGAGTGATAAACTATAAATATTTCTCTAGTGAAATTATTAATGCTCAGATTTATATACTTGGAATGGCATGAGTAAACATTCGTTTGATTTGTTTAATGATTTTTTCTGAGGTTTTGGGTTCAAACGCTTTGATTCTTGGGGTATGGATATGCCCTACGGGTAACACAGGATTGTACTGCTCTCTCAATAATATACTGCGATACGAAATTTCATTAGATAAGTAACCTCCTCCTGAACCTTGTACCGAAGTTTGTTTAGCTAATTCAGTTAAAGACTTAGCAACAAAAGTATTATTTAAGGTAGAAACTTTACCATTGTCATTAATTTTAAAATCACCTATGGCTTTTTTCATGGCAAAAACAGGTAAACTAAATTCAACAAATTCAGGACCCGGCAAATCCTTGCCTTTAAATAATGGTTTTAAAGGGTTTGTACTAGAAGCTCCGGTGTATACATTTAAATTTCCTGGTGCTTTTGCACTTCGACGTAAACCGGGAAAACGCTCTAAATCAAAATCATTACGTCCCATGCTAATAGTCACAATCATGTCGACTTTCTTATAGTAAGGTAATAATAACTCTTCAATCATACCTTGATCAAAATCAGCAAAACGTACAGGAATAATTAAGGTTTCTATTTCAGCACTTTGTCCGTCTTTACTGATCAATAAATCATCTAGCGCCAATGCCGCAACACCCGATGGATTACTCTGATCGATATGACGATCTAAATAGAACGGATCAAAACCGGTTATTAATATTTTTTTATCAGCCTTCTGGTTGAATTTAATATCTTTTTGACCACGCGAGATTAATTCAAACTTCCACATTAATTCTTGTTGCTGCATAGGTAGCAACTGTTTAAAAGCCGAAGATAAACGTAAGGTTTTGCTCATTTGCAACCTAGCCCAATATAAAGAGCGATCATCAAAATTATGTAATTGTTTAAATGATTTTGCCGCATCTTTCCACAATTCATTACCATGACGAATAATTAACTGAGTTAACGCGGTTAAATTTCTAGCTTGATTAACTTGTAAGTCAAATTGTTCAACACGTTTAGTTAAGGTTTTAAATACCTTAGGCATCGCATTTTGCGCTTTGGTAATACGTAATTCTTCTATGGTTAATTGAGTAAAGCTATCACTTGCTTTAGCCTTGGCTGTATAACAATAAAAGAAACTTAAAATAATCAAAATATTGGTTATATTACTTTTCATCACGTCCCTTTGGCACCCTCGCCACAAAATAACAGTCGATAATCAATATACCTAGTTCACTACTGAAAAACACCTAATTCGATTTAAATAGTTAAACAACTTAAATTAGAGTAAAAACTCGCCTAAGTTATTATAAATTCAAGAGGTTTTGTAAATCTTTATAAATCATAGACTTTGAATAACTAAACATTTTTACAAATCCAATAAATAGTTGTTGCTTTTTATTATAAAAATGGCAAAGTGAAGACCACAGTTAATCACTTATAACTGATGTTTTGTTGTATGTTCTTCCTCTTGTAGAAAATTACACCCGCTAAACAACTCGATTAACTGTCCACAATCAATTTCTAAAATTGTATAAATTAAAACTATATTAAGGAGTAGCGCTTCAATGTGTTCGATATTTGGTATATTAGATATAAAAACTGGTGCTGAGTCACTACGTCCAAAAGCAATAGAATGTTCCCGCTTATTACGTCATCGAGGACCTGATTGGTCAGGTGTTTATCATAATGATCATGCAATATTAGTGCATGAACGTTTAGCCATCGTTGGTACGGAGAACGGTGCTCAGCCTCTATACAATAGTAATAAAACTCATGTATTGGCTGTTAATGGTGAAATATACAACCACAAAACCTTAGCAAAAGAATTAACGGTAGATTACCAATTTCAAACAGGGTCTGACTGTGAAGTTATCTTACCTTTATATGAAGAATACGGTGTAGATTTTGTTGATAAATTACAAGGCATGTTCGCCTTTTGTTTATACAACGAAACAGACAACAGTTATTTAATCGCACGTGATCATATGGGTATTATTCCACTTTATACTGGTCGTGATGATGAAGGAAACTTTTATGTTTCTTCTGAAATGAAAGCGTTAATGCCAATGTGTAAAACCGTTGAAGAATTCCCTCCGGGTCACATTCTTGATAGTAAGGTTGGCGAAGTACAAGCTTATTACAAACGCAACTGGAAAAAGTATGCGGCGATTAAAGACAATACCACCAGTAAAGTAAAGTTGCGTGAAGCACTAGAAGAATCGGTTAAAAGTCACTTAATGACTGATGTACCGTACGGTGTGTTGTTATCTGGAGGTTTAGATTCATCGCTTATTTCAGCCATTACCCAGAAATTCGCCTCTCGCCGTATAGAAGATAATGATTTAGCTGAGGCTTGGTGGCCAAAAGTTCATTCATTTGCTTGTGGTTTAGAAGGCTCGCCTGATTTAATTGCTGCACAAACAGTAGCTGACAGCATTGGTACCATTCACCATAGTGTGATATTTACTGAACAAGAAGGTATTGATGCCCTTAAAGAGGTTATCTATCACTTAGAAACCTATGATGTGACCACTATTCGTGCCTCTACTCCGATGTACTTAATGGCGCGTAAAATTAAAGCCATGGGAATTAAGATGGTACTTTCTGGTGAAGGTGCTGATGAAATCTTTGGTGGTTATTTATATTTCCATAAAGCTCCTAACGCACAAGAGTTTCATGAAGAGCTCAACCGTAAGTTAGATAAACTGCACATGTTTGATTGCTTAAGGGCAAATAAATCCATGTCTGCATGGGGCATTGAAGCTCGAGTGCCCTTTTTAGATAAAAACTTTATGGACGTTGCTATGCGCATCAACCCTGAAGATAAAATGTGTGGTAATGGTAAAATGGAGAAAGCAATATTACGTTCTTCTTTTGAAGGTTATTTACCAAAAGAAATTTTGTGGCGTCAAAAAGAGCAATTTTCTGATGGTGTTGGTTATTCATGGATTGATGGCTTAAAAGAGCATGTTGAAACACAAGTAACAGATCAGCAACTTGAAAATGCTAAATTTAAATTCACTGTAAATACGCCAGACACAAAAGAAGCCTACTTCTACCGTAGTATTTTTGAAGAGCACTTCCCATTAGCTACTGCAGCTGATTGTGTACCAGGCGGTAAATCTGTTGCCTGTTCAACACCAGAAGCTTTAGCTTGGGATGAAGCATTTAGTAAAATGGCAGACCCATCCGGCCGTGCAGTGATGAGTGTTCATAACGACAGTTATTAACTATTACACTAAAGCTAATGCAATAAACGGTAATAAAGACCGATGATCTCTCATAATCATCGGTTTTTTTACAAAATATATTAATTATTTTGCATTAAGCAGTTAAAACTTACGTTAATTTGTTTTAAAGTTACCTCTCAGTTGTTTAGTCTTCCTAATAGGTATAATTTTGTCAAACCGTGTTGAACCAGAAATCCCTAGCATTACACTTGATCAAGACCAAGTTAAAACATCTCGTACAACAAAATCAACACAGAGAAATGCGTTAAATACCAATCCAGCTGTTACGGTTTCCACGGTTAAATCCTCGAAGACTAATAATTTTTTCACAGTATTTATCTATTTAATTCTCATTGCTGCTAGCTGGTTTTTTTATCAAGAAAATATCAAATTACAAAAGTTAATCAATCATTCAGAGCAACGTATTGTCAGCTTAGAAAACCAACTGTCTGCTACTGGCGAAGAAATGGGTGAATCTACCATTGCCTTGAAAGCAAAATTAGAGGCAATGAGTAACAAAACTGAAAAACTCTGGGAGGAAATGGATAAACTTTGGGCATCTGCGTGGCGACGTAATCAAACTGAGATTAAAGATCTTCGTTCAGCAAAGAAAAGACAAGAAACACTGAATAAAAATCAGGAAGGCATTAATACAAAGCAATCTGTACAACTCGCCAATACTACAAAGAACATCAATACTATCAATGATAAAGTAACATCTGCCGAATTTAATATGACTGCATTAGCAGATCAAATTTCTGCCGCAAATAATATTCAAGATAAAATAAAACAATTAACCTCACAATTCACCACACTTAAAGAAAAGACATCTGGACGAGATGTGCAACAAATGGAAATTGCTACTAACGTTAATCAATTAGAAATGTCGGTAACCCTGCTAATAGAACGATTAGAAAAAATAGAAAATTCTCAGCTTTCTATACCGAGCTCGATCCAGCCATTACCAACCCCTACAAATAATTAACTCTCAGCTAAAATAGCTAATTATCGAGGCTAACTGTATATATTCATTGGTTATTCAATTTTGAATATTGGCCTTTCGCTATCCCGAATTCTCATCAAAATCATTTACAGTAAATTCAAATAGCCAAGATTTGTAAACAGGATGTTTTATCTATGTAACAATGATTTAGCTGAAATGTAACGTTATTTTAGACGCTAATATTTAATTAATTTTTATTGTATTTATATTTGATCTTTCAAAAATATCTTCTAATCTTGTTCTTAGTGGTTGACCTGAGACTTGGAACAGGAAGAGACCACAGTAGTCGTATTTCAGCGTTGTAAACTCCCAATACCCCAATATTGGCAACCTTTACGCTTTGAACTATTAAATAACTAATGGAATGGAACTTCTATCATGCACTTCTCTACACCAAAAGCATTACGAAAAATAATTTCAACTAAAAATAAAAAAGTCTTAGTTGATGGTCGACATACCAGCACTTTACAAGCAATGTCGGTGGCGTTTAATTATCATAAAATTCATATTGAGGAAACAGCAACCTGCCTAAAGGTAGAGGGAGTAGATCCTGTTATTCGAAATGACAAATATTTGATAAATAAACAGGCCTTAAATTACTAATACTATTAGTGTATTTTGTTATTAAAGACCTGCAATCAAATAATCAATATTATAGCGTTGGTAAGTATTCCGCTAAAGGGCCCTGACAATTTCTTTTACTAATTCAGGGCCTTGGTAAATAAACCCCGTGTATATTTGTACCAGCTTAGCACCAGCTGCTATTTTCTCTTTTGCGTCTTCACCACTGGCAATGCCGCCAACACCAATGATAGGTAGTTTATTATCTAATGCGGTCGCTAATAACTTGATCACATGTGTACTTTTATCTTTGACCGGTTGACCACTCAAGCCCCCTTGTTCATCACCATGAGTTAAATTTTCAACACCTTCACGAGATAATGTGGTATTTGTCGCAATCACACCATCAATAGCATTTTCAATTAAACATTCAGCAATAGAAAGCACTTCAGGCTCAGTTAGATCTGGTGCAATTTTAACGGCAATAGGCACGTATTTATCAAATTGTTTAGCCAGTACAGTTTGTTCTTCTTTTAAAGCTGATAATAACTCATTTAAAGCTTCGCCATATTGTAACGAACGTAAACCAGGAGTATTGGGGGATGAAATATTAATGGTGATATAAGTAGCGAAATTATAAACTTTACGCATACAGTGTATATAATCGTCTTTCGCATTTTCATCAGGAGTATCTTTATTTTTACCAATATTGATACCCAAGACCCCTTTAAACTTTGCTTTACGTACCTGATCTATTAAATAATCAACGCCTTTATTGTTAAAGCCCATTCTATTAATAACCGCATCAGCTTCAGGTAATCGAAATATTCTCGGTTTATCATTGCCGGGCTGTGGGCGAGGTGTAATGGTACCAATTTCGACAAAACCAAAGCCCATATCATCAAAAGCACGAATACATTCGCCATTTTTATCTAAGCCAGCAGCTAGACCACAAGGATTAGGAAAATGAATACCCATCACTTGTACTGGTTTGTTTGCTACTTTTTGCTTATAAGGAAAGTTCAAAGGTGTAGCACCCGTTTTTTTCAAACTTTTTATGGTTATTTCATGAATCGTTTCAGGATCAAATTGAAAAAGCACTTTACGAATAGCCGAATAAAACATATAACTCCAAAAATTAATTAACTAATACAATACTTGAAAGTGGGTATCGGCATTATTTCACATCGTCGTACAAGGTAGATATGGTGTCGTGATGATATGACTGCCTTAGACATCCATTTGATCGCAATATTGCCAACATGGATAGAGAATCTAGGTATTATCTGTAACTTAAAGCCTGATCAGACAAGCTCAGTTTTGGTAGCCTGCTTAAGACTACACTATACCCTATATATAAAAATCCCCGCTAGTGCGGGGATTCTATCATTTATTTAGCTGGATCACAGTTTAAACTTAATAACATCAACTCCCTAAGAGCCACTGAGAATTTAGCAAACTCATGAGTTTGCCCAATTCTAAAGTCATCAAGAATATGCTGCCAACGTCCTAATGGTTTGCTATTACTGTCAAACCAGTTATCAAGCATCGTCTTAACATCTTTTCCTTTAACATCGCTACGAAGAATAACGGCAGTTATAGAACGTTGCTGCCAATCAAGTTCTTCTCTAAAAGAAGCTCTCGCTAATGCTTGCCAGTGATTTGAAACCGGCTGTTTAGTGATTTGATCTAAGAACCAATGTAGGTCTAACCTTGCACCAAGTTTAAAGTAAACATCAGCAACTAAATCAATAGAACGACCATCATTATCACTTAACTCAGCTAGGTCCATCACAGAGAATAATGAACTTAATTGAGAAATACGTTTAGCAACGGCTTTAGGCGCTCCAGCGTTGACTAAATCCTTTTCAACACGCTTTAATTGTTCAACTTCTTCTTTGATCATATAGTCATGAAGGTTATCTGACATCGCTTTAAACGTTTCACTATAAAAGCTAATTGATTTGGCAATATCTAAACTTTTATTGCGATGGCGCAAGAACCAGCGTGTCGCTCTACGCACAGTTCTTCTCAACTGGAATAACATTTCAGTCTGTACCATCGTTGATATTTTGTTGTCTAAATCACTGATAGATTGCCAAACGTCCGACATTTCAAATACGGCACTAGCCATCGCATAACAATTGGCTATTTCAGAGACAGACGCTCCCGTTTCTTCATACATGCGATTAACAAAATTAAAGCCCATATCGTTACCGATATTATTGGCAAGTTTAGTAGCAATAATTTCGGCACGTAAAGGATGCCCTTGCATTTCTTCACTGTACTTATCCTGCAATTGCTGAGGAAATGCACCGATAAGTAAACGATCATGGTAAACATTGTCAGTAATTTCTGGACAAACAAGCTCTTCTTTTAACACCATTTTACTATAAGCAAGTAAAACCGAAAGCTCTGGACGTGTCAGCCCTTGTCCTTGTGCTAAACGATCGGCAAGCTCTTCATCATTCGGAATAAACTCTAACGCACGGTCTAACTTTCCAGAGCGCTCTAAGTCATGAATGAATCGCGTTTGCTCTTTTAACTGTTTAACCCCTCGTAAATCGGCAATAGATAACGAATGAGTTTGGCGATAACAATCGTCTAAAACAATCTCAGAAACTTCATCTGTCATGTCGTAAAGAATTTTGTTACGTTGTTTAACCGTTAAATCACCGTGTTGAACAAGGCCATTCAGTAAAATTTTAATATTCACTTCATTATCAGAGCAATCTACACCACCGGCATTATCAACAGCATCGGTATTAATTCTACCACCCGTTGAAGCGTATTCAATTCGGCCCAGTTGGGTTAAACCTAAGTTTCCACCTTCACCGACAATTTTAGCTTTTAGTTGTGAGCCATTAATCCGTAATACGTCATTCGCTCTATCACCTACTTCAAGATGTGTTTCACGGCTAGATTTAACATAAGTACCGATACCACCATTCCATAGTAGGTCAACTTTCATTTTCAATATCGCTTGGATCAATTCATTTGGCGACATCGTTTGTTTTTGTGTACCCAACATTTTTTTAATTTGTGGGGTTAGTTTTAAAGATTTTGCAGAACGACTAAAAAGAGCGCCACCCTCAGAAATTAGCTCTTTATTATAATCTTCCCAACTACAGCCAGGTAAATTAAATAAACGTTCTCGCTCTACGTATGTTGAAGCAGCATCAGGGGTTGGATCAATAAAAATATGAAGATGATTAAACGCGGCTTGTAAACGAATATGTTTTGATAGCAACATACCATTACCAAATACATCACCTGCCATATCCCCTATACCAATACACGTGAAGTCAGTTGTTTGACAATCAACCTCCATTTCACGGAAATGACGTTTTACAGATTCCCAAGCGCCTTTTGCCGTAATGCCCATGGCTTTATGGTCATAACCGACACTACCGCCGGAAGCAAAGGCATCTCCCATCCAAAAGTTATATTCATCAGAGATACCATTAGCGATATCAGAAAAAGTTGCCGTACCTTTATCGGCGGCAACAACCAAATACGGATCGTCTTCGTCTAAACGAACAACGTCTTTCGGCGGTATTATTTCTCCATCGATGATATTATCAGTAATGTCTAATAAACCTCTAATGAACGTGCGGTAACACTCTTTACCTGCTTCAAACATCGCATTTCGGTCACCCGTTGGCAGTTGTTTACAAACAAAACCACCTTTGGCACCAACAGGAACAATGACGCTGTTTTTAACTTGTTGCGCTTTAACTAAACCTAAAACTTCGGTGCGGAAGTCTTCACGACGATCTGACCAACGTAAACCACCGCGAGCTACTTTCCCACCACGTAAATGAACACCTTCTACTTGTGGTGAATAAACAAAGATTTCAAAAGCCGGTACTGGCTGTGGCATATCAGAGATAGACGAAGGTGTAATTTTAAATGAAATATAAGACTTTTCGCCCGTTTCAGGGTGAGGCTGAAAATAATTGGTTCTGATGGTCGCATTAATCATTTCAACAAAGCGTCGGATAATACGGTCATCATCTAAGTTTGCGACATTATCTAATGAACTTTCTATCTCAGTGAGCGTTTTATTGACCGCTTTTTCACTGGTTTTAGCTTTAGGATCAAAACGTAAATTAAATAAATTAATCAATAACTCTGCAATATTAGGGTAACGAGCAAAAGTATTTTCAATATAACTTTGGCTAAACGTTCCGCCGATTTGACGTTCATATTTAGCAAAAGAACGTAAAATTGAAACTTCTCGCCCTGCTAATTCTGCACCTAGAATTAAGCGGTTAAAGCCATCATCTTCTAACTTGCCGGCCCAAACTTTAGCAAAAGCATCTTGGAATAAGCTTTGCACTTTACCTAAGTTGAATTTTCCGTTACCAGTAAGCAGCATTGAAAAATCTAAAATCCAGCACATTTCCCCTGTTAAGGTACGAACCAAGTACGGGCTTTCACCAATGACTCTTAAACCAAAGTTTTCTAAAATAGGCAAAACATCCGAAAGATGTAACGGCTCACCTGTGTGAAACAATTTAAGTTTTACAAAACGACTATCTGCTTTTTCTTCTTGAGGTTGATAAAAAAGCATTTCTAACTGGTTGTTATCATTTATCGCTTCTAATTTTTCAATATCAACAATCGCTGTACCTGGTAGTACTTCATCTTTATAAGCTTGAGGGAAACTTACATACTTTCGACTTAATGCTTTACCTTGAGCTTCCCCTTTATGGGAGTTAAGTGCAGCTGCTAACTTATCATCCCAGCTGCGGGCGGCATCATTTAGATTCTTTTCAATTTCTTTCACGTTGATTTCTGCTTTTGTTGTTTTTACACGAACAATATAATGTGTTCTTGCTTGTGCGGATTCAGAAAAATAAGTAGTAAACTCGACATCTTGATCACTACCAAAGGCTTCTTTTAACAAAGCTTGAGTATTCACTCGAAGTGCTGTGTTATAACGCTCTCTTGGTACATAGACCATACAAGAATAAAAACGGTCAAAAGCATCTCTGCGAACAAACAACCCAGAATAATCACGTTCTTGCATTTGAAAAATGCCTAAAACATTTTTCAGCAATTCATCGGTATTTGTCTGCAATATTTCATCACGAGGATAAGTTTCAAGAATATTAATCAAGGTTTTATAAGCATGAGTACCAACGGCAAAACCTGAGGCTTGGCAAACTCCTGCCACTTTTGATTTAATCAATGGTAAATCTAAAGCACTGTTGGTGTAATAAGCTGAACCGAACAAACCAACAAAACGTTCTTCACCAATTACTTTACCTTTGGCATCAAAGCGTTTAATACCAATGTAGTCAAGATGTGCGGGGCGATGTACTCGCGAACGTGAATTGGTTTTAGTTAAAATAAGTAAATTATCACCTAAAGCAATTTCACGTGCTGATTCACTTAAACCCGATAATAATCTTTCTTTAGTGCCGTCTGATTGCTTCATCAAACCAAGACTAGTGTCAACATTGGCAGCTAGAGCAACATCACCTTTTAGGGTTTTAACGTCGTAAGAGCGATAACCTAATAAGGTGAAGTTATTATCAAGCAACCACTGTAAAAACTCTATGCCATCAGTATGTTCTTGTTTTGAACAAGGTACTTTAGCTTTCTTCGTTTCGCTTATCACTTCATTTAAACGATTCTTCATCGCTTGCCAATCATTAACGGTAATTGCAATATCACTAACAACTGAACGTAATTTACTTTCGATCAAATCTAAGGTTGCTTGATCTGACTGTCTGTCAATCTCAATAAAAAACACCGTTTCTAACGAAGTAGACTTTATATTTTGATCAGATGCTGCAGACAATTTCTCAATATTATTATCTTTATCTCTGATAATTCTTATTGGGCTATTCAACATTAAATGGGGAGTTACATTTAATCGATTCAGAGCAATACGAACTGAATCCACTAAAAATGGCATATCTTTAACAATTATCTCAATAACTGTATGACTTGATTTCCAGCCATGTTTTGATACTTGTGGATTAAATACATTAATGATCTCAGCTTCATCTTGATGATCATTAAGAGAGTTCCACAAACTTAACGTTGCCCCGTACATATCGCTATCATTACGATGTGCTAAGTCCAATGTTGAAATATTTTGATAAAGTAATTCAGCAAACTGCTCAACTAAAGGAGCGGTTTCTGAAGAAACTTTTTGTTTTATTAATTGTGCTACATTAGAAAGTATCACTGAGGGTAAACCGTTTACTAACGCCATGCCGTTTTCCTTTTTGGATAAAACGATTGAAATAATTTGTATTGTATTTTTATGTTTTTATATTTTATATTTTTATTGTTTTTATCGATCAGAATCTACCTTTCCTAAAATGATAGACCATTTTGTCAATTTTATTAATAAATTTAAGAGATTGCGAGCAATTTTTTGCTGTTCAGACCAATTTGGAGTTATGAAGTGATGAGAAGTATTTACAACGATAAGTGTTTATTCACTTGTAATAAATAGAAAATGACCTTTCGGTCATTTTCGTGTGTATTTATGCAATTATGAAGAACTATAAAAAAGTAGAATTAATTTTTATCTTTCCATAAGAAACTTGCGATTGCGGGTAAAACAGTCACTGAAGCAAGCATATTAACCAAAAACATAAAGGTAAGTAATATCCCCATATCTACTTGAAATTTCAAATCAGAGAAAAACCATGTAGATACGCCAATCGCTAATGTTATGCCTGTAATAAGCACTGCCGTTCCCCGTTCATGTAATGCGGCTAAATAGGCTTTATGAACAGTTAAACCTTCTTTAAGTTTTACACTCATTGTCGACAAGATATATATGCCATAATCTACACCAATGCCCACACCTAAAGCGATTACCGGTAGAGTTGAAACCGTTAAGCCAATATCAAGCGCGGTCATCAACCATTGCGCTAACGTAGAAACGACAAAGAGCGGTAAAACTACCACAATAGTCGCTCTGACACTTCTAAAGCTTAATAAACATAAAATAATCACCGCGCCATATACGTATATCATCATAGGTAACTGCGCGGCTGCAACGGCTTCATTTGTTGCAGCCATAACACCAATAGGACCAGAAGCAAGCTTAAACGTTAAACTGTCATTGTTAAGTTCTGCTATCGCTATTTTAGCTTCATTAACGACACGGTTAATGGTTTCCGCTTTATGGTCTTGTAAAAACAAAATAACCGGCATAACGCTACACTCATTATTTAATAGTCCTGTCGAACTAGGAACATTAGATAAAGCTTGTGCTAGGGTATATTGGTTAGGTGAAATGATGCGCCATTTAAGGTTACCTTCATAATAACCGGCATTTATAATTTTCATCACCGAAGGCAAACTTACTGCAGATTGAACACCTTGAATATTTTCCATTCGCCATTGAAAGCTATCCATGGTGGTAAGTATCTTACTATCAGTACAAGCATTAGCCGTAGTCTCAACAATCACCGACATGTAATCAACACTAATCGCATAACGATCAGTGATTAAAAATGTATCTTGATTATAACGAGAATCCTCGTGTAACGCTGGCGCCCCAGCATGTAATTCACCAATTTTAAGCTGTTGTGAATGGTAATAGCCTGCAGCAAATAATAATGCGGTAATCACCAATATTAGAGAAGCAGGTCCCTTTTCGGTAAAGCTTGCCATAAAATGCCAAGTACCCTTGTCATTGTTCTTTTGCTGTGGTGCTTTTCCTTTGACGTGACAAAAAGAAACCAATACCGGTAGTAATAATAAATTTGTGAAGATGATCACCGCGACACCTAATGATGCGGTGATCGCCAATTCACGGATAATACCGATATCAATGGATAACAAGGTAATAAATCCAACCGTATCTGACAATAGTGCAACACCGCCAGGAATAATCAAAAGTCTAAAGCTAAACTGCGCGGCCTCTTTGCATGAAAAACCTTGTGAAACACTTTTGCTGATCGAATTAATCATCTGCACACCATGACTAACACCAATAGCAAAAATCAAAAAAGGTACAAGGATTGACATCGGATCTAAGCCAAAACCTAAGGTGGACAACAAGCCCATTTGCCAGACCACGGCAATTAAAGAACAACCAATAGGTAAAAGTGTTAATGAAATTGAACGGGAAAATAAAAACACCATCACAGTAGTAATTGCTATGGCAACGCCAAAGAAAGTCACAACACCTTTAGCACCTTCTGCGACATCACCGACCATTTTAGTAAAGCCAATGATATGTACAGTGATATTGTTTTTCTCGAAAGGTTTCCTCACATCATTTTCTAAAATGTTTGCCAGTGCTATAGAATCCAGTTTCTCTCCTGTTTTAGGGTTATGCTCCATTAATAATGCTTTAACCATCGCACAACTGTAATCATCGGCAACAATTCGGCCAACAATACCTGCTTTCTCGATATTGGCTTTAACGGTATTGAGCCCTTGTTCGTCACCTTTAAAATCGGCAGGAACAACCGGCCCACCAGAGAAACCATCTTCAACAACTTCAACAAACCGTGTACTAGGAGAATACAAAGATTTTACTTGTGTTCTATTAACACCAGGTATAAAAAATAATTGGTCGTGTACCCCTTTTAAAGCGGTGAAAAATTCTTCGTTAAAAATATTTCCCTCTTGGTGACAAACTGAAATCAATATACTATTTGCCCCACCGAAATTTTCACGGTGCTTTAGATAGGTTTGCATATACTCATGATTTAAAGGAATATTTTTGGTAAAAGAAGCACCAAGTTTAATTTGTGAAGCTTGAAAAGCGAGAAATATACTTAACAAAATAAACATAACCAATACCATGGCTCTGTGTCTAAATACGAATATTTCTAATCGATCGATTAACGTGTTTGCATTCATCTTAATTTACTACCGACAAAACTTTGATACCAACTTCTGATGCAACCACCAGTTGATTATTAAATATGACCCCTGCGAGTAATGCTTTACCATCACTTTGCAGGTGCTTAATGTATGATTGACCATCGTCATTACTTTCAAGTAATACCCCATTATTCCCTAAGATAAAGATTTGAGTTTGGTCAGTTAAGACAATACTGTTTAATAAGGAAGTTACTGCGGTTTCAGTTTTTTGCCAAGGCGTACCATTGGTTAAACTGCGAAAACTATTCCCTCTTAGACCTACCGCAAGTAAATTTCCTTTTTGAGTGCGAACGATATCAAAAAATGATCCTTGGTAAATCTCATCATAGCGTTGCCAAGTTTTGCCAAAATCATTGCTTTTAGCAAGGAGTCCTAGCTCTCCCACTAAGTAGGTAGTGCGACCCACCCGAAATATTCGATTAAAATGGGGTAAAATACTGCTACGTTCTTCTATATAAAGTTGTTCATCTTCTATCCTTAATTCCTCAAGGTAATCAATGTCTTCTTGAGCAAGTAATGAAGTATGAAATTCTTGTTCCCAAGTTATACCACCATCTAAGGTTCTAAAGAACAGTCCATAGGCCCCTAAGGCAACCCCTTCTGTTTCACTTATAAAGGCAACATCTAATAGTGGTATTTGCAACTGAGGTAAATACTGCTGAATTGTCCAAGACAAACCACCATTATTTGAATGCAATATAATACCATCATGCCCTACAGCCCAACCTAACTGATTATTAACAAAGGTGACTGCGGTTAAGGTTGATTGGCTCGGCACATTCATTTGCTGCCAACTGGATGCCTGTTCAGCGCGAATAATATGGCCACGCTCCCCAACAGCAATCATAAACCCATCATTGACATTAACAATATCAAATAACATCGATTGTGAAACTAAAACTGACTGTATAGCTGGTTTTGCTTGTTGTGCTGCCAAAATGTTGCAACAAAAGAAAATGGCAAACAACATGCCAATGACTATCCTCATTTACTTACTTACCTTTGTATTAATATTTAAAATTAATTATCGCCGTTCTTTGCCATCGACGTGCAGGGATGCACTAATGCCGTGAAGGCATGGATGCCTTAGAGCGGCCATGGCACCACGGCATACCGTTCGTCCTG
>MAAC01018462.1_pt1 | contig 15405 bp, 15 predicted proteins | sample 1115981 | NCBI WGS metagenome assembly MAAC01 (sample SAMN04961126, study PRJNA320927) | seawater metagenome | isolation source: sample BD02T64 sea water enriched with oil for 64 days | place: USA:Gulf of Mexico | collected 2013-07-27 | reverse complement strand
AACTCGCTTGATGAGGTTGGCGATACAATCAAAGACTTCTCTCTGAGCCAGGGCGATCTGCTGGAAATCACCGGCTTCCTGTCTGAACTAGGCACCGATCTAGAGGCAGCTCTTGCCAGCGATCAGCTAAGCCTAAATGGATCAAGGACTGCATCTTGGTTGGAATTTGATGCTGATGGTGTTGGCGGCCAGGATGCAATCCAGATTGCGTATCTTCAACGAGTCGATGAAGCAAGCGAGCTCACAAGCGATTGGTTCGCTTAACGACCAGCTATATAAACTCACGGCGAGCGCCCTTAAGAGGCGCTCGCCCGGTGGAACAACACTGCCATCCATGTGCCACAGATTAGCCTGGTCGGGCTGAACAATCAGATTTTCGATTGGCGACGGTCATGCTCTGGCGCGCCGGGCCTACTGCTGCATCAACTTGTGAATATGGCAGGCAAAGGCATAGGTCAGCGGCACTCCAAGTACCATCCCGATAACAATCGACACCTCCGGCGGCAAAACCGGCCAGCCGATCCACGAGGTGATCAACGAGGCAAAGAAGATATTAACTGCCGCCGCGCCTGCACCAAAAGGATAAAGCACAAGCGTCAGCTTAGCCTTGCTCCAGCCCTGGCTCATCTCTTGCTGACCAACCAGGCCACAGTGATCAAAGCACCAACCAACAACAACGATGCCATGAAAAACCAGAATTCGGCGGTCGCGCTTTGCGCCTGTGGGATTGGCCGATCATAGGCCTTGGCCCAGACCTGAGCGGGCAGAAAGGACATGACGATAAGGGTATAAAGACGGATCATTTCAGGTCTCCTTGGTCAGGGAACGATAGATTTGTGGCAACGCTCGGGACAGACGGGTCGGGTCGGGTAACAAGGTGAACCCTGCCCGGCCAAAGATACGCGCAAACCAGTCTTGACCGTCTTGATCTATGACAATTCCGTGCACGACATGGCCTAGTCGCCGGGCCTCGCGCACAGCCATGTGACTGTCTTCGATACCATGGATGCCCTCATAGTGGTCCAGATCGTTGGGTTTGCCGTCGGTCAGAACCAGCAGCAGTTTTCGCGATGACGTTTCTTGCTCCAGCATCGCAGTCGTATGGCGGATAGCGGCACCCAGACGCGTATAGTGACAGGGGGTCAAACCGCAGATTTTTTGCGTGACTTCCGATGACATCGGGGCATCAAAGCCCTTGCATTTTTTCAGGAAAACCCGGTCGCGGCGCAGCGAGGAAAAACCCCAGATGCCCAATCGGTCACCGCTGGCGTCGATACCACCAGCCAGCGCGACCAGGCTTTCGCGAGCGATATCCAGCACCGTATTCTCTCCCACTGCGGCCTCGGTAGAGCGCGAGGTATCCAGTAGAAAGCCAACAGACAGATCGCGGTCGATCTGGCGCATGCTTTGATAAATCCGATCACTTGAGGTGCCATCCGCCTTGAGATCCACACGGGCGGAAATCAGTGCGTCCAGATCGAGCTCGCTGCCCTCAATCTGACGAGGGCGCATGACCCTGCGGGGAAGCAAAGCCTCGAACTGACGGCGGACGGCGCGCATTTGCCGTGGGTCTGGTTCCAGCGCTTGGGGCGCGTCGGCATCCGCATCGGCATCCAGCACGCGGGTGTGATCCGGCATATATGCCTTCTGGCGGTGATCCCATTCGGGATATGTAAACACGCCAGACAGGCGTTCGTGATCGGCATCCGCCGGGGCCAGATCCAGGTGCATCCGCAGCCGCGTTGCGGCCTTTTCGTCATCGTGACGGGACAGGATGATCTTGTCTTGATCATCCGCCGCTTTTTGGGCGTCCTCATCCTTGTCGTTGTTGATGGACCGGTTCAGGTTCATGCTTTCTACCCAGGACAGGATCGATTCAAACCGATGAAAGATGAAGCTGTCTTTGCGGTTGGCCTCGTCGCGGTCTTCGCGCGCGCCCATCTTCCGGTTCGTGGTCGCGGCAACTGGCGGTGGCCCGGCATTATCTGCTTCTTCTTCCTCTTCCGCCTTTGCACCGGACACCGCCGCCGATAGCGACAACCAGATCGGTACGGGGGTAAAGGGCAGATAGCTTTTTGGGCTCTGCTGCGGTGCGGGAACACTTATGGGCTGCGCCTCGGGGCTGTTCAACTGGTCGCGAATGGCGGTTTCTAGCCGGGCCTCTTCACGAGGCAACATCAGCTTGGGCCGTGTCGCCAGAATGAAACTGCACATCCGCTGATACGCGGCGCGCAGGCCGGGGCAGCGTTGAAAGGCCAGATCCGAAGCTATCGACATAGCCTCGATCTGGGCATGATCTTTTAGGCAACCACAGCCGTCAACTGATGGTAAATCTGGCCTAGTCGAGGCCAGCGCGATCAACCAGAAATACGCCGCCCGGTTCATCACAATTTCCGGGAAGACATCCATCACCGGAGGCAGCCCCAGACGTTCGCCATCAAAGCGAGGCAAGAATAGCAATTCACCCCTATTGCCCAACTTGCGCGTCACACTTTGTCGATGGTGCGAACGCACGGCAGGTGTTTCGCCAATCTCGACCGAGGCGTCGCCGCCAAGTGCACGAAACAGCAGCACCAGACTAGGCCTGATATCGGACAATTGAACCGCCACTTCGGGGAAGCTCGGCTGAGCGCCCATCTTGGTGACGTAGTCATGCCAGATGTTGCCAATGGCTTCTTCTGGGTCCATCAGATCAAGGGGGTGAATGGCCATAGTCTTTTACCCGTAAACAACGGCGATCAGATCGCGCAGAGCGATTTGAACGTCAGCTTCATCGGTCAGCGGCTCAACAATTGCCGCCTGTAGCGCCCGATCGATTGGCATACCGCCAGCAATCAGTTGCGCAGCGTAGATCAGCAACCGAGTCGAGACACCTTCCTCCAGATCCATGCCAGATAGGGCGCGAATGTGGCCTGCCAACCGGATCAACGGCGCGACACGCGCCTCATCCAAACCGCTTTCCTTGGCAACAACAACAAGCTCGGTTGCGGCATCAGGGAAATCAAACGAGGCAGACAGAAAACGCTGACGCGTCGAGGGCTTCATGCGTTTCAGCACGTTCTGGTAGCCGGGATTATAGCTGGCAACCAGCATGAACCCTTTCGGCGCGACCAGTTCCTCGCCGGTGCGGTCCACCATCAGGGTACGGCGGTTGTCGGTCAGCGGGTGCAACACAACGGTCACATCTTTGCGGGCCTCGACCACTTCATCCAGATAACAAATCGCACCTTCGCGCACAGCGCGGGTCAATGGGCCATCGACCCATTCGGTTTCCCCGCCGCGCAGCAGGTAGCGACCAATCAGATCCGCAGCCGACAGATCATCGTGACAGGCTACAGTATACAGTTTGCGCCCGGTGCGGGCAGCCATGTGTTCGACAAAACGAGTTTTTCCGCAGCCGGTCGGCCCCTTCAAAAGAAGGGGCAAACCGTTGGTATGGGCTGTCTCAAACAATGTGCATTCATTGCCAACCGGCTGATAGAATGGCACGTCGAAATCAGTGGTTTGGGCGTTCATGATTACTCTCCAGCCACAGGTGCATTCGGGTTTTTGGCGAACAATTCACGATGCGGCACCATCATCGAGTAGATGAACAGCAGCGCACCGATGACCACCGCCAGACCCGAGCCAAAACGCATCATGTAAAACAGGCTTAGCCCTTCCTGCACGTCCATGAAACCTTCACCCAAGACCCGCTGCATGTGGGTCTGAATGGTTCCGGCAAAAGTCAGAACAAAAGTCATGAAGGCCATACCGCCGGTCATCAGCCAGAAGCTGACCATGTTCAGCACCTGATTATACGGATCACGTCCACGCAGATGTGGGATCGCATAGCTCATAATCGCAAGGTTGGTCGCAACATAGGCACCGTAGAACGCCAGGTGGCCGTGGGCCGCTGTAATCTGTGTACCGTGGCTGTAGAAGTTCACTCCGTGCAAGGTGTGCAGAAAGCCCCAGACACCAGCGCCAAAGAAGGCAACTGTCGACGCACCCAATGACCAAAGCAGCGCGGCCTTGTTCGGGTGATTACGACGCCCTTTCCAAACCATGACAAAGGCAAAGCTCATCATCAGGAAGAACGGAATGACCTCCAAGGTCGAGAAGATTGAGCCGATCCACTGCCAATAACCGGGAAGACCGATCCAATAGAAGTGGTGACCTGTCCCCAGAATGCCCGAGAACAGCGCGGTGGCGACAATGACATAGAGCCATTTTTCAACTATCTCGCGGTCAACACCGGTCAGTTTCAGCAGCAAGAAGGCCAGGATCGACGCCATCACCAGTTCCCAGGTCGCCTCGACCCAGAGGTGAATCACAAACCACCAGTACATTTTGTCCAGGCTCAAGTTGTCAGGGTTGATAAAGGCAAAGATCCACAGCAGCGACAGCAGCCACAGCCCGGTCAGCAGCACGTTGGTGATGGCGGTTTTTCGTCCAGCCAGCACTGTCATCGAGATGTTGAACAGGAAGATTAGCGCAGCAACCAGAATGCCCAGCTTGACCCAAGTGGGTTGTTCTAGGAACTCGCGCCCCTGCATGCCCAGCAGCCAGTTGCCCGGAAATGGGTTAAACAGATAGGTGAGAACAGCGCCCAGCGTGCCGATGACCAGAATGATCAGCTGAAGATAAGCCAGATTGACCGAGTATATCTCGCGCTCGCTTTCCTCGGGGATCAGGTAATAGGCCGCGCCAAAGAAACCCAACAACAGCCAGACAACCAGTGCATTGGTGTGCAGCATGCGGACTACGTTGAACGGCAGCAGTTCAGATAGGAAATTAGGCGAGACGTAAATCCAGCCGGCGATCAGCCCGCCCAAGACCTGAATGGCGAAGAGTCCCATCGCCACCAGGAAATAGGCATAGGCCACTTTTTGAGATTGATATTTCATAGCGTGTCTCCTTAACCCGCATCATTGGGCGGCCAGCCCTGTGTGTCGGTCTGGTCAGCCCACCGCAGAAACTCTGCGAGACCGCGCATCTCTTCTTCGTTGATCTCGAAATGTGGCATCTGACGGCGGCCCTCAACGCCGCTTGGCTGTGCCTCCATCCAGCCATCAAGAATTTCATAGGCAGTTTCCGGATCATCAAGCGTGTCCCAGCGGGTCATCACATTGCCCAGTTCCGGCGCGAAATAGGCACCTTCACCATGAAGAGTGTGACAGTTGATGCAGCTGTGCCGCTCCCAGACATGTTTGCCCAAGACGACTTCTTCGGTCAGGGGCATTCCGGCAGTTGACGTGTTAACCACATAGCGGTGGCTTTGAAAGGAAAGGACCCCAAAGATCGCCACGAAGAACAGCGATCCTCCGTAGAAGATGTTTCGGGCCCGTGACTTCGTTAGGATCTCTGACATTGGGGGAATCCAGTCGTGGTTTCAGGTCCCTTAGGTCTAGAGCTGTCGACCACTCTCAAGTTTGTTGCAGCACAAAGAGCAGGAATTTTTTGCGATTACTGTGCAACTTGGGACCTGTGTCCCGTCTGTTGTTTCATGATTTGAGGTTCAAGACGGCATGCCATTGATAGACAAAACCATCCTTGTCTCCCAAATCCTTGCGGACCATCCACAGACAGTGTCGGTCTTTCTTAAGTACGACATGTTGTGCGTGGGATGCCTGGTGGCCCCGTTCCACACCATTGAGGATGCCTGTCTGGAACATGACCTGGTCGAGACCGCCTTTCGGCGTGTCTTGACCGATGCGATTTCTGCTGCGCCTGTCTCAGGCTGACTTTTCGCTGAGCACGACCAGACGGTGCGCATCCGTTACCACGATACGACGTCGGGTGCTTTTGACGATGCCGTTCTTTTCCCAGCCACTCAGCAGGCGACTGACGGTGTGCAAAGTGGTGCCGGTCATTTCCGACAGATTTTGCCGCGTGATCGGGAAATCAATTTCAATGCCGCCCTCGACTTTCTTGCCCGACTGATTGATCAATCGCAGCACCGCCCGCGCCACCCGCTGCTCGACGTGCTGAGTTGCCATCTCGACAATGCGATTGTTCATCTCACCCATCCGTTCGCCCACAACCTTGTAGCTTTCGGTCGCAAAGCCATCGTAACTGGACACAAAGCTTTGCCATTTGTCGCTGGGCCAAGACAGCGCCAGACATTCATCCACCGCCATGGCGGTGGCGGGATAAGTGGTGCGTCCAATGGCGGCGGCAATGCCAAACAACTGCCCGGCCACGATATGCAGCGCAATGACCTGATCGCCACCTTCGGTGGTTCGGATCACCCGAATATGGCCATCCAGCAGCAGATAGAATCGATCCGCATCCATGCCTTCTTCGAAAATCAGCGCGGCAGGATCAAACCGTTTGGGCACTGCAAGGTCGAGAACGTCGCGAATCTGCGCGCGGGACAGTTTCCGAAACGGTGGAACATGAACCAAAAGGCTTTCGTCCAGATTTTTCAAAATGCCATCCCAAGTTTGATCAAGAACAAAGAGCCCCCCTGCCCCATACCTTAATACAGCAGCAAGACAAACACTTCCAACTTCGCAATGAAAGAGAACGACATGTTTGGAAAACTAACCCTGATGACCGTCGCTGCTGCATTGTTTGCCAGCGTTGCTGCCGCCGAAACCTTTGAAATTAAAATGCTCAACAAAGGTGAAGAAGGCTCGATGGTTTTTGAACCCGCCTTTGTTGCGGCTCAGCCCGGCGACACCATCACATTCATCCCAACCGACAAAGGCCACAATGCCGAAATCATCAAAGGCATGTTCCCCGCAGGTTTTGAAACGTTCAAAAGCAAGATGAACAAGGAATTCTCGATCACTCTGGATCAAGAAGGTCTATATGGCATCAAATGCACCCCACACTACAGCATGGGTATGGTTGCTCTGATCCAAGTCGGCGACGCCATTAATCTGGAAGACGCCGCTGCAGTGAAGCAGAAAGGCAAAGCCAAGAAACGTTTTCTACCTTTGTTTGACCAAGTCGTAACCGAAGCCGCGGTTTCGAACTAAGGCATCAAATTCCAGAGTGTCCGTACTATGGAACACTGGGGCGGCACATAGGAAGTGTCGCCCCTTTTTTTGATCAATACTGCCGCCAAATAGCGCGCGGCTTTAAGCTATCCTTCACGCACCAGGCGAAAGCCCAGATAGTCTGGTGGGATGCCAACCGCGCAGCCGCCGACTTTGGCATCCCTCACAAATTCTATGATGAACGCCCGGTGCTTGCCCTGAACAGCCCGCACTCCGCAGTAGTTGGTTTGCTCCACAACTGCAGTGCCGTCCTCGGATACCTGGCCGTTGATAAAACAGCTTTCAGTCCACTCCCAGATATTGCCGGCAATATCCGACACGCCCAACTCATTGACGCCAAAATGCCCCAGCGGGTGGATTTCCACATCTGAATCACCACGTTCGGATACCAAGCGGCGGTAGTTGGCCAACCAGCGTTTAGACGGATCCTCCTCATCCTTGTCGATGCCCAGCCCAGCATCCACATAGCGTTCTCCAGCGGCGCGCACCCATTCGTCGTCTGTTGGCAGACGCCAGGTCTGTTGTGTCATGCTCGAATACCAGCGGGCAAAACTGGTGGCATCCACGTAACTGATATCGGTCTGCGGTGCTTCCAACAGTCCTATCACAGTCGTCTCGGTGCAGGCTGCGGCAGCCACACACTGCGCATAAAGCGATTCACTGACCGGGTATTTCATAATCTCAAGATCAGTATTGGCACTGCGGGTCTCGCGAGGTGCATCCACCGAGCGGGTTCCGATGCGAAAATCACCTGAGGGGCGGTAGCTATAAGACCCAGCCGGGATCACTACGATTTCCGGCACATCCGCAATCTGAGGTGAGTTGGGCCATAGCATCACGGTGGTCGTTGTTGCCACAGCACCAATTGCCAATACGGCAGACAAAGTAACTAGAGGTCTCATCTCTTGACCTTTCAAAAGTCAAAAAGGGCGGCCGCTGACCGGCCACCCTTGTAAATCATCACAGACGGGAAACCTTATGGCAGCGCAGTCTTACCTTCGTGCATCACATCATATTCACTTGGGGCAACAACTTGTTCCATCAGGTCATTGTTCCAATCACCCTCGACCAGAACGTGTGCGGTGGCACCCAGATTGACGGCCTCGATCAGGTTGTGATTGACGTAGGCATAGACCCCAGGCTGCAGGAATTCATACAGTGCCGCCCCGGCAGAGCCGCCACGAATGAACCAGGTTTCCAGATCGCGTTCGGGAGCGTTGTTGAACTTGCCAGTCTCCCAGACCAGATCGCCGTGACCACCAATCAAGTGCGGACGACTGTCGCGATTGGCTTGCGAGTGCACAAACAGAACCTTTTCACCCTGTGTAGCGGTCAGAGCATTGTCACCAGTCAAACCGCCAACCTTGCCGTTGAATGTCACGTGGGTTGGGATCAAACCGTTCATCACCTCCAGAGTGTCGGCGTAGCTGTCACCGGCATCCTCGAACCGCATGTATTCGCCGTTCTCGTCTTTCGGAATGTAGAAATCATTCTCGCCAATGTAGTAAACGCTGTCATAGCTGACAGGGTTGTTTTCGTGGTCTTTCAGGCCGTCGCGCGGTAGCACCATAATCGCACCCGACATACCCGACACAACGTGCCATGGGATCATTGGGCCACCCGGCGCACAGTGATAAACAAAGGTACCCGGACGGGTCGCCTTGAAACGCAGAACAGTCTTTTCACCTGGGTTGACCAAAGTCAGCGAGCCACCACCCAATGCACCGGTTGCGGCGTGGAAATCGATGTTGTGCTGCATCATGTTTTCCGGTGGGTTGTACAGCGTCAGCTCAACATAATCGCCTTCATGCACCACCATCAGCGGGCCCGGCATGGACCCGTTAAAGGTCATCGCCTGTAGGTAAGCATCATCCGCTACCTGCACTTCTTTTTCGATGATTTTCATCTCGAACTGAATAACGGCGGGACCGGACATCGCAACCTGCTCGTGCTCGTGCACAAACGGAGGTTTGACCAATTTGACCTTACGACGTGGCAGGGTGCTCAGGTCAACAGCCTGTGCCCCCGACGTATCCATAATTTCTTCCGAAGCGGATGCCTTGATCGCAAGTGGTGCTGCAGCGACCGCAACGGCGCCCATCAATGTAGCTCTGCGTGTCAGCATTTTGATCTCTCCTATTAGAAGGTTGTGTTCTAACAGGAGACTTAAAGCCTCAGCCGCCGCCCCTCTTTGCGCCTGCGCAAACTCCGCAATGTAAACGGCCGAGTTTTGAACGCTAACGCCAAGATAATGCAAAGAACCGCAGGGGTCGGTCAGCACAATTCAATCCCACTTGGGCCTTCAAGTCCTTGGAATCAATTTTGTTGCCAATAGGAAAAAAGTTTCCTATAGGAACCACGCAAGTATACAAACGCATACACTGCTGTTTTGAACCTGACATTCACAAGGGCCGCCAGATGAACACTGCTCGTCCACAGGCAATCCTCCGCTGCCCCGCCAAACAGGCTTGGCCAAACCCTCAGTTGGGCGTCATTCTTTTCACAGCGCCAAATTTTGTTCAAGTGACTCGCCCTAAACAGAAAGCCCCCAGCCATGATTGATGCGCCCAAACGCACCCCGCTATATGATCTGCACGTTGAACTTGGCGGCAAGATGGTCGATTTTGCTGGCTGGGAAATGCCGGTACAATATCCCATGGGCATCATGGGCGAGCACAACCACACCCGCACCAAGGCCGGATTGTTTGACGTCAGCCATATGGGCCAGGTGATCCTGCGCGGCGACGGCGCGGCTGAAAAGCTGGAATCCCTGGTGCCCGCAGCCCTAACTGCGCTGAAAGAGGGCAAGGCGCGTTATACCTTCTTCACAAATGACGACGGCGGCATCATGGATGACCTGATCGTGGCCAATGGTGGCGATCATCTGTTTGTGGTGGTCAATGCATCCATGCGGCACCAAGACATCCCGCATATGGCCAAACATCTAGACGGCATCGAGGTCACCGAGATTTTTGACCGCGCTTTGGTCGCCGTTCAGGGACCGTCCGCCGAAAATGTGGTTGGCGACCTCTGCCCCGCCGCGCGGGAATTGAAATTTATGGAAACCACCGTCGCCGAAATCAAAGGCGTCGAATGCCGCATTTCAAGGCTGGGCTACACTGGCGAAGACGGCTTTGAAATCTCCATCCCCGAGGACAAGGCCGTCGAGATCTGCCGCGCCTTCCTTGCTCACGCCGACTGCGAACCGGTGGGCCTTGGTGCGCGCGACAGCCTGCGGCTGGAATCCGGTCTCTGCCTTTACGGCAATGACATCGACAACTCCACCTCACCGGTTGAGGCCTCGCTAACCTGGGCGATGCAAAAACGCCGCCGCGAAGACGGTGGATTTCCCGGCGCGGAACGTATTCAGCGTGACCTGGCCGAAGGCACCGCCAAGAAATTGGTAGGTATCAAGCCAACAGGTCGCGCCCCTGCCCGCGCCGGCGTCGAGGTGCAAGATCTGGACGGCAACAGCATCGGCACTATCACCTCGGGCGGTTTTGGACCCACAGTCGGTGCCCCAGTTGCGATGGGCTACGTCACCACCGCGCACAGCAAGCCGGGCCAGAAAATCAACCTTCTCATCCGCGGCAAGGCTCAGCCAGCCGAAATCACCGCGCTGCCTTTCGTCACGCAAAACTACAAACGCTAAATTCCAGGAGAGTCACCCATGACCACCTACTATTCCGAAGAACACGAATGGCTCACCGTAGAAGGTGAAACTGCCACTGTAGGCATCACCCAGCACGCTGCTGATCAATTGGGCGAGATTGTTTTTGTCGAACAAAAAGAAGTCGGGGACGACTTTGAAAAAGGCGACGACATCGGCGTGATTGAATCGGTCAAAGCCGCGTCAGAAATCTATGCCGCTGTTGACGGCGAAGTGATCGAGGCCAACGGCGCACTGGAAGATAACCCAGGCGCACTAAATGACGCCCCCGAGGGCGACGCCTGGATCTACAAGATCAAGCTGACCAATACCGATCAGCTTAGCGAGCTGATGGATCTGGACGGTTACAAATCCTTCATCGGCTAAACCCGACAAGATGCGGGTCCGCTCCAAAACCGGGCCCGCATCTTCACCTTTTCAAAAGTACTCCCGCCGGAGGCTCCCCAACTCCCGGCCCGCGCTGACCTCTCCAAAGGAACACCCCCATGGCCTTCAAGCTGACCGATTACGAAGCCTATGACTTTGCCAACCGCCGCCATATCGGCCCAAGCCCCCGCGAAATGGCCGATATGCTGCAGGTGATCGGCTTCAAAACCCTGGATGAACTGATCGATGCCACCGTGCCGCCCTCAATCCGCCAGGAAGAGCCACTGGACTGGGGTCCAGCCCTGACCGAGCGTGACGCGCTGTTCCACATGAAAAAGGTCGCGGGCAAGAACAAGGTGCTGACCTCGCTAATCGGTCAAGGCTATTACGGCACCACTACCCCGGCCCCAATCCTGCGCAACATCCTGGAAAACCCGGCTTGGTACACCGCCTACACCCCCTATCAGCCGGAAATCTCGCAAGGTAGGCTCGAGGCGCTGCTGAACTTCCAGACCATGGTCAGCGATCTGACTGGTATGGACATCGCCAATGCCTCGTTGCTGGACGAGGCCACCGCCGCCGCCGAAGCCATGGCCATGGCCAAACGCGGCAGTCGCTCAAAGGCCAATAACGCAGCTTTCTTTGTCGATGAAAACTGCCATGCACAAACTATCGCCGTCATCAAGACCCGCGCCGAGCCTCTGGGCATCGAAGTCATTGTCGGCAACCCCGATGATCTGCAGCCTGAAATCGTCTTTGGTGCGATCTTCCAGTATCCCGGCACCTACGGCCACGTGCGTGACTTCACCGCCGAAATCACCGCCCTGCACGAAAACAAAGGCCTGGCCATCGTTGCCGCCGATATATTGTCGCTGGCACTGCTGAAATCCCCCGGTGAAATGGGCGCGGATATCGCCATCGGCTCAACCCAGCGCTTTGGTGTGCCGATGGGTTACGGCGGCCCGCATGCCGCCTATATGGCCACAAGCGACAAGTTGAAGCGCGCCATGCCCGGCCGCATTATCGGCGTCTCGATCGATGCCCGCGGCAACAAGGCCTATCGTCTGGCGCTGCAAACCCGCGAGCAACATATTCGCCGTGAAAAAGCCAACTCCAACGTCTGCACTGCTCAGGCGCTACTGGCCGTCATGGCTTCGATGTATGCGGTCTATCACGGCCCCGACGGCATCAAGGCGATCGCCCAATCGGTGCACCGCAAAACCTCTCGCCTTGCAGCAGGCCTCGAAGAGCACGGCTTCAAGGTCGAACCCGAGGTGTTCTTTGACACCATCACCGTCGAAGTTGGCCCGCTGCAGCAAACCGTACTAGAAGCCGCCGTTGCCCGTGGCATCAACCTGCGCAAGGTCAATGCAACCAAGGTTGGCGTCAGCCTGGACGAACAGACCCGTCCTGAAACAATCGAGGCCGTCTGGGCAGCCTTTGGCATAACCAAAACAGATGACAGCCAGGCCAACCGTGCCTATCGCCTGCCCGAGCACGCGCTGCGTGAAAGTGAATATCTGACCCACCCTATTTTCCATAAGAACCGGGCAGAGGCAGAAATCACCCGCTACATGCGCCGTTTGGCGGATCGCGATTTGGCACTGGATCGCTCAATGATCCCGCTGGGCTCCTGCACCATGAAGTTGAACGCCACTGTTGAGATGATCCCGGTGACCTGGCCAGAGTTCAGCAACCTGCACCCCTTTGTGCCGCAAGATCAGGCGCAGGGCTACACGCAGATGATTGGTGATCTGAACGACAAGCTGTGCCAGATCACTGGTTATGACGCGATCTCCCAGCAGCCCAACTCGGGCGCGCAGGGGGAATATGCCGGCCTGCTGACCATCCGTAACTACCACACGGCTCGCGGCCAGAGTTCCCGCAACATCTGCCTGATCCCCACTTCGGCGCATGGCACCAACCCCGCCTCCGCGCAAATGGTTGGCTATAAGGTGGTCCCGATCAAAGCAGATGAGCACGGCAACATCGACGTCGCCGACTTCCGCGAGAAGGCCGAGAAACACTCGGACGCGCTGGCGGCCTGCATGATCACCTACCCCTCGACCCACGGCGTGTTCGAGGAAACCGTGCAGGAAATTTGCCAAATCACCCATGATCACGGCGGTCAGGTCTATATTGACGGCGCCAATATGAATGCCATGGTCGGCCTCGCCCAGCCGGGCAAGATCGGCGGCGATGTCAGCCACCTGAACCTGCACAAAACCTTCTGCATTCCACACGGCGGCGGCGGTCCCGGCATGGGTCCAATCGGAGTCAAATCACATCTGATCGAATTCCTGCCCGGCCACCCAGAGTACGGCACATCCGTGGGTCCTGTCTCGGCTGCTCCCTTTGGCTCGCCGTCTATCCTGCCGGTCAGTTGGGCCTATATTCTGCTAATGGGCGGCGCCGGCCTGACCCAGGCCACCAAGGTTGCGATCCTGAACGCCAACTACATCGCAGCACGGCTCAAGGATGCCTATCCCATCCTTTACACCTCCAAAACCGGCCGGGTGGCGCATGAATGCATTCTGGACACCCGCCCACTGAACAATGCCGGCAACGTGACCGTGGATGACGTCGCCAAACGTCTGATCGACAGTGGTTTCCACGCACCAACCATGTCCTGGCCCGTCGCGGGCACGCTGATGGTAGAACCGACCGAGTCCGAACCCAAGGACGAGCTCGACCGGTTCTGCGATGCGATGCTGTCCATCCGGAAAGAAGCGCAGGATGTGATCGACGGCAAGATCGACGCCGACAACAACCCGCTAAAGAACGCTCCGCATACGGTGCGCGATCTGGTGGATGATTGGGACCGACCCTACACCCGCAAGGAGGCTTGTTTCCCTCCCGGATCACTCGGTGTCGACAAATACTGGTCACCGGTCAACCGGGTCGACAACGCCTATGGCGACCGCAATCTGATCTGCACCTGCCCGCCAATGTCGGACTACGAAGACGACGCATAGGCCGCCAGTCTCATTGAAAATAAGTTGCCCGGTCGCGCGCCGGGCAACTTAAAAAAATACGGTCTTAGTGACAGTTTGCCATGCGCTGCCCGAGATCCAGCAGCAAGGTCGGATAAAACTGAGGTCCCAGCGGTAACGCCGTTCCCATCGGATCGATCACTGCCGTTTTGGCCCCTGTCCCGTCCAATACAGTCGCCACCAATCCCGGATTGAACTGCGGCTCAGAGAACACACAACTCACACCCAAATCGGCCACGATGCCCCGCACCTCAGCGATCCGCGCAGGACTGGGCGCTGTGGCATCGCTCATTGAAATCGCGCCAAGGGCCAACAGATCAAAACTGGTCTCGAAATACTGATAGGCATCGTGAAACACCACAAAACCGCCGCTGCGCAATGGCTCCAACGCGGCATCAATGGTAACCACAACCGCGTCAATCTCCGCCTTGGCCGCATCCGCGTTTGCACGATAGGTGGCGGCATTATCCGGATCAAACTGCCCCAATTCAGTCGCGATCAAATCCAGCCACAGCTTGCCGTTTTCCGGTGCCAACCAGGCATGAGGATCGATGCCCTCATGGTCGTGATCATCGTGCCCCTCTTCCTCATGGCCCTCGCCTTCATGATGGTCAAATCCTGCCCCCTCGCGGAACGGCAGTTCAATCACGCCGTCGACATGCAGCAACTCAACCACTTGCGCATCCGCCGCCAATGTTTCGATCGACCCTTCCAGCCACGGCGTTAGCGCCTCGCCCATCCAGAACACCAAATCAGCCCGGTTCAGCGCCAACGCCTCAGACGGGCGCATCGAATAACCATGCGGCGAGGCCCCCGGCTGCACCACCAGATCCGGGCCGCCAACGCCCATCATCACCCGCGCCACCAGCCCATGGACTGGGGCAATATCTGTTGCCACGCGCGGTACATCTGCCAACGCAGCCCCAGTGAGTGTCAAACTGGATAGTGCAGAAAAAAGACTTGTTCGGAGCATAACCCACCTCATGTAATCTTATAACATTACAGACTTGTTAAACGTCATACTATAACATATCAAGCCCCAAATGACCTGACCCAACGGAGACACCTTAAATGGGATCTATTGGCTTTCAAGCCCACGATCACGCAAGTTGCATCAGTGACTGTGTTGCCATCGCCGATATCCATTGCAAGGCTCAGGGGCTACAATTGACACCGGTACGTCGCCGGGTTTTGGAAATTTTGCTGCAGCAACATCAATCCCTTGGCGCCTATGACATCCTGGATCTCCTGCGCGAAGAGGGTCTTGGCTCGCAGCCCCCCGTCGCTTATCGCGCGCTGGATTTTTTGGTGAAACACGGATTTGCCCATAAGATCGAACGCCTGAACGCCTTTATCGCTTGTAGCCATCCTGGCGAAAGCCACACGC
>MAAC01016244.1_pt1 | contig 15406 bp, 16 predicted proteins | sample 1115981 | NCBI WGS metagenome assembly MAAC01 (sample SAMN04961126, study PRJNA320927) | seawater metagenome | isolation source: sample BD02T64 sea water enriched with oil for 64 days | place: USA:Gulf of Mexico | collected 2013-07-27 | reverse complement strand
GTTGATTTACTCATAAACAATCAACAAAAAGAGCAACTTGTTAAGTTAACCCTTGAACAGCTTAGCGAAGAAACAATGCCCAGTATTGCCACTGAGCCCAGCGAAGTCGCTTTATTTTCTAGGGGGCGTCAACGCGCTTTTATTAAAGTGCAGGATGGCTGTAGGTACCGTTGTAGCTTTTGCATAGTGACCATCGCTAGGGGCGATGAAAAAAGTAAACCTACCGAACAGATCGTCGCTGAAGTAAATAGCATTCACCAACAAGGCATTTCCGAAGTTGTCATTACCGGTGTACACCTCGGAGGGTATGGCAGCGATATTGATGGCGACTTGTACACATTAGTGAAATCATTGTTAGAACAAACAAAGATTCCAAGAATACGAATGGGCTCGTTAGAGCCTTGGGATTTACCTGACGGTTTTTTTGAACTCTTCAAAAACCCCCGGTTAATGCCCCATATGCACTTGCCAATACAAAGTGGTTCGGACACTGTGTTAAGAAGAATGGCAAGGCGCTGTAAAACAGACGAATTTCGCACACTGGTTGCTAAAGCACGTGATATTGTTCCGAATATCAATATTACTTCCGACATCATTGTTGGCTTCCCCGGCGAGACTGACGAAGAATGGCAACAAACTCTCGATTTTGTTAAAGAAATGAAGTTTGGCGACCTACATATTTTCACCTACTCAACGCGGGAAGGCACAAAAGCCGCCTCAATGCCTCAACAAGTAAACGGTGACATAAAGAAAGCTCGAAGTAAAACACTGCATGGGCTTGCTGAATTAGCAAAGCAATCACAAATGAACAGCTTAGTTGGCTCAACGGTTTCTGTGTTGTGGGAAGACAACCATCAACTCAATGTCGACGGCTCAACAACATTATTTGGTTATACGCCCAACTACCTCCGAGTAAAAATAACCAGCTTAGAACCCGAGAAACTGACTAACCACCTCGCCGCCTGCAAAATAACATCCATTGAAGGTAACGTTTTTAATGCTGAGCTAATCTAACTCACCCCGTTCATAAAGCATTTTTGTTGCACCGGCCACCGCGATAGCCGGTGCAAATAAATTAACAACTGGAATCACCGTTGCCAGTAAACTCATGCCACCAAAGCTCATTCCATTCACTTGTGATTGATTCAATATCCTTTTTTGTTCCTTAAAAAGGACTTTATGATTTTCAAATGAATACCCTGCATATTCAAACGTTAAAAACCACGCGCTAAATAACAGCCACAAAGGCAAGCTAATAACATTCACCCCAGGAATAACTGATAACACCAACAAAGGAAGCGCTCTCACTAAATAGTAACTGATCTTACGCAATTCCGAGCCCAACATCTGAAACACCTCTTTTAGGAAATGTTCACTCCTCATATCCACATAGGGCTCGCCTTTTAAATACGCCTCAACTCCTTTCGATAACTGCCCATAAAAAGGCGCTGCAATAATGTTCGCGACAAGTGTAAAGCAATAATAAACGATGGCTAAAACACTCGTCATGAAAATAGGAATAATGAGCCAAGCCAACCACGATAACCAGCTAGGCAACATTGAATCGACAGCCGTTGAGAGATAGTGCCATAACAACCAACTGGCCACACTGAACAACGCAATATTAACCAACAATGGAATGATGACAAAGCGCCTCAAACCAGGTAGGCGTATTAAATTAATTCCAGCGATAAAACTACGGATACCGTGTGTTAAAGATTGAGATTCGATATTCATTCTATTAGGTAAAATTATTCAACTTAAAAGAGGGGTATTTTGATAGAATTGATCCAACATTTTGTAGTTTTTTTAAGCTACTCTTTAGTGCTAAATCAAATGGAAGTGATGGATCAAATGGGGGATGAGTCTAATGGAATTAGCTTACAGTAACACAAGTATTAAAAAAATGAACAAACCGAAAGCAAAGGTCATTACCATTAGCAGTGGTAAAGGTGGCGTTGGTAAATCCAGCACCGCAACCAACTTGGCCCTTTCTCTTGCAGCATTAAATAAAAAAGTCTGCGTGTTTGATGCTGACGCTAGTTTAGCTAATATAAATATCCTCTTAGGTATTCAACCAAAATTTACGCTACAACACCTTTTAAAAGGTGAAAAAAGCTTAAAAGACATCATTATTGATGGCCCTCGCGGTTTAAAAATCGTGCCCGGTGCGACAGGAATCGCAGAGTATGCCCATCTATCAGACGAGCAAAAAACTATTTTGTTGGCGGCTTTAGATAAGCTGCAGCAAGAATTTGATTATCTGATTATTGATACCGCCGCCGGCATAGCTGATGACGTTTTAGATTTTATAAAAGCATCACAGTTTTCCATTATCATTATCACGCCTGAACCTACGTCTCTGACTGATTCATTTTCACTACTCAAAGTTTTAAAGCGCTCAAATTACAATCGAACATCATATATCTTAGTTAACATGGCAATGGATTTCGACAATAGCCAATCCATTTATAAACGATTCGAATCTGCCGTCAAAAAATACATTGAAGTTGATATCTCATATTTAGGATATATCCAAGTAGATGAAGCCATGATTTCATCCGTTAGCCTCCAATGCCCCACTGTGCTTTTAAGTCCCGACTCCAAAGCCACTGCTTGTTTCAAAAAACTAGCTTTAGGTTTAGATGAGGAAACCAATGGCAGCCCCATCGATTCATTCAGTGACTTTTGGCGCCAACAAGGTGGCTTTGATAATGCTAGCATTGAAACCCCATCAGAAAGCCCAAGAAACACATTCATCCTTGAGCCTAAAAAAACAGACCATACTACTCAGACTCCTACGCCCCCGCTTGATTTTGAACAAGCCGCCGCCTTTTGCATTAAAGAATTATCCAGTGGTGATTTATCAGAACAAGAAACCATCACTTTTTGTGACACTATCAAACAGTACCAGAGCCAGCAAGTAGAGGAGCAACCCGAGCCAAGCAGCCAAATTACACCCTCGTCTGTACGTGAGTTTTATAATTACTTAGAACAAAACTCTTTTCCTAAAGATGATATTCGTGAAGTCGTCGCAACTCTCGAACAGGTATATTTTGAAAAGTATGGACAAAGCTTAAGTAGCCTAGACTCAACCACGCTAAAGTTATTTTCACAGTTCAGCGGATCCGAAGAGGATTTACTTTTTGTGAATCAACGGTTATCGGATTGTTTCCAACGCCAATTCGATAAACCCCTTTATGACGTTATTGAGCACATTCAAGGGTTAGCGTCATCTGACGAGTTTGATCGGCAAGCATTCGAGAAAACACTCAACCAGTTACTTACTGCCTATCAGCAACGCTTTTCCGATTCATACAAAACCAAAGCAGACGAAGATTTAGAACTGGCAGAAAAAGAAATTACCGCATTACAAGAAAAGCTGAACGCTCTTAAAATAGAACTCAGCAATACAAACAACACGCTAGTGGAAAAAAACGCCTTATTAAAAAAAATCCAACAGCTGTTACCAAATTCTTAAAAAGGCTAGCAAAAATTTGCCTCAACGATTGAACAGTGTATCGTAATTCTTAGAAGTGATATTAGCGACACTAGCTAACGGTAGGCCTCTTAACTCGGCCATTCTCTCCGCCACATACTTAACATAATTAGGGTAATTCGGCTTTCCACGCTTAGGGACTGGAGCAAGATAAGGCGAATCAGTTTCTATCAAAAAACGGTCATTTGGGACTTTTTTTGCTACTTCGTGAACTTGCTTGGCATTTTTAAACGTCACAATACCTGAAAAAGAGATATAAAAATTCAGGTCTAAGGCTTTTTTCGCCATATCCCAATCTTCCGTAAAACAGTGCAAAACACCGCCTGTTTCGCCAGCACCTTCTTCCTGCATGATCCTAATCGTATCTTCTCTAGCATCACGCGTATGGATAATAATAGGCTTATTGGTTTGTTTTGCCGCTGTAATATGATTGCGAAAACGCTGTTGTTGACTTCCCACATCGGACTCATTTTCAAGTCGGTAATAATCTAAACCCGTTTCTCCAATAGCAACGGCATTATCAGCCAGCGCCACCTCAACTAACTCTTCAACACTTGGGTTATGACCATCTAGTTCATTTGGGTGAACCCCTACCGACAATGAAATTTTCGCATGATGAGCGACTAAGTCACGCATCGCTGGATAATCTTCCCAATTAATAGACACGCATAACATATGATCCAGTAAATCAGCTTTTGTCGCTTCTAAATAGTCAGCTACATTATTTGAATAGGGTTCTAGGTCAACCCGGTCTAGGTGGCAATGTGAATCTATAAACATTATTATTTTCCATTAAAATAAAAAACGGCCAATAAGGCCGCTTTACAATCAATAGCGCATTATGGCTACATAGTATGTGTGGGCCGGCCTGTTCCAGAAGTCCCTGCTAAATAGGTCTCTATCTTTGCACGAGCAGCGCCACCGTCTTGATCATTAAATTGCACGCCTACTCCATTAGAGCGTGAGCCTTCAGCGCCCATTGGCGTAATCCATATAATCTTTCCAGCAACTGGTATACGCTCTACCTCACCCATTAAACTCAACAGCATAAAAACCTCGTCACCGAGACTATATTTTTTATGCGTAGGAATAAACAAACCACCGCCGTCCACATAATCCATAAATGCGGCATATAAGGCATTTTTATCTTTAATCGTTAAAGATAAAATTCCTTGGCGCGATTCATTCCTATTAGTAGCCATTTCTATAACCTTTATTTAACCGTTAGTGAGTAACACTGTATCGCAAACTCTTCTAACATTAATTGTTGATTTACTTGGCTAGATTCTAACGCCGACAACCGAACTAATCCATCCAATAAATTATGTATGCTTTTTAAGTGTAGCTTCCCTACTAGAACTTTCAAGCCCGCCACCAGATCAGTGTTTATTAATTCTAAACCGCTAGAACTATGTGTATATTTAATCGCATCTGTTAACCATGACATCATCCATTTTAAAACAGGCATACCTTTTAAGCTAATACATTTTTCAGCGAACAATAACGGATCTAACCTTCCTGCTATTAACGCGAGAAAATCCTTAAATAAAGCAGCTCTAATATCTAGCGCTTCTTTTTTCCATAAATCATAAGCTAACAGAGGTAAACCACTGGCCAAATTAAGGTATTGTTCAGACGATGGGCAGCCTAGTTCACGGAGCCATGATTGCGCTTGTAATAAATCGATATTTTTCACCGTCACAAGCTGGCAGCGGCTACGTATCGTGACGGGTATCTTTGATGGTTTATGTGCTATTAAAATTAAGCAGGTGTTTTCACTAGGTTCTTCTAAGGTTTTCAGTAAGCTATTGGAGGCCTGATGTAGCATTGCGTCTGCTGGATCAATAATCACTACCCGTGTTTTTGTGTATTGAGCACTCAGTGCTAACGACGCGCTGAGCTGACGTATTGCATCTATTTTAATGCTCGTTTTACCTTCTTCTGGCTCTAGGTGAAAAAAGTCTGGGTAATTTCCAGCATTGAATAACACGCAAGACTCACATACACCACACGCTTGAGCAGCTTCGTTTGGCGAGATACAAAGACTACGGTTAGCAAAAGACTTAGCTAAATGCGATAAGCCTAAACCTTCACCACCAACCAACATTAGCGCACTGGGTAGTCTATCCTGCTGTAAGTAGCGAGATAACTGGTCCCAATAAAGCTGAAGCCATGGGTAAATGAGGTTTGGGCTACTATTCATTCATCAACATTTCATCTAGACAGGTGGTTATATTTTTCTGTACTTGTTCAATTGTTTGAGAGGCATCGACAACAAAAAACCTTTTGGGTTCGGCGTTTGCTCTATCTAAATACACCTCCCGCACGTTCTCAAAAAAAGACTGTTTCTCTGTCTCAAAACGATCTGGGGCACTTCTACTCGCCGCCCGCTTTAAACCAATTTCAACGGATAAATCTAACAGCACCGTTTTATCCGGTGATAAGCCCTTTTGAACGAAGTTTTCTATCCAGCTGATATCATCCATTTTAAAATGGCGACCACCGCCCTGATAGGCATACGTTGCGTCAGTAAAACGATCACAAACAACCCACTTTCCAGTATTTAAAGCCGGCTTAATTACTTTATTGATGTGTTGAGCGCGTGCCGCAAACATCAATAAAAGCTCTGACTCATTACATAATGTTTCCTCATTATGATCCAACAGTAGCCCCCTAATTTTTTCGGCTATACTCGTTCCACCCGGTTCTCTTGTGATAACGACCTCTTTACCTGCCGTTTCCAAATAATTCGCGATGAAATTAAGGTTAGTTGTTTTACCAACGCCCTCTACACCTTCAAGAGTTAAAAATTTTCCCATCACCATTGCTATTTTTTCCGCTGGTATTTATCGACTGCTGCATTATGCTGTTTGAGGTTTTCCGAAAAAGTATGTCGACCACCTCCACTCGCCACAAAATATAAACTCTTTGTTTTTTCCGAATGTAAAACAGCCTCAATAGCTGCTTTGCTAGGCATCGCAATGGGTGTTGGTGGTAAGCCAAAACGCGTATATGTATTGTAAGGCGTATCTTCGCGTAAATCCCGATACCTTATGTCACCTTTATAACGATTGCCCATGCCATAAATAACCGTTGGATCAGTTTGTAATTTCATGCCTATTTCAAGTCTGCGAATAAACAATCCGGCTATTTTCTTACGTTCAGACGCCACACCTGTTTCCTTCTCAACGATAGAGGCCAAAATAAGTGCGTCGTAAACACTGGCAATCACCTTTTTCTTATCCCTATTAGGCCACGCTGAATTAACGAAGACTTGCATCGAACGATACGCACGTGTAATCACCTCTGCATCGGTAGTATTTTTAATGAAAAAATACGTTTCAGGTAATAACATCCCCTCTAAATGGTGTTCCGGGATATTAAGTAATTCTAAATAACTAGCCATATCACTACCAGCCGGTAGAGTCTTTTTAATCGCACTGTGTTCTTGAATATCGCTCAATACTTCTTTAAAGGTCTGCCCTTCAATAATAGAAATTGCGTATTGATTAACCTTGCCGATAACTAAAAAACCCAATATCTGCTTAGGTGTTAAGCCGGGAGAAAACTCGTATTCACCCGCCTGTATTTTATTTGCCGCACCTTCGAATCGAACAAGCCATTTAAACCAACGACTATCAACTACACCTTTTTTATTAAGTGTTGAAATAATTTGGTTTAGGTTTTGCCCTCTTTCGATACTAACAACGACCGAACCCATTTCGTCAGAAATATATGAGCCATTAATCGAATCTTCGTAAAGCATCCAAAACCATCCAGCTGTTAAGCTAAAAACAATAATAGCTATAGCAATTAAGCGCCTCATCATTTGTTATTCGAATGTTCCGCTATTTGGTTATGGGTTGCTACTAAAACACTGTTCAACGCCCACTGCGCATACGTTTCATCATCTTTCGAGAAATCAGTATCGTCAATGCTAAATTTTCTAACGGTACGCACCGGCATTAAGCTATTGGTCATAAATATTTCATCCGCATTTTTCATATCGTCAAGAGTTAATTCTACCACCCTACAATCTATTCCCTCTCTATCCGCTTGGTTAATCAGGTAATTACGAATAATACCCGACACACCTGCATTGTTTAACTTAGGTGTTAATAAAATACCCTTGCGAACAATGAATACATTACTCATCGTACCTTCAATCACAACGCCTTCAACGTCAAGCATCAAGCCTTCGCAAGGTGTCACCCTCTCTTTCAATTCACTACGCGCCAACACACGTTCTAATTGATTGAGGTGTTTAATACCCGCTAACAATGGCTGGCGGCTAAGTTGGGTATCACATAACACTAAGTCAAAACTAGTTAGCAATTTACTGATAGCAAGATCAGCAGCAGAAAATGAAATAAGCCGTGTTATTTCTGGGTTTTCTGGGGGCAAAAAGCCCCTGTCTCCAACCCCTCTTGAGAGTAAAATTTTTACAACACCACTCTGCCTCAAGTTTATTAGCTGTAAAATTTCTCTTTCAATAGTATCCTCATCGGCTGGAGGAAACCCAAGTACCTCACAACCTCTTTGTAGACGCTGAAGGTGCTCTTCTAAGAAACATGGACAACCCTGCTCAACCAAAATGGTTTCAAAAAGCCCATCACCATATTGAAAGCCTCTATCAAGCGGGTCGATGAATTGCCCAAATTCACCATTAATTAAAATCCTAGGCTTCATAAATATTTAACGCAGCTAATAATGCTTTTGCTTTATGTCGAGTTTCTTCTAATTCTCTTTCAGCTATTGAATCAGCCACAATTCCAGCTCCTGTGCGCAAGCTAAGCTCTTGGCCTTTAACCGTAAACGTTCGAATCAATATGTTTAGATCAAGGTCACCGTTGCGATTAATGTACCCCATCGATCCTGTATACGCACCTCGTGGAGAATCCTCCAGTTCATGAATAATCTCCATGCAACGAACTTTAGGACAACCCGTAATAGTACCACCAGGGAAAACCGCTTTAATAACGTCCGATGGCGTCGTATTATCGATCAACTTTCCCGATACGTTTGAAACAAGGTGGTGAACAGCGGCGTAAGATTCTATCGCCATTTTTTCATCAACCGTTACCGTACCTGTTTTACAAATTCGCCCTAAGTCATTACGAATAAGGTCAATCAACATAATATGTTCGGCATTTTCTTTAGAATTAAGCAATAATTCCTCAGCAGAACTTTTATCAACCGCAGCATCATCATCTCTAGGCCGCGTACCAGCAATTGGCCGCATTTCTACCGTATCTTCCGTACACTTCACTAACCGCTCAGGTGATGACGAACAGATGACACTATCGCCATAGCAAGCAAGGCCTGCAAACGGTGATGGGTTATGCATTCTTAAAGAGCGGTAAACGTCTAAATAACGGCTGTCATCTGTGATACTCCCTTTCCACTGTCTGGATAAATTTACTTGCAGAGTATCGCCTTCTAATAAGTAGGACTTAATCTTTTTTACCCCATCAAGAAACAGCTTAGGATTATCTTCCTCAAGAGTGACTAACGGCAAACTTATTTCGTGTTTAATAAGTCGTTGAATATCCGCCCAAGTTTGTTCAATTAAAGCCTCTTGCCCAGACTCGCAAACAATCCAACAGGTTTGATCTTTGTGGCTTTTTATAATTGCGGCAGGAATTCGAACCGCACTAGCAAGAGGTAAACTACCATCCTTACGAATACCTGAGAGTTTTTGCTCAATTAACCCAACCAGTTCATAACTTAAAAAGACAAACCAGCCACCCGTAAATGGCAATACATTAGTTTTGTTTTGCTGCTTATCTTGATTAAAAGCTTGATCAAACCTTGAAAAAAAACTAACGTCTTTAGGATTGCTTAACTCTATTGTCTCGCCCGGAAAGGCGAATAGTATATCGAAGCTATCATTTGAACGGCTGACACCATGGCTTTCTAATAGAAAAGGATACCGCTTAGAATCAACTGCATGGCAGTCGAGAAGGTCAATACCGAACGGAACTTTTGCTTTTGCGAAATGCCCGCAATCCTCTATAACCAGTGTCACCAGAGGCTTTATTGACTAAAGTTTTTTGAATACAAGTGTGCCGTTTGTACCACCAAATCCAAATGAATTTGACACAACAACATCTATATCCATATTACGTGCTTCATTCGGCACATAATCCAAATCACATTCTGGATCAGGGGTAAATTGATTAATTGTCGGTGGGGCTACTTGATCGCGTAGTGCCAACACAGAAAATACCGCTTCAGCTCCACCGGCCGCACCAAGCATATGACCTGTCATTGATTTAGTTGAACTCATAGGAACTTTATAAGCTTTATCACCTAACAATGTTTTTGCTGCATGCGTTTCAGCGAGATCACCAGCTGGCGTAGATGTCCCATGGGCATTGATATAACTCACTTGCTCAGGGTTTAAAGAGGCATCCTTTAGTGCGTTTCTCATGCAACGATAAGCACCGTCTCCATTTTTAGACGGCATCGTCATATGAAAAGCATCGGAACTCATCCCATAACCGGCTAGTTCAGCATAAATTTTTGCGCCACGTTTCTTAGCGTGTTCGTATTCTTCCAGTACCAACACACCTGCACCATCACTCAAGACAAAACCATCACGGTCTTTATCCCAAGGCCGACTCGCAGTTTCAGGAGAATCATTTCGACGAGAAAGGGCACGTGCTGAAGAAAAACCACCATATGAAGTAACCGATGTTGCCATTTCAGCACCACCAGCCACCATTACATCTGCATCACCGTATTGAATAATGCGCATTGCATCACCAATATTATGCGCGCCTGTTGTACAGGCCGTCACAATAGCAAAGTTTGGACCTTTTAACCCACGCAGTATAGACAGGTTACCAGAGATCATATTGATGATATTTGATGGCACAAAGAAAGGAGAAATTTTTCTTGGGCCACCTTTCTGGAAACCTTCGAATCCTTGTTCTATACCTGAAATACCACCGATACCAGCGCCAATTGCGACACCAATTCGTTCAGCATTTTCATCCGTGACTTCAATTCCTGAATCATCTAATGCTTGCATGCCTGCAGCAACACCATAATGGATAAAAGGATCCATTTTTTTAGCATCTTTGCGGGACAAGTAATCATTGACGTCAAAATCTTTAACTGCTCCTGCAAATTTTGACGGGAAGTCACTCGTATCAAACCGAGTAATCGGGCCAATGCCACTTTTGCCTTTTAAGATATTTTCCCAAGAATCCGAAACATTACCACCAACGGGTGATAACAAACCTAACCCTGTTACTACTACTCTACGTTTAGACACGACATTGACTCTCTAAAATAAAACAAGCACGGCTAGCAAAAGCAGCCGTGCTTGAAAAAAGAAATTGAATTATTCTGCGTTATTAGTAACGTAGTCAATTGCTTGTTGAACAGTTGTAATACCTTCTGCTTGCTCATCTGGAATTTCGCAATCAAACTCTTCTTCAAGAGCCATGACTAATTCAACAGTGTCTAATGAATCTGCACCTAGGTCATCGATGAATGAAGCTTCGTTTGTTACTTCTTCTTCTTTAACACCAAGCTGTTCTGCAACGATCTTTTTGACGCGTTCTTCAATATTACTCATTTTTCTATGTCCTCTATATTTTTTGGAACCACAGGATCAATCTGTGGAAGTCGTATTATATTGGTAAATCGACAAAGTTTAAACATTTCTGTTTATGTAACTAATGTTCGTTTTGTAAATTCCAATAATAAATTTGATTTAATGTTTATATTTTATAGCATTAAAAATAAACTACTCATTTATTAAAGCTAGCACATGTACATGCCACCATTAACATGTAATGTCTCACCTGTTATATAAGCTGCCTTGTCTGAACATAAGAAAGACACAGCGTTTGCAATTTCTTCCGCATCACCAAGGCGCCCAAGAGGTACCCCTGATAATAAAGTGGTCCTTTGGTCTTCGCTCAAAGCTTTTGTCATATCAGTATCAATAAAGCCTGGCGCTACCGTATTGACTGTAATATTTCTTGAGCCTACTTCTTTTGCTAGGGACTTACTAAAACCAATAATACCGGCCTTAGCTGCTGCGTAGTTGGCTTGACCGGCATTACCTGTGACACCAACGACGGACGCTATGCTAACAATCCGTCCTTTTTTATTTTTCATCATGCCGCGTAAACAGCCTTTACTCACACGAAAGATTGAACTTAAATTGGTTGAAATAATATCATCCCATTCATCATCTTTCATTCTGAGCATGAGATTGTCTCGAGTAATACCCGCGTTGTTCACTAATACCGTTGGAGCGCCAACACTCACGCTAATATCCTTCAGCACCGATTGGATAGACTCTGCATTGGTTACATTTAACTCCATACCTTTACCCGAATCCGCCAAGTAGGCAGATATTGCAGCCGCGCCGCCTTCAGATGTTGCCGTCCCTATTACGTAAAAGCCATCTGCGACTAATTGCAGTGCAATCGCCTTACCAATTCCACGACTTGCGCCGGTAACCAGCGCTATTGTTTTATCATTCATAATAATCCCTCTACTATCTTATTAAAGGAGCGTTCGTCACCTGACGAATATAACTCTAATGATTTATCAATTCGTTTATTCAGCCCGCTAAGCACCTTTCCTGGACCACATTCAATCAATACATTGACACCAGCATTAGCCATTGTTTCAACAGTTTCGACCCAACGAACGGGTGTATGCAGTTGCTGTCCTAATGCCTGCTGAATATCAGCTACATTGCTGTGTTCAGCCACGTTGGTATTGTGTAACACTGGGACATTGGGAGAAACAAAGTCAACTCTAGACATCGCATCCAATAATTTTTCTGCTGCTGGAAGCATCAACGCACAATGTGATGGAACGCTAACTGGTAACGATAATGCGCGTTTTGCACCTTGTTCTTTAGCAAGGTCAATGGCTCGGTTAACGGCCGCAGTATTACCTGCAATAACAACCTGTCCTGGCGCATTAAAGTTAACCGCAGATACTACTTCACCCTCTGCCGCCTTATCACAAATAGCGATTAAATCCGCAACCTCAAGACCTAATATTGCAGCCATTGCACCTTCACCTTCTGGAACTGCCTGTTGCATAAACATTGCACGCTGCTCAACCAACTTGACCGCATCGACAAAGTTTAAACTGCCTGCACAAACGAGCGCCGTATATTCACCCAAGCTATGACCGGCCATCAAAACTGGCTTAATATCCAATTGAGACTGCAGTACACGCCACATCGCTACACTGGCTGTAAGAACCAGCGGTTGCGTATTCTGTGTTTGATTGAGTTTTTCAGCAGGACCATTTTGAGCTAGCACCCATAAATCTCTACCTAATGACTCGGACGCCTCATCAAATGTTTCTTGAATCTGGCTATAATTAACTGCAAGATCACCCAGCATACCGACGGCTTGTGAACCTTGACCTGGAAATACTATTGCTATTTTATTTGCTGACATAATTATTATTAGTTCTAATTGTCTGTTAACACTTATATTATTACTAAGGCGGATCCCCAAACGAAGCCCCCACCAAACGCCTCCATCAATACCGTTTCACCTTTTTTAATTCTGCCATCTCTGACGGCTTTATCAAGTGCTAAAGGAACTGATGCTGCCGAGGTATTACCTTGCTCTTCGATTGTTAGGACAACCTTTTCCATCGGCATACCAAGCTTCTTAGCAACCGACGATATAATCCTGATGTTAGCTTGATGCGGTATTAGCCAATCAATATCTGATTTAAGCATATTATTGGCCGCAAGCGTTTCATCAACGATGCGACTTAAGGTTTTAACCGCCACTTTATACACGTCATTACCGTGCATTGTCATGTAGGCTTGATCACCATCTTGCTTTTGGTCTTTAATCGGATTATTTATGTATAGAAGGTCTTTATATTGACCGTCTGAATGCAGATGCGTTGATAATATGCCAAGCTCTTCAGTTGCTTCAACCACCACTGCACCAGCACCATCGCCAAAGATGACGCATGTACTGCGATCAGCATAATCTAGAATTCTTGAATTTGCTTCCGCACCAATAACTAGCGCTTTCCTAGCGCCGCCCGATTTTATAAACTGGTTTGCAATCCCCAATGCATAAATAAAGCCTGAGCAAGCTGCCTGAACATCAAAGGCGGCACAATCACCCACCCCTAACCTGTTTTGCAAAATACATGCTGTACTTGGAAAGACCCTATCGGGCGAACTTGTGCCAACTATAATCAAGTCAATTTCAGAAGCGTTAACACCTGCTGCCTCTAGCGCATTATTAGCTGCAATTTCCGCCATGCTAGAGGTAGACTCATCCTCAGCGATGACGTGTCGTTGCCTTATACCCGTTCGCGCATAAATCCATTCATCAGACGTATCTAGAATGGATTCAAAGTCTTTATTTGTAACTATTTTTTCAGGTAGGTAACTACCTGTACCCGTTATTTTCGCATTAAACATCACACAAGGTCCTGCTTATAAATACGGAATTTAATGGCCTTATAAACTAAGGCCAAAACGAGACTAGTCTTTATCAGCTACGACTTGTTCGCCACGGTAGAAACCGTCAGCACTTACGTGGTGACGTAAGTGGACTTCGCCCGTTGTTGGCTCAACAGACAATGTTTCTGCTGTTAGCGCATCGTGTGAACGACGCATGCCGCGTTTTGAACGTGATTTTTTACTTTTTTGTACTGCCATCTCAAATTCTCCAGAGAATTAATATTTCCTCATGGTCTTCAACCACAAGTGTTCTTGAAGCAAAGCGCTTTACGCTTTACTGAATTTTGTTTTATACCCATAGGGAATAAGCGTCATTGAAACAGGTGTGATACCTTCTGAATCAATTCAACTTTAACTTTTCTAGCGCCTCAAACGGATTTTTCTTCTTTTCCGTTTCATGCACGAAATCTTTACTTGCACTACTTTTTGGTAGTTCTACCGGACAAACTTCGTGTCTGCCGATGCTTGGAAGTATTAAAACGACTTCAGCTTCAACAACATCACTCATCAGCAATCGATCCCCTTCATACAAATAGGGCTCATAACCATCCGGCACCAAAGTCATCAGCGCCTCATCATTAATAATCGCCAATTTAACGTCTATTTCTACTGAAAAATCCATTGATTCCAAGCAGGCGGCGCATTGTAACACGAGATTAGCTGAAATCCGACCCGTCAAAACAACAAATTTACCAGCTCTCGAAAACATTAAATCCACCTTTATGGGTAAACTAGATGACTCGATATCACCTTGAATCTGTTTCAATTCCTCGTAAGGTAGCGCACCTGTGATAACTCGCTCCTGACTTGCGCACAGTAACGGATCAACTTCTATCTGTAATGATTTGCTCATATTAGGTAAAATAGCATTAATTTAGATCGGTATATTATATGAAAAAAAATCCAAAATTAGTATTAGCTTCTAGCTCTCCTTTCCGAAAAGAGCTGCTGGAAAAAATTTACGCAACTTTTGACACCGCATCGCCGGATATAGATGAGTCAAGCAAACCAAACGAAACACCGCTAACACTGTCAAAACGACTTGCTACTGAAAAAGCGAGCGCTCTAGCCATAAATTTTCCAGACCACCTCATTATTGGTTCCGATCAAGTCGCCATGCTCGGCGACAGACAATTAACCAAACCCGGCTCATTCGAGAAATCCATTCAACAACTAACGCTTTCTTCTGGGAACACTATTACCTTCTACACCAGCCTATGTGTTCTAAATTCTAAAACTAATGAAACAATCATCGATACAGACATTTGTAGAGTTCACATGAAAAACCTATCTTTAGAAGAAATAACAAACTACGTCAAACGCGATAAACCATATGGTTGCGCTGCTGCTTTTAAGTCAGAGGGCTTAGGCATTGCCTTGTTTGAAAAAATTGAAGGTGACGACCCAAATGCCCTTGTCGGCCT
>MAAC01017636.1_pt1 | contig 15410 bp, 12 predicted proteins | sample 1115981 | NCBI WGS metagenome assembly MAAC01 (sample SAMN04961126, study PRJNA320927) | seawater metagenome | isolation source: sample BD02T64 sea water enriched with oil for 64 days | place: USA:Gulf of Mexico | collected 2013-07-27 | reverse complement strand
TAACTCAATGTAGGCACATCAATAATAAGAACCGGATAGTCTTCTACTTCGCCAAGGGTATTTCCACAGGGGGCTGAAATGGAGCCCCAGTACGATAAACGAGTACGTAACCTTAAGGTATCACTCGTATTGGAATAGGTAGGAACCGTGAAATTGTTTTGAGAGACATTTCCAGTAAAAGAAGGCAAACCTAAAGTCTCAACAGAATCAAAAATGGCATTATTATTAAAGTCAATCCAAGCGCCACAATCATTGCTAGACCACGTGGTATTGGCAGATAATGAAATGGAATACGTAGAATCAACGAATAAGTAAAGCACAGAGTCATTGTAAAACGAATAAGCATTATTGCCGCTGGTGTTATTAATATTACCTACAGAGAGATTATTAATATATAGATTCCCTGAGGCATTGTTCCCGGTAGCATTGCAATATTCAAATGGTTTAACGGTATACATAAATTTGTACGTTTCTGTGGTATCCTGGCTATTTCCTACCGCAAAAACTTTAAAATACATTTTTGTTCCCGCGGGGTAATTCGGAAATTCTGTTTGAGATACCCATGTGCTATCTATGGAGTTTATCATCGTTATACTACTATCAAAAGTAGGGGAGTTAACCGACCATTTTAAATAAACAGTGTCTAAGGGTTGATCGTAAGAAATAACGGATGTAACGAACTGATTTACGCCTTCCCTCGGAATATCTTGGGTAGGTTGGTCCGTAATTTTTGTAGTTACCACCGAGGGATACGAAGCTCTGTTAATTAAATTATATTCCCATAAACCTCTACCCCAAGTGGCCGCTTTCAAGGTATTTGAGCCCACTACAATCTCGAGTTCTTCAATCGTAGTATTGGGTAAGTTGGTGTTATACAATGACCAAGATGAAGCATTCATCGTTTTGGTATACACACCTATTTCGGCCCCTAAGTAAATATTGGACGAATCGGTATGATCAATAACCACCGAGTGGATAGGCATGTTTCCTAGGTTATGGGTAATATTGGCCCAGGAAGTACCCCCATTGGTGGTAAGAAACACCTTACTATTATCGTTTTGATACTTCGCATAGGTAACAATAATATGGTTGTCGTTTTGAGGATCGAAAGCAATATCTTTTATCGTGGAATTGGGCAAGTTAGCTTTAATGCTTACAAAACTCAGTCCTCCATTAATTGATTTTTCAATGTATTGATTTCGAGATATGACGATAATATCCGAGTTGTTTTGGGCCATTGCCGCTTGGGTAATCACCCCGGTAAATGAAACGGGTTTTCCTCGATAGGCCCAGGTTACTCCAAAATCTTCACTTACATAAATAGAATCTCTAAAATCGAACACTCTCATTTGATTATTGGGGTCATATGCAATGGGTGCCTCCCAATTGGCATTCCCATTATTGGGTGGGGTAGCCCCTGTTTGGGTTTGGCCACCATCGGTTGTTTTCCTTCTTCCTCCATATTGCAAACTGCTGATCATCCAGTCATCATTTAAGGGGTGTATAATAGCTTCCATCCCATCTGCCCCATAAAACTCTAACCATGTATCTCTTAATTTAATACTGGTTCCATTGTCTTGAGAACCAGAAATACTTCGGTAATGGTTGGATTGACTCACACCCAATTTGTAATTTTCTCGAATGGCCGTCCCTTGATTCAAAATTTGCCATGAAACCCCTCCGTCAGAACTCTTACTAAAAGTACCATCTGTACCTACATAAAAACTTCCATTTACACATTTGGCTGGATGTAAATCAGCATGAACATAACCTGTTGAGTTGTCAAATCGTGTTTGAAATCCACCAGCGCCATGTTGACCACTTCCTAAAGACCACCAAGTGACTTGATTGAAATTATGACCACCATCGGTACTGGAAACGATATCAACGTATCCATAAATCATATTAGAAGTATCCAAATTATTGACCGAAAATCCACCTGCACCTTGAGGTGGGTTACTTAAGAAAACAAAGTTTTGGCCACTATCTGTCGATTTCCATACGCCATTATCAGAAGCAAAATACACACAGTTTGGACACGCTTGACTCATAGATAATTTACCCGATTTACCGTTATTATTGGGTACGGAAGAGGAGGGAGTATAGGTGGTTCCTAAATTGGTGGAGTAAAACACATGATCTCTCACGCTATTCCAATAATAGGTATCTAAAATATAAACAATGCTATCATTTGTAGGATGGAATTTAATATCTGTTATATCTGCCGTAGGATATAAATTGGTCCAGGTTTGCAAGTTGTCTAAAGACCGATATACTCCTTTGCTGGTACCCATAAACACGACATCTGGTAATGTGGGATGGTAAACGATACTGAAAATTTTAAAATTGGACCCTAGACCACCAAAACCAACGGTGCTCGGGTTAAAGTTAGATACCCCCCAAGTTATGCCTCCATTAATAGACCTATAAATACCATGTGAGTTTCCATTTCTTGAATTCCTTACATTTATTAAAATAGAATCAGGATGGGTAGGGGATACCGCTATGGTATTTACACCACTTGCCATCAAGGTATCCGAACTACCTCCTTGCCAGGTTAGGCCCCCATCGGTGGTTTTCCAAAATCCGCCACTTCTGGAGCCTATGTACATTACATTAGTATCATTAGGATTCACATAATGATCCTCCACACGTCCTAATCCAGCCGAATATTGACCGGAGATACTATCAATTCTAAAAGGTCCTAATTCGCGCCAACCGTTCGTAAATGAAATACTTCGGTTACTAGAAGAAATAGATTTATAAGCATTTGCTACAAAAAAAGGGTCGATATTATTTCGTTCTCCACTTGGATAGTATTTGTACTCGTTGTTATTTTTCCAACGAAGAAAACCACTATAGCCGCTGCCTTTTTTATCCTTATTAATGGTATCAAAATGCGCTTCTGCTACCACACAAACATCATAAAAATTAACATCCAACTTATGGATCAAAGTTTTATATGACTCTTGTGCATAAGAACAACTGAACAGAATAAATCCAATAAATAGAAGGACTGACTTTCTCATTTTAACTCCAATTAATGAGGCTCAAATGTATTCAATGTTTGGTAGTATCAACCATAAGGGTGGAATGGTTTCCAATATGAGGTCCAGATCAGCCCATTACCAAACCATTTTCTCATGTAGATTTAATATTTTGGACGGTAAAAGGGTTACATGCAGCCCACATTAAATGGGAACTGCAAGTGCTATTTCAATAGGTGAATTAATTGGAAATGGAATTACCTTAAATTGGATTGCGTTAGTATACGGAGATAGTAGAAAACATGTTCATCAGAAATAGAGTCGGAATTGGGGGGGATTAAAACCATCCGAAACTTTTTCATTTTGATTTCTGAGGTCATTGAACACCATGGTAAAATGCAATTTGGCTATTCACCTCAATAAGCGTAACGGCTAAAAAATAAGTTAGGCATAAAATTTCTTGCCGTGAGCAACTTGTGCTGCCTGTAATGCGATTTTATACTGAGCCTGTCGAAGCATGGTTGCCCTGCTTGTGCTGAGCGGAGCAGAAGTAAACCTACGTCTATTATTAACAAGGCCTTTGGCCTGAAAAATAGGATAACTAGGCCTAGAGGCCTAGTTGAATCCAAGGTAGTCGTACGTGCCCTGAGCTGGGAGAAAGGAAGTCTATGCGGAACCAAAAGAAAAAGGAATACGGTAAATAAAACCCTTATGTTCTCAAATATTGAAGTTATTAAACGCTAGGAAAGATCGGTTAGTTCAACAAGCGCTTTCGTAAATACCGATTAATGGTGTAAATCATAGGAGACTTCCATTTTCGCATTACTTAAATAAAACTGGGAGTATAATTTAGCACCTGTTTCTTCCCTCTTGAAGATAACGAATGTCGCAGATAACCATTCTCCTTTCGAGTTAGCAAGCCTAAATTCAAAATCTATTGAACCCATTTTCTTGTTGTCCTTTTTTTTCATCCTAAGTATGGTATACGTATTGTCGCCTAATCTAACCACACCTTCAGCGATCGAAATTTCCAACATTTGGTAAGCGGTATCCAGCTCATACCATTTACCTGCTTCATAGCTATACGCATAGGAGTTAATGGTGACATAGGTTCCGTCAATTGTTGGAGGTTCATTTGAAAACGATGCAGTTGCTGTACCTAGTACGAACAAGGCTAATAAGACTAATTTTTTCATGGTGTTTTGCTATGGATTTGATTATTATTAAATGGGATACGATGCATTTTGTACCTAATTCCTTTACACGGAGTAAACAAACAAGAGTCCTAAAGTCTAATCTGTTGAATTGTAGTTAGTTGTGATATTTGTCTGGGTGTGTATTTTCCTGATTTGGGAAGAATAAATCAAAATGGGATTATCCCCCAATGAGCGAAGTGCCTCACCACCAAAATAGATTTCAGTTAGGCGTAGGCTCTCTTGTGCTGCTTGTGCCGAGTGTAGCCGAAGTAAGCGTAGCCAAAGAATGCCCCCGTTTTATATATACTAAGGTGTCGGACAGGTATTTAATTAGGGGGAGATGGGACACGGGTTTTCATGATTTAGTTTTTCAAGTGCTTTAATCGATGAGACCTAGGGTATTTTCTCCCCTTGGATAATGTGAGAAATAGGAAGTCCGATTTATAACGTATTGATTTCTTTTTTATTAAGTTTAAAAATGAAACTGTTTTATTTATTTTTGGCGCATGAAAAGGTTATTGATCCCTGTATTTATTATTACTTCTCTAGTACTTACGGCCCAAAATAACAGAAGGGTGTTGTTATTAGATTTAACGGCCATTAACTCAGAAACCAATAACTCCAGGTTCTTTGCGGTTGAATACATTTTAAACAATATTAAAGTGCCCTATGATGTGGGTACAGATTTCAATAATTTGGCTGATTATCCCGTAGTTATAGCTTCTTCTCGCATTAAGGAATCGGTGTTATCGCCCACTCAAATATTAGGGTTGAATGATTACGTAGATGGTGGGGGAGTGCTAATCACCTCCTCTTTACGAGAGCCTAGTTTGTTTAGTACCTTCGGTATTTCAAGCAGTAATTCTACGAATACCGTTTTTGAAATAACTTTTGATACAGATTCTGATCCACGTCTTTTCGAATACATTAACGATGATCTTGAAAAAACAATTTCCTTGGGAAAAGCTTCTAAGGGAACTACTTTTTATTCCCGACAATACACTGCGACTACCGGGGATGTAATGGGACGTTTTGAAAATAATCAGGCTGCTTTTATACGTAATTCGTTTGGTTTAGGCCATACCTATGTACTGGGTCCTGATTTTAAGGATCTCGTATATAGAAACTTAATGGGCTTAGATATTTCAGCACATAGAACCTATTCTAATGGGTTTGAACCTACAACGGATGTGATTTTCATGCTCCTTAGAAATATTATTAGAAAGCATATTCCGTATACCATTTACCCACATACCGTACCTAGTGATGCTAAATCTGTCGTTTTAATTACCCACGATATTGATAGTAAAACAGCCTATGATACCATGCATGTTTTTTCGCAATATGAAAAAAACCGAGGGTTTTCAGCGCAATATAATGCGACCGCTAAATATTTTGTTTCTAGTTGGAACAGTTATTACTCACCCGCAATAAACGCTTTAGAAAATGTATATATGCAAGGGCATAAAGTTAGTTCACATTCGGTAGGTCATTTTCCTGATTTTGCAGATTTCGACCTAGGGAATGTGGGTAATAACAATAATAATTATGCACCTCTCCATACTGGAGGAGTCACTACAGGGGGAACCGTTTTAGGGGAGTTAGAATTTAGTGCAGATTTATTGAAAATAAACCCAGGAATAAACATTCGTACTTTCAGAGCAGGACACTTAGCGTTTCCAGATTCGCTCGTTTTTGCGTTGCAAATTTTGGGCTATGAATTTAATAGCACGCATTCTGCCAATGATATATTAACCAATTTTCCCTATGAACAAATGGTGACTAAAAAGTTTACGAGTGTTAAATCCAATGTTTTAGAAATACCAATGACGATTAGTGATGTTTTTCCTGTGGATCCTATGATAAGTAGTAATTACCTACAGAAAGTAGCCAATTGGGGAATTGTTACCCGGCAATATGCAGATAACCATGCTCCCGTAAATTTATTAATTCATCCGAATAGAATTTATAAGCTACATGCACAGATGAAATATATTTCTGACTTACCTTTTGGAGTCGTGCCTTACAATTTTGAAGATTACGGAGACTTTTGGAAAGCACGCCAAAACCTGGAGTATAGTACCACCTTTAGTAATAATGTGTTGGAAGTACATTTTACCACAGCTTTAGATAATGAAATTTCTTTTTTAGCTGATTGGCAGCAGGGAATTCAAGTGAACTTTTATGATATGAATAATCAACAAGTAACTATGTTTCATAAATCCTGGAATGAGACACAAACCATTTTCTATCAAAATGAATTAGTAGGTATGGAAAATAATTATCCCATGAATAATGGAGTTTCCGTGTTTCCAAACCCAACAACCTCGACAGTTACTATCGATTTAAGGGTGTTAAATGGCGAGCCATTTGATTTAATCCTGTATGATATTCAAGGAACTAAAATCGTAGAGAAAAGGAATGAAAATCAATCTACTCTAAACGTGTCATTAACAGAATTATCAGCGGGTATTTACTTTTATATTATCCAATCCGAAAGGAATTCATTTATTGGAAAAATTGTGAAGCAATAAGCTTAACACTTTTGTTCAGCTTCATTTAAAGAATGTTATACGGTCACTGGAAAAGAGCCGCTATTACAACGTCATTATTTAGATATGTTTTAGGGATTAAAACAGGATTACGATATCACCAAATCACGGAAAGAATTAGGCTTCTATCCAAAATCATTTACCCGGGCATTAAGGGATGCTTTGACCTATCTGAAAATGAATTGGAACAACAATTAAACGGGATACAAAAGGCTAACCGCCATGGCGGTTTGGGAGCATACTCAAACCGCTTTTTTGTTGCTCATAAACGGGTTATTTTCCCTTTGCTATGGACGTGGGTATTTAGTTCGTTATGGATCAAAATATAAAATTTTATTAAAGGCGAGTTTCGGTAGCTATAAAGCTAAAAAAGAATGAAAAGGCTGAAATTTATTCCCTTGTTTTAAAATATAAAGATTCATTCTTAAAGAAAAGTCCTTATTTTTATTGAAAATACGGTCCTCCATAAATCATATCTCTAAAATAAAATACATCCGTTCAGTAATTTAATCTAAAATAAAATGGCCATTAACTATCCCTTTGGTTTACCCCTTAAACAAAATTTCGCAGAATATGTATACTATCAAGGTCTGTTTTTACCTCATGAGATCGATAAAATAACTAAGTTTTGGGAGGCGGATAAGACCTTCAAAGCGACCATGAGTGGAAATAAGGCCAATACTGACCGCTTGCGAAAAAGCCTGGTAATGTTCATTGACACCACCACTGAAAACGATTGGATATATAATAAATTAGCCGCTCTCGCAATCAATTGTAATAGCGAAAGGTATGATTTTGATCTCTTAGGATTTCATCAAGAATTGCAACTTACCCGATATTCTGAGGGAGATTTTTTTGATTGGCATTTAGATTTTGGTTCAGGGGAAATTTCTACAAGAAAATTGAGTTTAACCGTTCAATTATCAGATCCAAATGAGTATGAAGGAGGTGACTTACAGTTTAGGATCAATAATGAAATAGTTAATGCACCCCGAGAGAAAGGTACGATTGTGGTTTTCCCATCATTTATTATGCATCGGGTGACTCCAATTACAAAGGGAACTCGTCAATCCATCGTAGGTTGGGTATCAGGTCCCCCTTATAGATAATTACGTAGGTTTTACCGGAGGTAGTCTGATCGTAAATAATCCACCTTGTACTTGAAAACAGTCTAGTCCCATGGTGATACCTCGAAAATACTTATCGCAGTAATTGAATTTGTTTCTCTAATTCTTTGATTCTATTTTCTAAGGGCTGCGTAATTCGTTGCATATATTCTTGGGTGTAACGTTTTGTAATATGCTGTCTACAGTTGATGTCCCAGGCAGCTACCGTAAAAACAATGACTCTTTCTATTCGCGCTTTATAAGTTGGGTCCCGTAAAGAATTTAGTAACTCGGGATCATCGGTAATTGTTTTAGCAGTTCCCCATATTTTAATCCGAGTTTGACTTTCATAATCCATCATAAAAATGAATGCTTTATCGTTTTCGCTTAAATTCCCTACGGTAATAAATTGTTTGTTTCCTGAAAAATCAGCGAATGCAAGGGTATTTGAATTCAACACCTTTAAAAATCCTTGGGGGCCGCCACGATGTTGGGTATACGGTTGGCCTAATGAATTGGAGGTGCTTAAGTAAAATGAATCGCTTGCTTTCATAAAGTCGAGCAAAGGGGCGCTTATTTCCTTTTGCCATCCTCCAGATTCTTCCATTCGGGCGTAGCTGCCTCTAGAATGTTGTTTTGCTTGAATTTTTTTTACCGCTGGAGTAAATGCAATGTCGCTCGTAAATTTTAATGGATGCTTTGCCATATACGTATGGGGTATGAAAGATGTGATTATTCTAAAAATTGAAAAAATGGAGGCTCATTTTTAAACTGAAAAGCCTCCCAAAAAAACAGGTGCGCCTCATAAGATATTAACGGTACCTATGCGCTAATTGAGCTTAATTAACAGAGGGTTCTGGTATGGAAACCTCTACCAATTCAACCGAATATTTTATGGGACTGTTCTTTTTAAGCATAGCGCTGACTCCACAGTATTTTTCTTGCGATAAATCGACTGCTTTCTGAATTTTTTCTTTATTTAAATCAGATCCAAATATTTTATACACCATTCGGATTTCGGAATATACTTTGGGATGTTCTGTTGTTAAATCGGCATCGATTAAAATTTCAAAATCTGTGAAATTAATACGCATTTTTTGAAGGAGAGATACCACATCCATACCGGTGCAACCCGCTAGGGAGGATAATAATAATTTTTTTGGACTGGGGCCCGAGTCTCGTCCGATCTCTTTCGGAGCGTCAATTCTTAGGGTATGAGTATCAATTTGGCTGTCGAATGCCATGTTACCTTTCCAACGGGTATTTACAATATGTGTCATGATGTTAGTTTTATGATAAGAATGTTTTTTAAAAAAGAAGGAGAGTTTAGACCCTAAAAAGGGGACTAAACTCTCCCATACAATTAGGCTTTTAATAAAGCCATTTTGCCTTCGTAGCTAATTAAATAAATTAAGGGTAGGGCAAAGGCAATATGTCGAATGGTGGTAATTACCGGCATCATGGGTGACATATCCAAACCGGCCACTCCAGCGCCTAATAGCGGAAGCATAAATAACCATACGAGAGCCACCATTTCGGCCAAGACAAATAATATAGGTCTAAACCATTTGGGACCCATTAATGAAGGTTCTAAGCCGGCAAATAAAATGGCTAATAAAATACCGTTGCTGTAATGACCCACAACACCATAGGATAATCCTAATCCGGTTTTTGCGCCTAAAATTCCGGGAATGTCCCACCAGTTACCGGTGAGTACTAAGCCAGAAAGGTCAAATAAAATGGTTCCAATAATTCCTGCTATGATGGCGTTTTTCCAATGGATAGTTTTCATGTTTTTTAATTTTTGATGTTATATTTTAAAGTGTGATTGCGAAGAAAAACCCTTCAAACGGAGGGGATTCTTCATTTTTTTTGAATGTATATCTTCTGGTTGCGAGTTTGAATTCCTCTCCAAAAATCCAAGTTTCTAATTTATAGGATCCGTTACTGCTCCCTCCTTAATGAAGATACGTGTAAGTGGTAGTGCGATGATCAGATATGGAAGTCTACAAATTCTGATTCTTACCTGATCATCTTACTCTACCTTATTTTATGTTATTCTTTTTTAAGAAATTAAGGATGTAATCCGCTATTTCATCTCCTTTTTCTTCCAGAGCAAAGTGGCCGGTGTTTATTAAATGAAATTCTAGATTGTTAAGGTCCTTTTTATAAGGAAACGCTCCTTCTGAAGGAAATATATAGTCGTTTTTTCCCCAAACAATGAGTGTAGGTGGCTGGTTATCGCGCATGTATTTTTGCCATTTTGGATACAACGGAACGTTGGTTCGGTAATCGTAAAACATGGCCAATTGGATCTCGTTGTTTTCCGGACGAGTCAAATGTTGGAGGTCAATCTCCCAGTTATCTGGACTAATTTTGGATATATCTTGTACCCCATGGGTGTATTGCCATTTTAAACCATCAGGAGAGTGGAAGCCTTCCAAGGCTTTCCCATTTGCTAGCGTATTGTTTTTCCAATATTTCTTAATGGGAATCCAGAAATCTCGTAAGCCTTCTTTATAGGCATTTCCATTTTGAATAATTAAGGATTCCACTCGCTCTGGGTATTTTGAGGCAATTCTAAATCCAATAGGTGCGCCATAATCCATTAAGTATAAACTGTATTTTTCTACTTTTAATTCCGAAAGAAACGCTTCTACAATAAATGCCATATTATCGAAAGTGTACTCGAAATCACGCATAGCAGGTTGCTCACTTTTCCCATAACCCGGATAATCGGGAGCTAAAACATGGTAATGAACAGACAGGTCTGTCATTAAGTTTCGAAACATATGAGAAGAAGTAGGGTAGCCATGTAACAAAACAATGGTGGGTTTGTTTTTGGATCCTGCTTCCCGGTAAAAAATATCTAATCCATTTATTTGAATGGTATTATAACGGGTAGAAGTAGTATTGGAATTGAATTTTAAATCTTCTTTTAGTTCAATAGTGGTATATACATGGCTAGCCAAAAAGCGGAAGTTGGTCTGAGCGGCTTTATCACCATCGTATCCAGGAACAATAGCCGAAGCGGTAGCGTCACCAACCACTGCTACTTCAAATCCGTCCTCTAACAATTCTCGTAAATGAGATTCGACACAAAGGTTACCCGACATACCGGCTAATATGACTTTGTCTATTTTTTGCTTTCTTAATTGCAGACTTAAATCATTTTGCTCTGGGCCATAAATTTTGTGTGGACCGACTACGGTAACAAAATCCTTTTCGATGTATTTTTTGTAGCGATCCAAAAAATCGGCTCCGGATCCATCAAATCCTTCCATGTTTAATTGGTCCCCACGATCAAACATGGATATTTTGTGCATTAGAGTTTCTAAGGCTCCTTCAAATTGCCAATGATGATCATGCTCGTAGTAATAATGAGGGGATATAAAGACTTTAATATGACCTTCTTCTGCGAGTTTAAATAGGGTTTCTAAATTCTCGACTGTTTTGTTTTTGGTGACACTTTCGCCTACAACGCTCCAAGTCACACCTTGGGGACTCAAAAAATCGTTTTGAGGATCGGTGATCACAATAGCTGTGGTAGCATCAATCGTAAACCCTGGATCCGGGAGTTGGGCCAAAGCGGGCTTTAATGTTATGGTATTCAGTAGGAACGCTACTAAAATGTAATAGATTGAATTTTTCATGATTGATTGTTTTGAAAGTAATTATGAATTTATTAGATGTTCAATTTCTTGGGCTTTTGGAAAATCAATTTCAAATCCTCCATTATGGTAAATAGTATTGGTAATGGTGGTTAAAGCCACCGCAGCAATTAGTTCGGCAAAAGCGGCTTTATTGTAACCCGCTTCTAAAAAATTGTTTACCGCTGTTTGTTCTGGTTTTCCCTTCTGAATGACCAACTGACTTGCCAAATTTACCAAGGCATTCGATTTCGGGTCTTCGATTGATTTATCTCGAATCGAGAGTGTATCTTTTTCGGTAAACCCATTCATTTTGGCCAATGCACTATGGGCGGAAATACAATACGCACATCCGTTTTCTTGGGAAGTGATCAATGCAATGGCTTCATATTCTTTAGCGGTAAACTCGCCACTTTGAATCGTTTCTCTATAGGTTAAAAAACCGCCTAATAATTTATCGGAAACTCCCATAGACGCATAGAGATTAGGTAGCATTCCTATTTTGGTTTTAACTTGTGAATAGATTTCTTGGGTTTCCTTTTTAGCTTCAGTAAAGCCAATTACTTTAAGTGTGTTCATACGGTGTTGTTTTTAGTTTAGATTTTTAGTTAAAATTTTTTATCTGATTCTTTTATGGCTATATCATTCGCACTCATATCGCGAAAACTCATTTTTCCTTGGGCATCAAATCCCCAGTGTTCATTTCCATGGGTTCGATACCAATTGCCGGTGTGGGCATCCTGCCATTCGTATTCAAATCGAACCGAAATTCTGTTTTCCGTAAATGCCCATAAGTGTTTTTTTAATGTATAGTGCAATTCCCGTTTCCACTTATGGCTTAAAAACTGCACAATTGCTTCTCTTCCAGTAAAGAATTGATCCCTATTTCTCCATTCAGAATGGAGACTATAGGCCATCGAAATACTCTTCGGGTTTTTGGAATTCCAAGCATCTTCTGCCATTTGCACTTTTGCTAGCGCACTTTCTTGGGTAAATGGGGGTGTTATGTTTTTCATTATATCTAGTTTACGTACAGACAAGTCTGTCTTTATTGTGTTTTTAAAAAAGTTGCACCTTAGATACAACTTCGTTTAATTAGGCCAATACCTTTTGAGCCGTGATTTTGGCCGTAGATATCGGCCAACTTTCTTTTTGAATTTGAGATAGAATGATAGCTCCTTCTTGCAGAACCAAAATTTCATCCCCTAAGGCTTCGGCTTCTTTTTCTGGTATGGAATACGCTTCCTTGATTAATTTGTGAATCCAGTCGCGTAAGTCCGATTTATGCAATTGAACTTGGTCCTTTATTTTTTGATGATCTAAGGGAATATCACAGATGATGTTTTGAAATCCACACCCTCTATAATCTACATCCTCCAGCCAGTGCAATAGGTAGTCAAAACTGCCTACTAATTTATCTTTACCATTTGCCTTCTTCGCCACAAAATGATTTAAATTTCCCATCCACCTTATATGTCGTTCTTGCAAGTAGGCTACCGCTATATCTTCTTTAGATCTAAAATGTTGATACATACTTGCCTTTGCGACACTCGCTTCCGAAATAATTTGGTTAATTCCGGTTTGATTGTAGCCTTCTTGATAAAACAATCTCGAAGCCGCTTCAATCACTCTTTCTTTAACACTCAATTTTTTTATTTTTTCCATCTTGTTGCGATTAACGATGCAAACATAATACATATATTTAAGTACAGACAAGTCTGTACGAAATAGATTTTATTTTTTTTAATTCATCGTTTATTTAATGGATAATCAAATGCAGATTTCAATCTGTTGGTTGTGTATCACAAAACCCGATCCTTGGACTAAAATTGGGATAGGTATGTGAAATTTTTTCATGAAGTTTATTAGCAGCAAATTGAAAATTGTATGGCTGAAAACGGTAGATAATTTATCATTGTTGACGTAAGTGAATATTTTTGAATGGCGTAGGGTAAAATGAGGAACACCAAGGGTAGGTTACATATAGTTGAAAAAGTAGGTATAGCATTCGTGTTGGTGTTAAGTCCAGGTTATTTAGTGGCCCAAAACTGGGAGCAGTACACTAACTCGGAAATGGATTCATTGGAGGGGATCGAAATTTATTACCGGTACATACAGGTAGATGGGTTCGATTACTTGGAGTTTAAAGGCAGTACCTTAATCCAGTCACCTTTGACTTCTTTAGTCGCTGTTCTGCGAGATGTACAGGATATGCCGAATTGGGTGTATAATGTAGAATCGGCAAAATTGATGGTCATAAACCCCATGGAACGGTATACCTATTTTGTGCATAAATCGATTGGAATATTTTTTAAACCTAGAGATTCTTATGTGTATTCCATTCTAAATCAGGATTCAATTACACTAGATGTTTCCATTAAAGGCAATTCTAAACCCGATAAAGTGGAAAGGTCGGATCAATATGTTAGAATTGAAAAGGGTGAATCTCAATGGGTATTCATTCCCGTAAACAAAAACACTTCAAAAGTTATTTTTCAAGGTTATGCAAATCCGGGGGGATGGATTAGTTCTTCCTTATTAACACCTTTAGCGAAGAGTGAATTATGGAAATTACCGTATTATACCTTAAAGGAATTGAAAACACATATTACCGCAGAGAAGTACCAGAATGCATCTTACTCCTTTATTAGAAATTATTAAAGGGTGACTCAACTATGCTCGGATTATTGAAATAAAGGTTTACGAGTGATTGTCAAAAAAAAACAGGCTTAATGCTAAGGTTAAGGGCCTAATAATTACCGTATATTTACCCAATTTAAGCCATATTAAATCTAGGAAATGAATATAAAATTACTTGTTGTTTCGTTGTTCATCACTACTGGAGTTTTGGCTCAAAACACCGTGCTTCCAAAACAGTTAACACCGGATGAAGTACATCAAATTCCTGCGTATAATTTAAACAGAGCTGCCGTTGGTATAACCTCTCCACCTATGGGTGCGGTACGTACCATGGCCGAGTGGGAAGAGATTCAATCTTTAGTTATTTCTTGGGTAGGGTTTTCCAATATATTAAGTCAGATTACAGATATTGCTCAAGAAGAGTGTGAGGTAATAATTATCTGTTCCGATTCCAACTCGGTAAAGAACACTTTAACTGCGAATGGCGTCCCCTTATACAATGTGAGTTATATTGAAGAAGATGTGAACTCCATTTGGATGCGTGATTATGGAGGCAATACCGTGTATAAGAATGAAGTGGATTCGCTTTTCCTAGTGGATTGGATATATAACCGTCCCCGGGCTTTTGATGATAATGTACCGAATGCCGTAGCCGATTTCAAAAATATTCCATTGTATCAAACCAGTACCGCTCCTTATTCTTTGGTGCATACAGGTGGGAATTTTATGACCGATGGATTTGGAACAGGATTCTCGTCTAAATTGGTGTTGGATGAAAATTCATCTACGGGGATGTTTAATCCAGAAAACCTAACAGAAACTCAAGTGGATGACCGGATGAATAGTTTCATGGGGATTGATAATTACATCAAGATGGAAACCTTACCTTTTGACGATATCCATCATATTGACATGCATATGAAGCTTCTGGATGAGGAGACTTTATTGGTAAGTCAATATCCAACTGGAGTAGCGGACGGACCCCAAATTGAGCAAAATTTGGACTACGTATTGAATAACTTCAATTCCACGTTTGGAACGCCATATGAGGTGATAAGAATACCCGCACCACCCAGTGTAAGTGGCAACCATCCCGATAATGGCGCTTATTACCGAACGTATTCCAATCAGGTGTTTATCAATAAAACAGTGATTGTACCTACCTATCGAACCGAGTACGATACCATTGCTTTGCGCATTTTAAGAGATGCGATGCCTGGTTACCATGTGGTAGGAATTGATTGCGATTCCGATCCGAACAATATCATTCAACTTAGTG
>MAAC01016820.1_pt1 | contig 15424 bp, 13 predicted proteins | sample 1115981 | NCBI WGS metagenome assembly MAAC01 (sample SAMN04961126, study PRJNA320927) | seawater metagenome | isolation source: sample BD02T64 sea water enriched with oil for 64 days | place: USA:Gulf of Mexico | collected 2013-07-27 | reverse complement strand
TTCGCTTTTGTATTAGATCCTTCAAGTATCGAAGATTTTTTCAATTCAACAAAAGTTAATACTGTTGGAGAAGTAGATGGAGAAACAATTTCAAGAAAAGATTTTAGCGAAGCTTTAGAAGCTTATAAAGCACAAGTTGGTAATAGACTAACAGATATGCAAGCTTCAAAACAAGTTTGGAATAACTTAGTAAGAGAAAAAATATATCAAAATCAATTGGCAGAAGCTGGAATTGAAGTTGGTGAAAATGATGTTTGGTCTGCTTTAATAGAAAACCCATCAGTAAAAAATAACCAACAGTTTTTTAATAATGCTGGCTTATTTGATGAAGGGAAATTAAAAGAATATTTAGCACTGGCTAAATCTGACAACCCTGCATTGTGGAATCAATGGGCTGCTTTTATGGGGCAGATTAAAACAGGATTAGAAAACACTACCTATAACGATTTAATTACTGCTGGTTTAGGAGCTTCTTTAAAAGAAGGTGAAATGCAGTATTTAAATGACAACACAAAAATAACTTCTCAATTTGTGTATGTTCCTTTTACTACTATTTCTGATAGTTTAGTAACGGTAACTAAATCTGAAATTGAGGCGTATATAAAAGCAAACCCGTCAACTTTTAAAGTTGAAGCTTCTTCAGATCTTAAATATGTGAAGTTTAATATTGTTCCTACCAAAGGAGATGAAGATGATATTAAAAAAGAGGTTGCAGATTTGTTGAATGATAAAGATGGTGTTAAAGGATTGAGAAATACTGAAAATGCAACAGTATTTATTACTGAGAACAATTCTGATTTAGCATTAGATAATAATTATAATTTTAAAAACACTGTTTCTGTTGCAATTGCAGATGATGTGTTTAATGGTAAAGAAGGTGATGTTTTTGGACCTTATAAAGATAGAGCGTATTTTAAAATATCTAAAATCACGGAAGTTGTTCAGATTTCAGATTCAATTAAAGGAGCTCATATCTTAATTCCTTTTATCGGTTCTGTTTCTGCAAATCAAACGACAACAAAAACAGAGGGTCAAGCAAAAAAAGCGGCCGACAGTATTCTTAAATTAGTAAGAAGAAATAAAAAGAAGTTTGCGGCTATTGCAGATGAATTAAATCCTGATGGGACAAAAGGAAAAGGTGGTGAAATTGACTGGATTACATCGAAGGCAGCATTTTCATTAGATCAAAATTTTGGAGAAGGGTTGTTCTTTGGTAATAAAGGAGATATTAAAATTGTGAAAACAAAATTCGGATATCACATTATTAGAGTTGATGATACTAAGAAAAAGCAAACTGCAGTTAAATTAGCTACGTTTGCAAGAAAAATAGAAGCTTCTCAAGCTACAGAAAATACAATCTTCCAAAATGCTGAAACTTTAGCATTGGCATTAGCTAATGGAGGTGAATTTGATGCTGTTGTTAAAGAAAAAGGGTTAACACCACAAGCTGCATTTGGATTAAAGATATTAGATGAAAATGTACCAGGAATTGGAAACCAAAGAGATATGGTTACTTGGGCAAATAAATCAGATAATAAAGTAGGAGCGTATAAGAGGTTCGATACGAATAATGGACATATTGTAGCAGTAATTACCAATAAAACATTTAAAGGTTTAATGTCTGCGGCAAAAGCTACTTCTAGAGTTAGACCTGTATTATTAAACGAAAAGAAAGCTGTATTGATTGCAAAAACAATGAATGGAGCAACGTTAGCAGATATTGCAACAGCAACAAAACAAACTATTAGAACAGCTTCTGCTGTGTCTATGCAGTCGCCAGTTATTTCTGGAGTAGGAATTGAGGCTAAAATTGTTGGAGCTATGTTTTCTGCAAAAGAAAACAAAATGTTTAACAAGGTAGAAGGGAATAAAGGAGTGTTTGCTTTTGTAGTTTCAAAGAGAGAGAAGCCAGTAGCTTTACCTAATTACGAAACTTTTAGAAAGAGAATCGCAGATACAAGAAAAAGACAAACAAATTTAATGTATAATGCTATTAAAGATGCGTCTAACGTAGAAGATAATAGAGGTACATTTTACGGAATAAACTAGGTAACTAGTTTACATAAATAATAAAAAACCGAATCGTACGATTCGGTTTTTTTATTACTAGACACTAGACACTAGACACTAGACACTAGACACTAGACACTAGACACTAGACACTAGACACTAGACACTAGACACTAGACGCTAGACACTAGTCACTAGACACTAGACACTAGACACTAGATACTATGTACCGAAACTAGTAGATAAAAAAAAAGCCTCACTAATTTTAGTGAGGCTTTTTTTTTATAGTAAAGAAAGTCTTAACCGTTCATTGAGATTAAAAACTCATCATTGTTTTTAGAGTACTTAATTCTTTCGTTGATAAACTCCATTGCTTCTACAGGGTTCATGTCTGCTAAATATTTACGCAATACCCACATTCTTTGAACCGTTTTGGCATCTAATAATAAATCATCTCTACGAGTACTAGATTTAATTAAATCAATTGCTGGATAAATTCTTCTGTTAGAAATATTACGGTCTAATTGTAGTTCCATATTTCCAGTTCCTTTAAATTCTTCGAAAATTACTTCGTCCATTTTAGAACCAGTTTCTGTTAAAGCAGTTGCAATAATGGTTAAAGAACCACCACCTTCAATATTTCTTGCTGCTCCAAAGAAACGTTTTGGTTTGTGCAATGCATTGGCATCTATACCACCAGATAATATTTTTCCAGATGCAGGAGCCACTGTATTGTATGCTCTTGCTAAACGAGTAATAGAATCTAAAAGAATAACAACATCATGTCCACACTCAACTAATCTTTTTGCTTTTTCTAAAACAATATTAGCAACACGTACATGTTTGTCTGCAGGTTCATCAAAAGTAGAAGCAACTACTTCGCCACGAACACTACGTTGCATGTCAGTAACTTCCTCTGGTCTTTCGTCTATTAATAAAACAATTTGATATACTTCTGGATGATTTGCTGCAATTGCATTGGCAACATCCTTTAAAAGCATTGTTTTACCTGTTTTAGGCTGTGCTACAATCATTCCACGTTGTCCTTTTCCTATTGGAGAAAACAAATCGATGATTCTTGTAGATAATGAGCTTCCCTTTTCTGCTAAGTTAAATTTCTCTTCAGGAAATAATGGCGTTAAATGTTCAAAAGAAACTCTGTCTCTAACAACATTAGGATTTAATCCATTAATTTTTGAAACTCTAATTAAAGGGAAATATTTTTCTCCTTCTTTTGGAGGGCGAACATTTCCTTTTACAGTATCACCCGTTTTTAATCCAAATAATTTAATTTGAGATTGCGACACGTAAATATCATCAGGAGATGATAAATAATTATAATCAGAAGAACGTAAGAATCCATACCCATCAGGCATCATTTCTAAAACACCTTCACTTTCTATAATTCCGTCAAATTCAAAATCAGGATCCTTATAGCGAGTATTACTCTTATTTCCTTTTGCAACCTTATCTCTTTGTTGATTGCGATTTTTATTTTGATTTGGGTTCTGGTTAGGGTTTTGATTTGGGTTGTTGGTTTTCTGTCGTTGATTTGTATGGACAGGTTTTTTATGCTCTGGTTTTTTAGGCTCAGGTGCTGCTTCCTTTTTCTCTTCAGTGTCAGCAGCTTTAGAAACTTCAGTGGTCTTTGCGGTCTCTTGAGTAGTAGCTTGTGAAATAACCTCTGGTTTTGTTTCTCTAACTTCTTGTTTTACTTCTCTAGCTTCTGGTCTCTTCTTTTTGGGAGGCGTACTTTTTGCTACTTTAGAAGTTGTTTCAGGTGTTTCAGATGCTTCTTTGGGTTTAGAAGTAGCTGGAGACTCTTTTCTGTCTTTATGAACCACTTTTTTTACAACTCGTTTCCTTTTCGGTTTTGGAGCTCTGGGCTTTTCTTGGTTGGCAAGATTTGCAGCCTGTGTATCAAGTATTTGATATACTAGGTCTAATTTTTTTAATTGACTAGTCTTTGATAAGCCAGTGTTTTTAGCGATTTCTTGTAATTCAACAAGAGTTTTTGCTTTTAGTTCAGAAATTTCGAACATTTATAAGGTTGTTAAATTAATTTTATGAGAATTATCCTTATGCTTCTAAAGGATGTGTTTGTAAATTTTCTTTGATTAGAGATATTGTAAAGTATATACAATACTAATGTGTAGTTGATTATGATAACAAATATATATAATTATTTTTAACTACAAAGTTTCTTTTTGAAAAAAGAAAGTTTTACTTTTGCTTTCCAATTATTTATAATGATTCAAAGAATACAAACACTTTATTTATTAGTAGCCGCTATTTTTTCTGGCGGATTAATTTTTGTGTTTAATTTATGGACAGAAAATTCAGGTAAAATACTTGCTGTACCTAATTTAATGAATGAGTCATCAACACTTTTAAAAACGATACTATTTGCATATATAATCTCGTCTTTACTATCTGTAATTATAATTTTCTTATTTAAGAATAGGCAATTACAATTTGTTTTAGGCAGAGTTAATATGTTAATCAACTTCTATTTATTAGGTGTACTTATATATTTGTCGCTAACTTTATCTGGAGAAACAGCTGTTTTGAAGAAGGGTATTGGGATGTTCATACCAATTATTGTAATTGTTTTGCTTGTTGTCGCAAATAAAGCAATTAAAAAGGATGAAGATCTTGTAAAATCTGTGGATAGATTAAGGTAAATCTAACATCTTAGTATATTTAGTGCGATAAAACCGAGGATTCATCCTCGGTTTTTTTAGTTCTATGAAATAGAATATCTATGTGTCAAAGCTCTTTTTTTGCGTTTTATGCATTTTCTTATTTTAAAAAAGTGAAGAAAATACCGAAAGAGATAATAATTTGTAGTTTAGAGGACGTAAAAAGAGGTTTAAAATAGCTTTTTTTAACCTGTTGTAAAATAGGTGTTTATACCTGTATCTAACGGTTTTCCGTGAGAAGGGTATCTCACGGTTTTCAGGGAGTCATCTAACGGTTTTCCGTGAGTCTAAAAAAACCCCATAAATGGGTATTGTACAAACTATAATAGTAGTCTAAATTTGTAATGTAATTAATTATGAAAGAAAAAATTAAAGTTCACGTCGCAGATGATCACATGATATTGATCGAAGGGATTATAGCGATGTTAAATACTGATAAAGAGATTAAAGTTGTTGGCTATTCATTAACAGGTATGCAAGTACTAGAATGGTTCGATACTAACAATGCAGATATTTTGGTGCTAGATATTAATATGCCCGAGTTAGACGGTATAGAAGTATTGAAAAGGTTTAATAAGAAAAAAGGACACCAAAAAATAATTATGTTATCTAGTTATGATGATGTAAAGTTAGTAAAGGAGTTAACAACCTATGGTGCTGATGGTTTTATTTCTAAAACAAGTGCAGGAGAACATATTATTAAAGCAATTAAATCTGTTTATAATAATACGCCTTATTTTAGTGATGATATTAAAGAAGGACTGTTTAATTTGGCAATTGGCCAAAATGTAGCAGATGGTTCTAAACCAGAATCTAAAGCTACTAGCAGTTTAACAGATAGAGAATTGGAAGTGTTAAAACTTGTTGCCCAAGAGTTCAGTACTCAAGAAATGGCAAACCAATTATTATTAAGTGTCAATACAGTAGAAACGTATAGAAAAAGTTTATTAAAAAAATTAAATGTAAAAAATGCAGTGGGTTTAGCAATGTATGCCGTAAAGCATAAAATTATATAGTCATCTATCCCCTAAATAGAGATTCCTTTTAAAATCATTATTGATTAATTCCCCCAAAAAAGAAAAGAATCCCCCAAGCCTATATACTAAAAGTTAACGGTTTTGCTTCCCCGCTCATTTTTTAATTTCCCCCTAACAAATAATTAATCTAATCAATTTAAAATTTAGTACCATGAAAAAACTATGTGTTGGCTTTTTAGCCGTTGTGTTAGCATTCAGTTTTACATCTTGTTCAACAAATGAATCAGATCTAGAAATGCCCCAAGAAAACTTATTAAAGAAAGCTCAATTGAAAAGAGATGCTTCAGGTGCATATTCTGTTGAATATGTTGTAGCAGATAATACAGTTTCGGATATTCGTACCGATTTAAATTCGTTGACAAACGATTTTCATTTGTCTAAAGTTGGGTATGATACCAAAGATCAGTACAGAGAAGATTTAACCTTAAATGACAATAAATTACGTATTGGTTTTTTTGACAATGAGACAGGAAAAAGCCTGAAAATGACCATTGAAGATGAAAACATTACCTTTGCAAAAGGGAACTCTACAACTTTTTTGAAAACTTATGGATTGGCAACGAATGATGACGGTACGATTCAGTTAGAGTTTGAAGTAAATAATAATGTAGTTACAGAATTTGTGTATAACGAAGAATTAGGAATTCATGAAGTACATTTGAAAAAAGGAACAAGTGCCGGCAATACATTTTCAAGGTCATTGACAATCCCTGATACGGGATTGTTAAAATTAGATTTTGTGAATCATAAATATCTTGGGAAAAGTACAAGTGAATCATTTTCTAAAATCCCTAGAGTTATTATTAATTTTGAGGAATAGTATATGCTTATAGACAATTTAATAGGAAAGTTTAATGAATAAATCTTTAAATGTTTATTTAGTTTTCTGTTTAATTTTGATTTCAATGTCTAAATTAACAGCAAAACCTTTAACTAAAGGAGAAACCAAAATGTTGGTTTCTCCTTTAGTTGTTATACAAGAAAAGGATACTTTATTTGAAGAAAAATATAAGGTAAGTATTCATATGTTTGATAAAGAAGAGTATACATCTTCACTTAAAAACGCGTTAAATTTATTAAATGATGTTCGTGGAAAAAATATAGAGATAGAATACTTGACAAATATTTTAATAGGAGATGTTTTTAGAAAAAGAAATATTCATGAGAAAGAGTTAGCTTATTTTAAGGAAGGATTAAAAATTATTGAAAATAATGACCATTTTAATGAAGGTAAGTTACTTTTTTTTAATCAAAATTTTAAAAACGGAAAAACATTAGCAAAAAATCTATTGAGAATAGGGGGAGCTTATTATAAGTTAAGGCAAATTGATAGTGCTGCTTATTATTTTAAAAAAACAATAAATATATCATCATTAAAAGACTTATCAGAAAGTAAGGCTTCAGCCTATAGTAATTTGTCAGCAATTTATGAAAGTGAAAAGGAGTATGGTTTGGCAAGAATAAATGCAAGAAAGGCCATAGACTTATATAAAAAAGTAAATAATAAATTATTGGAATCTGGTGCTTTAAATAACTTAGCAAATATTTATTTGGCGGAGAAAAATTATGAGAAAGCAAATGAAATTTATAATAAGGCCATAAATATAATAGAAAATAATAATAGTTTAAAAGCAATAAAAAATAAGGAGGATTTATATTATAATTTAGCTTATGTTTTATACATGCAAAAAGATTATAAAGCCTATGAATATTTGGATAAATCTTTTGTTTATAAAGACACATTAACAGATAGAGAATTTCGTAGAATAGTAAAAGGAGTTTATGCGGAATATTCAGAACGGTATAAGGTAGAACGTCTTAAGAATGAAGCAATTCTTGAAGAAGCTGAAGCAAGAAAAACAAATTGGTTTTTCGGTATTTTGAGTTTTTTAGTAATAGCAAGTTCGGGTGTGATATTATACAACTACAAACTGCGCCAAAACAATTTAAAGTTAAAGCTTTCTCAAACTCAGTTTGCTCAAAAAAGCAAGTTGGAAAAATTAAAGTCAGAATCTCAGGTACGTATATTAAACGCAACCTTAGATGGTAAAGAAACAGAGCGCAAGCAAATTGCAGAAACCCTGCACGATAGTGTTAGTTCTTTATTGTCATCGGCAAACTTGCATTTACAAGCTACTAAAATGCAGTTTAATGGAGATACACCTATAGAGATTAATAAGACCCAGAAAATTATTATAGAAGCTTCGCAAACCATTAGAGACTTGTCGCACACCTTGGTGTCTTCTGTATTGTTAAAGTTTGGCTTGAAATATGCCATTATAGACATGGCAGAAAAATATTCGAATTCACAGATTCAAATAAATACAGACATTAAAAACCTAAGACGCTACCATCAGAATTTTGAAATAAAAGTAAACAACATCATTCAAGAGTTTGTAAACAATGTATTAAAGCATAGTAAAGCGTCAAAAGCCATTGTAAGAATAGAAGATACAGACGGCAAACTAATTATTAATATTCAAGACAATGGAATAGGTTTTGATAAAAAAGTGATTCCAGAAAAAGATGGCCTGGGAATCAACCAAATTGATGCCCGCATACAAATGATGAAAGGGGAGTTTAATATAGATTCTAACTCAGATAATGGTACAAAAATAGCTATTGTATTGCCAATTTTAGAAAAGGAAATCCCTATCCGCGTGTAGCCAATTCAATAATTTCTAAGTCTTTTATTTGTGCTTTATCAATGGTAAAACGCAGCATTGTTCTGATGTTGTGAAATCCATGATTTCCTGCAGCACCAGGATTTAAATGCAATAAATTCAACTTTTTGTCATACTGCACTTTTAAAATATGGGAATGTCCGCTTATAAATATTTTAGGCGCATTTAATTTGAGGTCTTCTCTAATCCGTTGGTTGTATTTATTGGGGTAGCCACCAATATGTGTTATCCAAACAGAAACCTCTTCTACCGTAAATTTATTATCTAAAGGAAATTCTAATCTGGCAAGATTGTCATCAATATTACCATACACGGCTCTTAATGGTTTTAGTTTCTTAATGGTGTCTGTAACCTTCAAATCGCCAATATCTCCAGCATGCCAAACCTCATCAGCTAGTTTTACATATTTTAGTATTTGTGCATCTATATAGCTATGCGTATCAGAAAGTAGGAGAATCTTTTTCACGTATTGTTAAGGTTTAAACTCAATTAATTTATGTAGTTTTGACTCTTACAAAAGTACTAGTTTTTTGAGATATTTTATAGAAATTTCATATCAAGGTAAAAAGTATCATGGCTGGCAATCTCAGCCAGATGCCAATTCAATTCAAGAAGAAATAAACAAAGCAGTTAGCGTTGTTTTACAAGAAGAAATTATTGTGCTTGGAGCGGGTAGAACAGATACTGGCGTGCATGCAGAACAAATGTTTGCACATTTTGACACGACACAAGATTTAGACATGAATTATGTGTTCAAGTTTAATTCTGTATTGCCAGAAGATATTGTTGTACATGCTTTAAAAAAAGTTCACAATGATGCACACGCAAGGTTTGATGCCGTATCTAGAAGTTATCAATATAAAATTTGGCTAGGAAGAAACCCATTTTTACTGGATAGTACATGGCAATTTCATTATCAAAAATTGGATGTGAATGCAATGAATGAAGCTGCAACCCTTCTGTTAGAGTATGAAAACTTCCAAGCATTTTCTAAAGTGAAAACAGAAGTGAAAACATTTAATTGTGATGTAACAGAAGCAATATGGGTGCAAAGTGGGAATGAATTAACGTTTCACATCTCTGCCAATCGTTTTTTAAGAAACATGGTAAGAGCTATTGTTGGTACTTTGGTAGATGTTGGTAAGCATAAAATATCTAAAGAAGAATTTAAAAATATTATAGTAAGTAGAGATCGATCTAATGCAGGCCTATCTGTACCAGCAAAAGGATTGTACTTAACAGAAATTACCTATTAAGAATGAGTAAAAAAGAGGCAGGAAAAGCATTTGATGCAAAAATATTTATGAGGATTTTAAGTTTTGGAAAAAACTATAAAGCTCATTTTATTACAGCTACGTTGGCTGTGGTAATAACTGCATTGTTATCTGCTTACAGACCTTACTTGTTAAAAGAAGCTGTGAATGACTTTACCCTTCATAAAAACGAAGCAACATTACTAGATTACACGGTACTAATGTTTGCAGTATTACTTGTAGAAGTGCTTTTGCAAGTGCTATTTATCTACTTTGCAAATTGGATTGGACAACACATTATTAGAGATATAAGAGCTAAGGTTTTTCGTCATATACTGCAATTTAAAATGTCGTATTTCGATACAAACTCTGTTGGTAAATTGGTTACAAGAGTGGTTTCGGATATTGAAACCATTGCGAGTTCTTTTAGTCAAGGATTGTTTCTGATTATTAGCGATATTTTAAAAATGTTGGTAGTAACCATCGTTATGTTGCTTATCAACTGGAAATTAGCTTTAATCGCTTTAGCGGTTTTGCCTATTTTAATTTATGCCACAAAAGTATTTCAGATTGCTATTAAAGCAACGTTTCAAGAAGTAAGAACTCAAGTTGCAAATCTAAATGGGTTTGTACAAGAGCGTGTTACCGGAATGAAGATTGTACAGCTATTTAGTAGAGAAAAAATAGAGTATGAAAACTTTATGGGGATTAATGACAAACATAAAAAAGCACATGTAAAAGCTGTTTGGTATTACTCTATCTTTTTCCCGATAGCAGAAGTATTATCATCCATTGCAATTGGATTATTGGTTTGGTTTGGAGGCCTACAATCTATTAATAATGTAGATGTACAGCCTGGAGATGTTATGAGTTTTATTATGATGACAAACATGTTGTTTAGACCATTACGTCAAATTGCTGATAAGTTTAATACGTTGCAAATGGGAATTGTTTCTGGAGAACGTGTTTTTGGTGTAATGGATACCGAAAGCAGTATTGATACCCAAGGAGAAACAATTGCAGAGAACCTAAAAGGAAAAATTGAATTTAAAGATGTTCGATTTAGTTATATAAAAGATGAAGAAGTATTGAAAGGGGTTTCTTTTCAGGTAGAAAAAGGGCAAACGGTTGCAATTGTTGGAGCAACAGGAGCTGGGAAATCTACCATAATAAATCTAATCAATCGTTTTTACGAAATAGATTCTGGACAAATTTGTGTGGATGGAGTTGCTGTAGAAGACTACAATTTACATTCGTTAAGAAACCAAATAGCGGTTGTTTTACAAGATGTGTTTTTGTTTTCAGATTCAATCTTGAACAACATTACATTAAAAGACGAACATATCACTATAGCGGAAGTTCAAGAAGCAGCAAAACAAATAGGTATTCACGATTTTATTATGAGTTTGCCTGATGGGTATCATTACAATGTAAAAGAAAGAGGAGCGATGTTGTCTTCTGGTCAGCGTCAATTAATTGCCTTTTTAAGAGCATATCTAAGCAAGCCGAGCATCTTAATCTTAGATGAAGCAACCTCTTCTGTAGATTCTCATGCAGAACAAATGATTCAGTATGCTACAGATACCATTACCAAAGGAAGAACATCTATTGTGATTGCTCACAGATTAGCCACCATTAAAAAGGCGGATAAGATTATTGTGATGGACAAAGGGTTAATCGTTGAAGAAGGATCTCATAAAGAATTGCTTCTTAAGGAAAACGGGTACTACAAAAACCTTTATGACAAACAATTTAGTTTAGAGCTCGCTTCGTAGAAAGAAATAGTTTTAGTCTCTTTTATGATGCTGTCATTTACCTTGATTACTTTAATACTGTCTATTGGTTGAACCTTTTGTATGCTATCTTTTTTCTTTACGGGCTTAAACTGTTTAAAATATTCTGGGCCAAGAAATATAAACATCCCAATAGCTGCTATGATTGACCAGACAATATAGAGTACAGTACCAATAAACATGAAATAGAGAAATTTGATGATAAATTGGATAAAGTTCAGTTTAAACAAACGAATTAATACATAGGCATTGTAAAAAAGGGATAAACCACTAATGATAAGAGAAGCAATATTTGTAGCGCTTTGACTTATAAAAAATAGTGGGGCGGTAATGATAAAGTTTAGTATAGAGATTTGCGCAGTTGCGTATAGGTAAATTACAATATGTTCGAAATAATTATACTTTTTCTTATTTAAAAACACAAGCCAAGATATAAACCCGTAAATAGGAATAATTAGTGCGGTAATGAAAGACTGGTAGTCAAAAACATAGCGAACAATATCTTTTTGGAAATCTTTGTTTTCTAAAAAAGGATTGCCGGTAGAAGAACTAGTAGCGGTATTCTCTACTGCTTGCAAAGCAAAGTCTTTTAAAAAGTAAAATGAGATTCCGGCTAATGTAATAGAAATTAAAAGGTAACTAAACGGGTTAAAATATCGTTTTCTAACCCCATTAATATAGTCGTCAATTACATGATTTGGTTTAGAGAATAAATGTAAAAATGTTTTTAAAAGCTTGTTGTCTACACTTAAAACTTTATCTAAAATTTCTTTAAAAATAAATTTAAATGTAATTCTTTCATCAATAACTCTTGCTCCACAACCTGAACAAAAACCATCTTTATCTTTGAGGTTACTTCTGCAATTCTTACAATCCATGAGCTCCTTTTATTGAATATCGTTTCTAATTTTTTCTTTTAGCTCATTGTAATCAACATACAATTCAAATGCGCCATCTTTTATGTAAGAAATCTCTCCTGTTTCTTCAGAAACTAATAAACACAAAGCATCCGTTTTTTCTGTAACACCAATTGCAGCTTTATGTCTTAATCCAAATCTGGCAGGAATCTGTTCACTTGATAATGGCAACACAACTCTTGTAGCAACAATGTAATTGTCTCTAATAATAGTTGCTCCATCGTGTAGTGGACTATTTTTATAAAAGATACTTTCTAAAAGAGCTTCATTTAGCAACGCATTCATGGAGTCTCCAGAATTGATCAAGAAATCTAGATTATTAGTTCTTTCTAAAACAATTAATGCACCTGTTTTAGATTTCGATAGTTTAATACAAGAATTGACCAAGGTGTCTACATCGTTTTCAGATTCAATTTCAGATTGTAAAAATTTTAATTGTTTTAAAAAACTTCGTTTTGAAGAGAAGTTGGTGGTTCCAATCATTAATAAGAACTTTCTAATCTCTTGCTGAAATACAATGATTAAGGCGATAACTCCACCACTTAATAAGTAGCCCAGAATTCCACTCAACATTTCCATTTTTAAGGCTTGCGTCACTTTCCATATTAGGAAAATAAAAGCAATTCCAATAAAAATATTGATGGCAACAGTACCTTTTAGTAATTTATAAATGTAGTATAACAAAACAGCAACTAGAAGAATGTCTAGAATATCTAAAAAAGAAAAATCGATAAAATCTAACATTTAAAAAAAGTTGCTTAGCTGTAAAAATACTAATAATTATGAAACATTCAATTGTTTCATTTTGTATTTTCTATATCAGAAACTAATAAAGGATATTTCTCTCTGATTACATCTAATTTTAGTTTAATATTTTCTTTGCCTTTATGATTCGCCTTGTATTTTTCTAGGAGTAAATGATATGGCTCATTATATAATTTTTGACATAGTCTGTTTCTTAAAAATGTATTCGCAGCTATCAATTGATCCAAAACAGAAATGTAATAGCCATATGAAGTATTTCTGCTAGTTTGAATTGCAATAAATGCTTTTGTTGGATGATCTGATGATGTTGGATCTTTTTTTCCTTTACACCAGTCACAAGCAGTGTTGTTTTTATCCAAACCACCGCCATTATCTATAAAGTCTATAGCAATTTGTTTTAGGTCTTTAACATTAATAATAATGTTTTCTACAAGTAACTTATCGGTATTGTTGATCGTGATGTCTAAGACATTTTTCTCTTTTAAAATTACGCTAGGTTGGTTTTCTTGTTTTTTAGACATTTTTCTTGAAATCCCCGAATCTACTTCCATAGTTGTAGTTACAAGAAAAAAGATAAGTAGTAAAAAGGCAATATCTGCCATTGAACCTGCATTGATTTCTGGAGTTTCTCTTCTTCGCATTTTTTTTGATTTTAATTAGTACTTAGTTGAAAGTTTGGTTACTAATCAAAATTTGGTAGCGATAAAGAATAAACAAAAAGAATGCCGAAATAATTTAAGACAGTTGTCCAACAATTTTTATAGCTTCCATCGCTTCTTTTACATCATGCACACGTAAAATGCTTGCGCCATTTAATAGTGCAATGGTATTTGCAGATGTTGTAGCATTCAATGCTGTTTTAGGCGTAAGTTCTAAAGGTTTGTATACCATTGATTTTCTAGAAATTCCAGCTAAAATAGGAGCATCTAAACTTTTAAACAAGTCTAAATTTTTCAACAAATCATAGTTGTGTTCAATAGTTTTTCCAAAACCAAAACCAACATCAATAAGCACATCGTTTACTTTTAATTGATGTAAGTTAAAGAGCTGCTCTGCAAAAAAAGAAATTACCTCTTTAGTAACATCATCATATTGCGGATTTTGTTGCATGTTTTGAGGAGTGCCTAACATGTGCATGATAATATATGGCACTTGCAATTTTGCAACAGTTGTAAATATATTTGCGTCCATTGTACCGCCAGAAATATCATTGATGATTGCTGCCCCAGCTTCTATGGTTTTTTGAGCAACGTTACTTCTAAAAGTATCTACCGAAATTAGAACGTCAGGAAAATGAGCGACTAATAATTTGATGATTGGAACAATACGTTGCAACTCTTCTTCTTCAGAGATATGTGTTGCACCAGGTCTAGAAGAATAGGCACCAACATCTATAAAAGTTGCACCTTCAGTAAGCATTTTCTCAACCTGTTGTAGTATTTCGGTTTCGTTTTTATAGGCACCACCATCAAAAAAGGAATCGGGTGTAATATTTAAAATCCCCATCACCTTTGGAGTAGAGAAATCTATCAATTTGCCTTTGCAGTTAATTGTCATCATTAGCGAACAACTTTGTTTATTACATGCGATTTTTCGGGTGCTGTATAGTCCAACATTTGTTGCATTAACCCATCAACTGTATCATCTATTAACAATAAATCTCTATTGTACGGTTTTAAATAGCCTTCTGTAACCATTACATCCAATTGCTTTAGTGTGTAATCAAAAAAGCCGTTTACGTTTAACAAACCAACAGGTTTTTGTTCTATATGCAATTGATTTAGAGTTAAGGCTTCAAATAATTCATCCAAAGTTCCAAATCCACCAGGTAAAGTAATATAGCCATCAATAAGTTTGCTCATTATTACTTTACGGTCACTCATCTTCTTCGTAATAATCAACTCAGAAACCTCTCTATGAACCACTTCTACTTTTTCTAATAACTTCGGAATTACGCCAATAACTTCTCCGTCTTTAGCGAGAATGGTATCCGCAATAACGCCCATCATTCCAATCTTTCCACCGCCATATACCATGGTAATATTGCTGTTTGCAAAATAAGTTCCCAATTCAATAGCCGCTTCTTTGTAAACAGCATTAAACCCTACACTAGAACCGCAAAAAACCACTACTTTGTTCATATAGATATATTTCTAAATTTCTTTTGTAAAAATAAATGAAAAGCTTTTAGTTTTACTATTTTTGAAAGATAAGTTTTAAATGAAGAAAATGCAGAACACATCCCAACAATACAATGCCGTTG
>MAAC01017635.1_pt1 | contig 15436 bp, 10 predicted proteins | sample 1115981 | NCBI WGS metagenome assembly MAAC01 (sample SAMN04961126, study PRJNA320927) | seawater metagenome | isolation source: sample BD02T64 sea water enriched with oil for 64 days | place: USA:Gulf of Mexico | collected 2013-07-27 | reverse complement strand
CCAATATCGCTCGCCTATCTTTAAAAAAATAGCCTTCAAACTCAAAATATACTCCTGCTGTAGAAGTAATAATTTCCTGTACTTCAAACACAAAACCATATGATAGCGTATCTGATAAAGTTACAGACAAGCTGTAACTTTGGCAAATTCATCCCAATCACAGCAAACTGCGGGGGATTCTTTGCCCTTTTGATAAATAGGCAGAAATCATATAGATAACAAGGTGGAATTGACACCCAAAACCTAGGCTACAAAGTCAGTCCAAATCCAAAAGAAATTCGCAAACCTTCGTCACTATTAAAAACACCTAACTGTCCTGAAATAGCATCCACAGCATTTATTAAAAGGCCACCGCCAACGCTATCGTGCCAGATATTCGAATCTTCGTTGTCTACCCAAACACGACCATAATCATAACCTCCATATATTCCTAGACCTAGAGGTAACAATCCTGTTTTAAACTTAAATAAACTATAGCGTAAGTCCGCACCAAAAACCAAAGCACTTTCCCCACTAAATCGCTGTGCTCTAAAACCCCTTAAGCCAGTATTTGCACCAAGAACAGCTCCTTGATAGAACTCAAATGCATCACCAATATTGAAATGCCCTCTGGCCTTCGTATGCAAAACAAGTTTACGATTGTTAATAAGAGCGTTATAAAATTCTAAGGAGGGTAAGACATAACCAAATGTTCTATCTGTATTTTCAAGATTAGACTTAACTCCAGTTTGTACATCGAAATTCATTCCTCTTGTTGGAAAGGCGCCATTGTCCATATTGGAGAAGTTATAACTCGCCTGAAGTGCACCAAAAATTTTGTTATCAAAAACTTTAGAGGTTTCTGGAAACAGTGACGTAATAAATCTACCATTTGTTGGTTCAACTTCAATGCTCTCAACACCACCTGTTAAAACCAGTCGACTACCTAAATGTCCAGTTTTTGCTACACCTATCTTTGCACTAAGAATTCCTGTTTTCACTCGATTATAATCTAATTCCAAATCATCTTCAAAATTCTTTGTTTCATTACCGAAACCAAAAAAGTTTTGTGTAAAGCTCTCATTTGCAAAATGCGCCCCCGCAATCAAATACCAACTTCCAAAAGTATTTGCAAACTCACCGTCATACTTAATATCAAACCCTTGAGTGGCAAAGTAGTATCCTAATTTCAACACATGTTTACGATGATGAGGGAAGTTCTTAAAGCCTTTAACCTTATAAGTGTCCTGAATTCCTATCTTAAACCCATCATCAGGGTTAGAGCCTATAGTAGGAATTATGTTATTGATCCTCTGAATGTATTTATTGAATTCATAGGTATTGTTACTATAAATATCTTTAAGTCTAAACGCTGCGCCTCCCTTTTCGATTATAGTATTAGGTTTACTGTTATGTTCAAAGACCTTAACCGAACGACCATCTTCAATTGTATAAGAATCATTATTTTGTCCACCAACAATCCGAGTAAAAATAGGGTTACTTCCATCACCTCTCACTCTAAAAGTATCGTCATCATCAAGCCCATATATCCACAATTCTTTCGTTTCACTCGCATACAAAGTTCTTTCTTTGTATGGGCTTTGTACTTTTCCATCCTTAATTCTTGAAACCGCAATTTTGGTAGTACCATTATTTCTTGTAATTTCAAAATGATCATCTTTATCCGTTCCGGTCATAATGACCAATTTTGTTAGGTAATCATAATATCTTGATGCAATATCTTCTAAATGCCCTCTTCTAGACTTTAACTTTGTCTTGATCTCCTCCGAAACCTCATCTTGAACTTCTTTTGGTAATTTACGAAATGCCTCTTCTATAACGACATCCGTAAGATTCTCCTGGATATACTTTGCCTGTTCCAACCAAACTTCCCTATTAGAGTTTTGAGTGAAATTTCGATCCATTTTTATTCCTGCAGAATTAATCCATTTGATGTTTTTTAATTCGCCGCTGTATTTCTGAAATTGTTTAGTGGCGGGTATTATCACTTTTATAATATCTAAAAGCGCTCCATCATAATTGGAGAACGCTTGATCTCTATCCCTTGGAATAGGTCGATAGACCTTTTTATCTTTGGAAATATCGAATCGCGACCAGCGCCACTGGTCTTGATGACGATCCCAATCTCCCAAAAGCATATCGAACAGGCGTGCCTTAATATATGCTCGCTCATCAATTTGGTATTTCTCATCTTTACGAAGTTTTTTAAGGACATCACTTGAGCTTTCTATTGCGTCTGGTTTACCAAAAGATTCCACGTCCAAAAAGTCATCATCTGGCCGTTCTTCTATAATATACAATTCGTTACCAAACTCAGCATTATGCTTTCCTAAAGCCTCATGTTTCGGGATATATAGAAGTTGAGGGTTTGTATGATAAACACCTATTGCATCTGCCAAATCTCCTATAGTAAAACTTGCAAAAGGATGGCTCGAAGTGTAAAAGTCGAATAGAACATTTTCTGTGATAGTTTCTCTAAAATCATCTTCAATAAAATTCTCTTTAAAGGCAACACTTTGAAGAAACTGAACAGCGCTCTTTTTTACCGCCCGTAGTGCAAAATTTCTTCCATCTTTATCTAGTAACCGGAGTGAACGTGTTTGATGTCCACCTCCTTTTCGATCAATACTAAACCCCCCTCTCAATGTGTCAAGCGTTGCAACAGGAACTTTTATATCAGTTCCATAAACATAGCGATAATGATCTCCCCAAAACCATTCATAGCTCTTACCTTTATCTGTTGACTCTTTGGAATAGGCTGAAACTTTTCTAACAGGTTCAAAATTTTCTGGAAGTGTAGAAACGTCATATGCTTCAGGAGCATTATGAACCATTGTTTTATAAAGTAACTTAGGCTCTCCATCCTCAGCAGAATAATAATTCACTTCTGATGCTCCATCTTCAAATACATTCAATACAGCGAAGCCCTGCCCACCATAAGAAAACTTCCCATCGTTGCTCAATGAAGCTGGTGTGCTTTTCGAACCTGACCCAGAAACAACCTGCTTAACACCCTCATTTTCAATGTATTGCAAAGAATGTTCGTGACCTGAAACAAATATTACTCGATCGCTACCTTTAGACAACGTGATCAATCGTTTCATTAGTTCGTTATACTTTGCACTATATCGATCCTGTGGAGAAACACCTCCTTGAGAGCGAACTTCAGCTGCCACGCTACCAAACACAGGAAGTGGTATTTTGGACTTAAAAGGAAACAAATGTTTAGCCGCATTGAAGGATCCGCCATGGCTTCCGTGGGTAAAGGCTGGGTGATGCATAGCAACCAAAATAGTTTTTTCATTGTTTTTTTTAAACTCTCCTTCAATCTCAAGAAAAAAATCATTCCTAGATTTAATTTCACATTCATCGTTAATAGTAGGATGCTTGTCCCAATCGCTTAAGTACCATTGAGTGTCAAGAGTTAAGAGTATTATGTTTTCTGAAACCTTTATTTTCTCAATTGGACACCCTTCACCTGGCTGAAAGGCATCTTTATCCTTTAGTTTTTTCTCTACATATTTTTCTTGCCGATCTAATCCTTTTAAGCCTTTACTGTACCAATCATGATTTCCTGGTATAAAAACCGTTTTTCCATCAAATCCTTTTACAGCATCGATTTGAACATCCAATCTATGTTCTGATAACTTTCTATTCTTATGACCCTTTGAAGGAAATCCTTTTTGATATACATTGTCTCCAAGAAAAATGGCATAATCTCCTTTGGTTTTAGTATTTTCAAAATGTCTTTCCAAGGCAGTCAAAGCGTCTGTTGAAACCCCCATGTTTGCATCTCCAGCATCTCCAATTAAGAAGAATGACTTTTCTATTTTTTTTTCTGAAATACCGTCGTTAATTCCGGTTATACCGTCACGGTAATTCGGCGAATAAGTTGCACAACTTCCAATAAGAAAAAGAATAAGGATGGCTAAAGGGATGTTAATTTTTGTCATTTGGTTAGTGTGATGTTGAAATTTTGTTAATTTTAATCTAGAAAATTAAATCTGTATGTCTCAATTAATTGATGATGCTTTAAATTACGTTACAACTTTATTTGCTTCGAAATTACCAAGCACTTGTTTGTATCATAATCTCACACACACTAAAAGAGTACTTAAAAGTACAAAAGAAATTATTGACAGCAATAGCCTTAGCCAAGAAGATGTTGAAGGTCTACAACTGGCAGCGATCTTGCATGATACAGGTTATATAAAGGGAGCAAAAGATCACGAGTTGGAAAGTGCGGCGATAGCCACCAAATTTCTTACAGAAAACAATGCAAACGACAGGGTTATTGAAAAGGTAATCGCCTGCATATTAGCTACTAAGCTTGATGCGGTCCCTAAGGATGAACTAGAAAAAATAATTAGAGATGCCGATTCCTCTCACTTTGCTAAGGATTATTTTCAAGAAGCAAGTGAGCTACTAAGGCTCGAACTAAAGCTTCAAGATATAGAAGATTTTAGTAAAGAAGATTGGCTCACTGGAAATATTGATATGCTTACTAATAAGCATACGTACTATACAGATTATGCAATAGAACATTGGAAACCTAAGAAGGAAGAGAATCTTATTAAAGTAATTTCAGAAAAGAAAAAATTAAAAAAAGAAAATGAAAAGGAGATAAAAGAACTTAAAAAAGTGCTTAAAAATGAAGACCCAGAAAAGGCTATTCAAAGCGTTTTTAGAGTAACGCTAAAAAATCATATTAAACTTAGTGATATTGCAGATACAAAAGCTAATATTTTGTTATCGGTAAATGCTATTATTATATCGATAGCGCTTTCCAACTTAATTCCGAAATTGGACAATCCATCGAACCAATATTTAATTATTCCCACGGTAGTATTCATGATATCAACGATTGTTGCCATTATTCTATCGGTCATTGCAACTCGGCCAAATGTAACTTCAGGAAAGTTTACCAAAGAGGATGTTGAAAATAAGAAAGTGAATTTATTGTTTTTTGGCAATTTCCATAAAATGAGCTTACCTGAATTCGAATGGGCTATGACCGAAATGTTAGCCGACAAGAATTATATGTATTCCTCTATGACCAAAGATTTATATTTCCTAGGTCTAGTATTACAGCGTAAATATAAAATATTAAGACTCACCTATACAATTTTTATGGTAGGCATCATCCTTTCTGTTATAGCGTTTGCCATATCGTTTAAATTAGCAGGGAATTAGTTTTAGGCGTCTATCTCTTTCATTAGATCTTCATAGGTATAATATTCTTTATCCTTTTCTGCCCCAAAATTATAGAGAACATTAACCCGAAGTGCTTTAAGTCCAGTTACTCCTTGTAAATCCTCAACCTCAAGAATTTCTACCTTTTTTCCTAGTTGCTTTTTAGATTGAAGAAATGAGATGTATTTTAAATATTCCCGTTCATCTTCATTCTGAGAATAGATAATCGATATTTTTCCAGCTTGAGTGATTCGTTTATCGCTTCCTTTAATATTAGCCTTGTCTACTCGTTTTTTAACCACTTCATAACGCGCATTATAAGTTCCATCAACATCAAATCGCTTTTCGTCCATTCTAAAACGCAGTGATAATGAGCTTCCAAATACAAGGATCATAGATGCCACGTCCAATGGTAAGGGCAATGTTTCCTTTAACTTATAAAAGTTGTTCTCCATCTCACACATAGCTTGAAGCTGCCAGAGGCGTAGATTATAAAGGTAGATTTTATTAAAGCTGTCTTGTTTAGTGATCGATTCTCCAATATAGAGACTATGCTCTACCCCATCGGTTTTAAATCGTTCAAAATAATGTGGGTGCATAGCCTGAGCCTCTATTTGTTTTCCATCTAAAATGGAAGCCATTTTTTTATTTATCAACATTACCGATTCATCATAATCCTTTCGGTGTTTATAAATAAAGTCTTTATCGGCTTCTACCTTCTCATAGTATTCGTTTATGGCAGATTTAAATGATTCTCCTTTATTTTTAAGATGTTCAAAAAGTGGTAAAATTTCTTCACGTAAGAATCTTAATACATTTCGTTCACTATCCACTTGAAGTTGCACTTCTAATCCCTTCAAATAATCATTTACACTAAACGACATCTGTTCATAGATAGGTAGAGGCTCTAATTTTGAAATTCTCTTCATTATTCGCTGAACAAGCTTCAACTGCAATGAAAGGTCCTTTTTGGTAGCAGAATTTCTCGCCTGTGAAGACCCTTTAATATCTATTTGTCCATATAAGGGGTATACATTTTCAAAAACTATTTCTCTAAAAGAAATGTCTTCACCGTTTAGTTTTCCCTTAATCACCGAACTGGCCTCTTTTCTGAACTTCCAATGAACGCTTGGGTGAATTGAAGTACACTCACGTTGAATAAGCAATTCTATTTCGTTTTCTTCTTTCTCTCTCGATCTTTTAACCGAATCCACTAAATATGGCATGATATCATGCAACTTATTAGCATTGACCGTATTCAATTCTATTGGATTGGGTGAAACAATTTCCAATACACCCATGACCGAACCATCACTTACCAGAGAAGCTAGAATAGCACTTTGAACCTTTTGTTCATGGAGATTCTTATATACTTCATTTGAAGGATACAACTTATGATAATGTTCCACATCAGAAATACAATAAAACTCATGTTTCTCAAAAAGGCTTCGATAGGAAAATTCGCACAATGCCTTGTTGCAAGATTCTTTCTCTTTACCATTTAAAATATAACTATTAACCTTAAAAACGGCTGGGGGAGCTTCAAAAACTATTTCTTCGGTATTAAAAAAAGAAAAGCCAACCTTCAACTCTGGAAGATTAAAGATCGTCTGCAATATCCCTTTAAATTCTTCAACGCCATTCTGTTTACTTTCTTCATCCTTCAATAGGTTCGCTTTAAAATCTGAAAGTGCCACATCCGTTGTAGCATCATACATATTTGCAATAATGAACCCCTTTGACACATAACTTCCTGGTGGAAACTTCTCCTTCCAAACATCAACATTGTCAAAATTTTGTAGCAACTCCAGATAATCAGCATCAGTTATTTCCTTTGCTTTATCCGTTTTTTCAATCTCGATAAAGTCTGCATTAAACAAAACCTTATAGTTCTTTAACCTTCCATTTTTATCTGGAATATTATAATGAAAGGGACGTCTAAAATCTGCATTGAAGCCATAATGCATATTCAAAATAATGCTACAACCCATAATATAAGAATTGTTATCATCAAAGTTTACAAGTTCCAAGGCGTAATTTTCCCCCGCAGAATCTATAATTTTATCATAACGCGGTGAAGATTTAAAAACCAACTGTTGAAATGGTATAGTCGCTGTTTTAATTTCATTCATCCCTAAGACTGGGGTAAATAAATCATACAGTATTTCATCTATCTGTTCCTTATATTTGTCTAAGTCCTTGTATGACGTTATACCATCCGACAGCATAGGATATTTTTTTTCAATATCCATTATTAGCTCGACTCTGTCTCTAACAGCTTTGCTCCTAGTGTCAATCAAAGTACGATAGTAATCGAAAACCTTTCGGAATCCAATCTTAATCAATAAAGGAAAATCTTTGTTTATAGTTTTCATTCAAATTCAGCTATTTAGTAATAAAATTAGCGAATATTAGGCTTGTTTTGACCAAAAGTCCAATAATTAACAAATATTTACTTAAAGGATTTTTTTTCAGAAAATATTAAAACTATTTTTGCTTCAGAAAAAACACACATATTATGAGACGTTTATTTGCCGCATTCCTTACTATTTGTTTAATCTCTTGTAACTCCGAAACGAATACTTACAACGTGGATGGGTTGGCTGAAGGTTTTGAAGAAAACACCCCAATACTTGTTTATACCGTTGCGAATAATCAACCAGTTGTTATTGATACTTTAATAGTTACAAATGGCAAATTTGCTGGAAAATTAGACAAAGTAGAAGATCCTAGCATTCATTATTTAAATATTGAAAAGTATAAGGGGAATGTATTATTCTTTCCGGAAAACGAAGATTTGAATGTTACGCTATACAAGGATAGTATTCAGTCTTCAGTGGTAAACGGAGGAAGCCAAAACGAATCTTATACTCAATTTTCTAGAAAACTAAGAGCATTTAATGTTCAGAAGCAATCGAATATAGAGCTTTACAGAGATGCGTCTGCAGCAAAGGACAATGCCGCCTTAGTTCGAATTCAAAAAGCTAACAAAGAGTTGGTAGCTGAAGAGACTGCATTCAAGAAGGACTTTGTAAGTACAAATAATAATTCAATTTTTGGAGTTATGATGCTTTCTGAAATGTTATCTAGGAAGGAAATCACTCCAGCCGAAGCCTCGAAGATACTTGGAAACCTTTCTCCTAAAATGGCAGCTTCTCCTGTAGCAAAACAACTTAAGACTGTAATTGAGGGATTAAGAAAATCTGAAGTAGGTGGTATTGCTCCAGGCTTTAGTGCTCCAACCCCAGATGGTCAAGAGCTTGCGCTCAGCGAAGTACTTGGGGAATATACAATTATCGACTTTTGGGCTTCTTGGTGTAGACCCTGTCGTGCCGAAAACCCAAATGTGGTTAGAGTTTATGAAAAATATCACGACAAAGGCCTTAATATCATTAGTGTTTCTCTAGACAAAGAAGGTCAAAAAGAGCGCTGGTTAAAGGCTATAAAAGATGATAAGATGAATTGGCATCACGTTTCAAATCTTAAATTCTGGCAAGAACCAATCGCGCGAACTTATGGTGTAAGATCGATTCCAGCAACATTCTTGTTGGATGAACAAGGTACTATTATCGCAAAAAACCTAAGAGGCCCAGCTTTAGAGACTAAAATTGCTTCTCTTTTGGGCCGTCAATAATTAGTTTAGTAGAAAGCTTACGTTTACACTTACCCGGATTTCCATTTCACCCGGAGCAAGTGTTTGCTGTCCTTCAGAGGAATCGCTTACCATAGCCATAGCTCGAAACATGGGCTGAGGACTATTAACTTGACTAAATTCACTGATGGAAACGGCTTTACCAATGGTTTGATTTAAAACTCCTGAATATTCCTGGGCCTTAATTTTAGCATTTTCTACGGCCTTTTTTCTGGCCTGAGACTCTAACGCTAATTTATCCGAAGAGGAGAAAGAAATACCGTCAATACGATTAATTCCACTCTCCATTAATCCATCCATTAGCGATTCATAGTTCTTTAAATCCCTAACTTTAATTGATATTGATTGATTAGCCGCATAATTATAGGTTTTAGTATTGTACTCGTAGTTTTTACTCAATCGTACATACTCCGTTCGTATGTCTTTTGCTTCAATCCCCTTTTGTTTAGCTGTCGCTAGCACATCGTTAACTATACGGTCGTTCAAGGATTTGAGTTCCTTAGCATTCCTGCCTGTATTCTCAACTCGAACCTTTACAGTTACCTCATCTGGTACTACCTTAATGATTCCTTCACCAGTTACATCTACCGTCGGTGGAAGGTTATTTTGTCCCATCATAATTGTGCTTATTAATAAAATTAAAAGTGTGCTTAAAGTTTTCATCTTGAGTTATTTTAAATTTTTCCTAGTTTGTGAAGTATTAAAAGCAAAACGATTGGTATCGCTAAAAGTATAACGATCCAAAGGCTAGTTTCTAATAAATAAGGTGCAAAGCCTAAGGTAATGAGATAGCCCGAAATAGCGCCTCCAATGTGCGCATCGTGCCCTATATTGCCTAGTTTAGTTTTCATTCCGTAAATAGAATACAACAAATATGCCACACCAAAAATCCACGCCGGAATTGGAATAGCAAAAAATAAATATAAGTTCTGATCCGGAATAAAAAGAATCGCCGAATACAATATGCCCATCACAGCACCACTTGCGCCCACGGCACTATAATGGTACTCTTCTTTATGAAAATAATACGATAACAAACTCCCCACTATAAGACTTGCCAAATATATGATAACGAACTCGCTTACACCTACGTAGGAAATCACAACACCTGCGAAAAAGTACAAAGTCAGCATATTAAAAAGCAAATGATTAAAATCCGCGTGCAAGAAACCAGAGGTAATCATTCGTAGTTGTTCCCCTCGTCTAATTCCAGCAATATTGAATTTGTACTTCTCAAAAAACTCAAAATCCTTAAAACCTTTCATAGAAATAAGAACATTAGCAGCAATTATAACAAGTGTTGCGATATGTATATTTTGCATAAAGGTATGATTTATTAGGTTTTAATTATATATAAAGGACATCATGATTAAAAAAGAATTAATTTTTTTCTGAATTGTCCTTTCTGAATAATGCCTGCTTACCAAAAATACTTAGTTTTGCGATAAATTTACCTATGCAGCTGCTAGTTTATATTTTGGTATACCCGATTCTTTGGATTATTTCAATACTTCCAATGCGATTATTGTATTTCTTTTCTGATGTGGTTTTTATTTTGGTCTTTCATATAATAGGGTATAGAAAGAAAACGGTTCGATATAATTTAGATTTAGTTTTTCCGGATAAAACATCTCAGGAGAAGGAAATTATAGTTAAGAAATTTTACCATCATCTATGCGATATTATTTTAGAGTCCGTGAAATCATTGAGCATTTCTGAAGCTGAATTAAAGAAAAGGTTCAAACCTACCAATATTGAAGAAATTCAGAAATTAGAATCTGATGGAAAAAGTATTGTTTTAGTATTGGCGCATTATGCCAGCTGGGAATGGATTTTTATCTTACAAAGATATGTTTCCCATAGAGGTTATGCGATTTATAAAAGACTCGAAAACAAATACTTCGATGCATTGGTCAAACGGATCAGAGCCAAATACAATACATACCTAATAACCAATAAAGAAGCAGTCCCAACACTTGTTAAGGCTAAACACAACAAAGAGCTCACAATTAACGGATTTATATCAGACCAGACTCCTAAACACCATAAAGCGTATCACTGGAACGAATTTATGGGGATTAAAGTTCCAATACATACTGGAGCTGAAGCGTTGGCAAAAAGGCTAGATATGCCAATTGTATTTTGCAAGGTAAAAAAGGTAAAACGTGGATTTTATGAAGCTAGTTTTCAGACCTTGGCCGAGAATCCCAATGACTATGAAGACTTCAAAGTTACGGATATCTTCATGAAACTTGTCGAAGAACAAATTCATGAAGCTCCAGAGTACTATTTGTGGACTCATAAAAGGTGGAAACATAAGGATAGGGTTCCAGAAAATTTTCAATAAAAGCGTAGCGTTCTTAAAAGCTGAACCTCTTTTTGGGTAAGCAAGATTGTGGGTTAGAAATTTTGATATGGGTATTGGCGACAAAAGGGCTAAAATTATTGATCATTTTTTCTTCTAATGGCCGTATAACCTTCCGCCAGCTGTCCAATCAAAATACATTACTATTTTCTGGCCATATGGTGACTCGAAAGTTTGGGCAATACTCAAAATGTTCTTTCTAAAAGGTTCGAAATAAAGCTCTAATTCAGTTTTTTAGATCGGTTTGTAAAGACATCTATTCAAATTTCAATACTGTAAAGTCAACAAATCTTATAAATTGGCAATTTGTTTTATTTCGGAAATAATTCTATCTGCCAGGGCATCAGCTTTTTCTTGAGATTTAGCTTCTGTATAGATTCTAATAATAGGTTCAGTATTCGATTTTCTGAGATGAACCCAGTTTTCAGCAAAATCAATTTTCACCCCATCTATGGTATCTATTTCTTCGGAAGCGTAAGTCTCAGCCATCTTCTTTAAAATGGCATCCACATCTAACTGCGGTGTTAATGCTATCTTCTTTTTACTCATAAAATAGGATGGGTATTCCTTCCGAAGCTGGCTCACAGAAATGCTTATTTCGGCCAAATAACTTAGAAACAATGCGATTCCAACCAAACTATCTCTTCCATAATGTAATTCAGGATATATAATTCCTCCATTCCCTTCACCTCCTATAATTGCATCTGTATCCTTCATCTTTTGAACTACATTCACTTCTCCTACAGCACTAGCAGCATACCTAGCACCATGCCTTTTGGTTACATCCCTTAATGCCCGAGATGATGACATATTTGAAACCGTATTTCCAGGAGTATTTTGTAAAACATAATCTGCTACAGCCACAAGCGTGTATTCCTCTCCAAACATATCTCCATTTTCATCTACAAATGCAAGCCTGTCCACGTCCGGGTCTACTACCAAACCAAAGTCGGCATTTTCCTTAACCACTAATTCCATTAAATCTCCGAGATGTTCTTTTAAAGGTTCGGGATTATGCGGGAACTGACCATTGGGTTCGCAATAGAGTTTTATAGGATGTACATCTAATGCCTCCAACAACAACGGTACTGCAATTCCCCCTGTAGAATTAACAGCATCTACCACGACCTTAAATTTCGCCTTCTTAATTGCATCAACATTTACTAATGGTAAATTAAGAATCTCCTCTATATGTAAATCGATATACGCCTCGTTTATCGAAACTTCTCCCAAATCGTCAACTTGAGCAAAATCAATTTGGCCATTTTCTGCAATATCTAGAATCTCTTGACCGGCCTCTGCATCTAAAAATTCTCCTTTACTATTTAACAATTTTAGCGCATTCCACTGCTTCGGATTATGACTTGCAGTCAATATAACCCCTCCATCCGCATGCTCCAAAGCTACCGCTACCTCAACAGTTGGAGTAGTAGAAAGACCTAAGTCTATAACATGTATTCCCATTCCAACAAGGGTCTGCATCACCAATTGTTGTATCATCTCACCCGAGATACGTGCATCGCGCCCTACCATCACTCTATACTCCTCTTTATTCCGTTGGCTTTTAACCCATGTACCATAAGCCGCCGCGTATTTCACCACGTCAATTGGAGTTAAATTAGCTCCCTGGGTACCTCCAATAGTTCCTCTAATTCCTGAAATGGATTTTATTAAAGTCATTTGTTTAAAATTTTCTGCAAAGATACTTTTTTAAAAACATAATTTTTATCGGTCTTTTTGTAAATTGTTCCAATGAACTTTCTAGCACATATTTATCTTTCAGGAGCCGACGAAAGCGTCACAATTGGTAATTTTATCGCCGACGGAATAAAGGGCAAAAAGTATCTGGAATATCCCAAAAGAATTCAAAAAGGTATCTTATTACACAGAGCAATTGACAGTTACACAGACAAGCATCCTACTGTTAGACAAAGTACCGCTAGACTTCACGAAAATTATGGCCATTATAGCGGGGTTATCGTTGATATTTTATACGATCATTATTTAGCCAAAAACTGGAAGCAATACCATTCTCAACCCCTGGATGAGTATGTTCAAGATTTTTATGAACTATTGCGTTCAAGTTTCGAAATTCTTCCAACCCGAATCCAGCGAATGATGCCTTACATGATGTCAGATAATTGGTTGTTAAGCTATGCAACGGTTCCTGGAATAAGTAATATACTCGATCAAATGAACATCCGTACCAAAGGGGTTTCAAAAATGAACTTCGCGGTATTGGAGCTAGAACAGTACTATGCAGAGTTTGAAACTGAATTCACCTCTTTTTTTGCCGAATTGATGGCTTTTTCTGAAAACAAATTAAAGGAACTATGAAATACATTTACCTTCTATTAATACCCTTCTTGCTATTTTCTTGCAAAGAAGAAACCAAGCAAAAGATTGAAACCTCCAATAAGCCAGTTAGAGGACTTATCACAAAACAGGCGATGGTCGTATCAGCCCGGGAGGAAGCTTCCAAAATTGGGAGTGAAATAATGAGGAAAGGAGGTAATGCCTTTGATGCAATGATAGCCACAGAAATGGCGCTCGCCGTGGTTTACCCATATGCAGGAAATCTTGGAGGTGGCGGGTTTATGGTCTATAGAACAAAATACGGAGAAATTGGTGCTTTGGACTATAGGGAAAAGGCTCCTATTGCTTCTAAAAGAGATATGTATTTAGATGAGAACAAAAATCCGATACAAGGCTTAAGCAGAACTGGAGCTTTAGCTGTTGGTGTTCCTGGAACTATTGCCGGAATTTTTGCAGTTCATGAAAAACTAGGATCCTTACCAATGGAAGAGATTCTTCGACCTGTTATCCTATTGGCCAATAGGGGTTTTGTTGTTACAAAAAAACAAAGCGAGCGTCTTAAGAAATACGGTCCAGAAATCGAAGAAGCAAGTGGTGATACTTCTATATTTACTGAAGCTCGAAAAGCCGGTGATACAATAAAAAATATAGCCTTAGGACAAACACTGTCAAGAATTTCTTCGGAAGGTCGATCAGAATTTTATAATGGAGAAACAGGAAGAAAGTTAGTGGCCTTCTTAAAATCTAAAGATGGAATTCTTATAATGAAGGATCTTAATGCATATGAAGCGGAATGGCGGGAACCTATCGTTTTTGATTATAAAGATTTACGAGTGATATCTATGTCCCCGCCTTCTAGTGGAGGAGTATGCTTAGCTCAAATTCTAAAAATGTTAGAACCGTTCCCAACATCCGAATACAAACACAATACCGTGAAATCAATTCAATTGATTGTGGAAGCCGAGCGCAGAGCCTATGCAGATCGCAGTTATTATCTCGGGGATCCTGATTTTGTGGACAATCCAATTGATTCACTCCTGAGTAACCATTATTTGGAAAACAGAATGAGTAATTTTTCCTTTGATGCGGCAACCCCTTCAGAAACTCTTGGTTATGGAAGTATTCAGGGCTATGAAAGCACCGAAACTACCCACTACTCTATTGTGGATCAGTTTGGAAACGCGGCGGCCGTTACTACTACTTTGAACTCAGGTTTTGGCTCAAAATTGTATTCAAAAGAATTGGGTTTTTTTCTAAACAATGAGATGGATGACTTTAGCGCCAAACCTGGTGAACCTAACATCTACGGGTTGGTGGGTGGAGAGGCCAATGCAATAGCACCGCAAAAAAGAATGCTTAGCTCTATGACTCCCACCATTATTGAAAAAGATGATAAGCTATCCATGGTAGTTGGAACACCTGGTGGAGCGACAATAATTACTTCGGTATTGCAAACTATTTTAAACGTTTATGAATACAACATGAATATTCAAGAAGCCGTAAATGCTCCAAGATTTCATCATCAATGGCTACCAGATGCGATTCGATATGAACTAAATGAGTTTCCGGTGGAACAAATTGAAGCCTTAAAACAAAAAGGGTACCCGCACAATACAGAAACGGATCCTATAATTGGCAAAGTCGATGCCATTTTTATTCTACCATCTGGACAATTAGAAGGAGGTGCCGATAAGCGAGGCGATGATACTGCAGTAGGGTTTTAGTCCGTAATTTAGCTTTTAAATGGTCGTTTATCGAAGATGTTGTACAGTACAACGATTTGTCAGATAAATTCCGTAACTTATTTCTTTAAAATAGGGTGTTATGGAAGGATTTAAAGGACAAAGTATACTAAACTTTATCAAAGAATTACCAGATGATGAATCTTGTAAGGCTTATTTAGCAAAAAT